>Ga0114967_10001648_pt1 | contig 18786 bp, 18 predicted proteins | sample M_130628_MF_Meta_FD_92639 | JGI IMG/M metagenome (GOLD analysis project Ga0114967, IMG submission 92639) | Freshwater microbial communities from Lake Montjoie, Canada to study carbon cycling - M_130628_MF_MetaG | ecosystem: Environmental > Aquatic > Freshwater > Lake | place: Lake Montjoie... | reverse complement strand
TCTCCTTCTCCATCTCCCTCTCCCTCTCCCTCTCCCTCTCCCCTGCCCGAACCGCATCGCGGCTATGTGGTGGCCGTCCCCCCGCCTCAGGCAGAGGAGACTGTCGCGCCGGCAGCCACTCCGGGGACTTCGGTTGATCCTGTTCCCCGCAGCGCCGAACCGCACCCAAGAGACGATTCAATCGATCGACCGACACCCGATCTGCTGCCATCCCCCTGGACGGCAGAACAAGACGACCGGGTTGTCCGTGTTTCTTCGGAGAGCCTGACGAGGCTGGTTGGCCTGGCGGGTGAATCACTCGTTGAGACACGTCAACTGCGGCCCTTCGTGGAGAGCCTGCAGGATCTCAGAACAGCCCAAATAGACCTCTGCGACAACGTCACTGCGCTTGAGGAACTCGCCAGAACAGCCCCGGAACCGCTTCCGAACGGGATTCTGCCGCTGATCGAAAAAGTGCGCCGGCAGGCCGAACGCGCGCTGACGCACCTCGTCGATCAGGCGGAACTCTTCGAAAGCTTTGCCAGACGCAATGAGGATCTTTCGGGACGACTGCATCACGAGGTCATCATCAGCCGGATGCGCCCCCTGGCTGACGGGATCAAGACATTTCCCCGCATGGTTCGCGATCTGGCCCGCACACTCGACAAGACGGTGCGCTTCGAGTCGTCGGGGGAGCAGACAGGCGTCGACCGAGACATTCTGGCAAAGCTAGAGGCACCCCTCTCACATCTCATCCGCAACGCTCTCGACCACGGCATCGAGACGTCTGGCGAACGGCAGGAGGCCGGAAAACCGGCGGCGGGCCTGATTCACCTCGAGGCCAGACACAGGGCCGGGATGCTCCACATCAGCATCACGGATGATGGAAGGGGCATCGACATCGAATTGCTGCGGAAAACAGCAGTGCGCCGTGAACTGGTCGCAGCGCACATGGCCGACCAACTTTCCGAAGCCGAGTTGCTGGAATTCATCTTTCTACCGGGCTTTTCCACCCGCAGTGCAGTCACAGAGATTTCCGGGCGCGGGGTGGGACTCGATGCTGTGAGGAGCATGGTGAAGTCTGTGGGGGGCAGCGTCAGAGCGACCACCGTGCTCGGTCAGCAGACCACGTTCTCACTGCAACTGCCGATCACCATGTCGGTGATTCGCGCCCTGCTGGTCCATATCGGTGGTGAGCCATATGCCTTCCCACTGACCCGCATCGACCACATCTTATTCATTCCTCACGCCGCAGTGCGGGCCGTCGAAGGGCGGCAATATTTTGACCACGACGAGACTTCCGTAGGACTCGTGTTGGCGTCTCAGATCCTGGAAGTCACCTCTGGCCCTCCACCCTCAGACCCCCTGCCCATCGTGGTCATCAGCGACCGTGGACAGCGGTTTGGTATGATCGTGGATGCTTTTCTCGGGGAACGCGATCTGGAAGTGCGACCACTGCACCCTCAACTCAGCAAGGTGCCCGACATCAATAGCGCCTCCCTGCTGGAAAATGGTGATCCGGTTCTCATCGTCGATGTTGAGGACCTCGTGCTGTCGATCGACAATGTGCTGATGGGTCGCCGCCTAAAGAGCGTTGACTTCGTAAACCAGACTCCCCAGATCCGCCCCCGCAAGCGGATTTTGGTCGTTGATGACTCCATCACCGTTCGGGAACTCGAAAGACAACTGCTGCAAGCAAAAGGATTTTTGGTCGACGTTGCGGTGGACGGCATGGACGGATGGAATGCCATTCGCGGAGGGGTTTATGATCTGCTCGTCAGTGACGTCGACATGCCCCGCATGGATGGCATTGGCCTGGTGTCGCTCCTTAAGAACGACCCGCTTCGGAAGGACACCCCAGTTGTTATTGTTTCCTACAAAGACCGCGAAGAAGACCGAATTCGTGGCCTCGAAGCCGGCGCTAACCGCTATCTCACCAAGAGCAGTTTTCACGATGAGACCTTCGTCAATACGGTCATCGATCTCATCGGCGAGTCCACCTAGAGCATTTTGTTAAAGAATGGTGTATCCATGAGAATCGGCATCGTGAACGACACGCGGGCTGCCTGCGAGGCGCTCAGACGCATCGTGCAGGGAATCGCCAAGCACGAAGTCGCTTGGACTGCGGCGGACGGGGCCGAAGCGGTTACTCTGGCCAAACGCGATCGTCCTGACCTCATCCTGATGGATCTTCTCATGCCCAATATGGATGGCGTGGAGGCAACGCGTCAGATCATGGGCTCTGCGCCGTGCGCCATCCTCATCGTCACAGCCACTGTGAGCGGCAACATCTCGATGGTGTATGACGCAATGGGATTCGGGGCCCTCGATGCCGTGGACACACCCGTCCTGGGGCCCAACGGAGATGGGGCTGGGGCTGGATCATTGGTGAACAAGATCGCCATGATTGCCAAGTTAGTTGGCGGAACGCGAGTGCCGGCCCGCACGGAACGCCCTGCCGGCGGGAGTGGGTTGCCCAGGCTGGTGGTGGTGGGTGCCTCCACCGGCGGCCCCGCTGCAGTGGCAGAATTGCTCACTCCCCTCCCGCACGACTGGAATGTGGCGGTGGTGCTTATCCAACATGTGGATGTGGCGTTTTCCAAGGGGTTGGCCCAGTGGCTGCGGGATCGCACCGGCCGCTTGGTACAGGTTGCCGAGCAGGGGCAGCGCCCCTTGGCAGGGGACGTGCTGATCGCTGGGACCAACGATCACCTCGTTCTTTCCGCAGCCCAGACATTGGAGTATCGGGAAGAACCCAAGGATGTATTCTTCCGGCCCAGCGTGGATGTGTTCTTCGAGAGTGTTCTGGAGAACTGGCCGCGAACAGGGGTGGCGGCGCTGCTGACTGGGATGGGAAAGGATGGCGCTAAGGGGCTCAAGGCTCTGAAGGCTGGAGGGTGGTATACGATCGCCCAAAACGAGTCGTCCAGCGTGGTATGGAGCATGCCCAAGGCAGCTATCGAGATGGATGCCGCCTGCGAGGTTCTGCCCATCAGCATGATAGGGCAGGCCATCGTTTCGCGGATGGCTGTGTAAGCCACGGTCGGCATCTTCTGCGACTCATGACGAGAGCAGCCCATGCCTCTCAATGAGCCTCATGATCTCGAGCACCGTCGCCTCGCCCCGACCGGGAGCAGTGTCAAGACCGATCACCTGAACCCCGACCGGCAGTCCGGTGCTCTCTCTCTCGTTCTCGATGGCAGCCTGGACCACTGGATCAGCTGAGGTCTCCCGCCCGACCTCATCGCAGTGATGCACGCGTGTCACAGGCACAACTCCCGCCGGCAGATCAAGCAGGTTGGCCAGCATGCAGGGGACGGCTGCCAACACGAGGCGGGCAGCGGTGCCATGGCGCAGTGCCGGGAGTGCAGATACCGGGCAGATCAGGGCATCGTATGCGCCCGCCATTCGCTCCAACCGGGCGACGAGATCCTGTCGGGCGGCAAGTACCTCCTGCAGCCCGCGCTGGTGGCGGGGACCGGTCCAACGCAGCCCCTCCGCCTCGATTCGGCGTCCGCCCAACCGACAGAAGGCGGCCAAGCAGGGGCGTATCCAACGGGGAATACCGGCTCGTCGCAGCAATTGATCGACCTGGGGCACCGGCCTGGTGCCGGCAAACAGTTCCCGTACATGGGAGCCGCCGTCGGACGACAGCAATCCCAAATGGACCGCCGCAGCCAGAGTCGCCAGAGAGTCGTCGAACTGCCGGCACGAAATGCCGGCGGTGGCGAGCCTCTCGATCGCCACCCCAACGGCTCTCCGCACGGTCGCCTGAGGCGCCAGTGGACCTGTGCCATCCCACCAGGCAATGCGCAGGCTCCCGGCGTCGCGCGGCGGGGGCTGGGACCAAGAGGAGAGGGCCCTGAAGGCCTGCTCGGCGTCGGCCACGTGCCGGGTCAGGAGTCCAGCACGCGACTGCACCACGGTCAGATGGGGCATGGTGTCAAAGGCCCCCTCTCCACCCCACGTGACGGTACGGGGCACCAAGCCCACAATGCCACAGGCCATGGCCGGCTGCCGGATACTGCCAGCGAGGTCGTTCCCCACCGCCAGCGGAACGACTCCGGCGGCTACCAGTGCTGCATCGCCACCACTACTGCCCCCAGGTCCTCGCAGTGGATCAAGCGGATGGTTTGTCCGGCCCCAGACCGGGTTTTCCGTGTCGTGGAGGTACATCGCCTGAGGAACATTCCCCTTACCAACCACCATGGCTCCAGCCCGACGCAGCCGACTGACGATCGGGGCATCGATTTGATCAACACAGCCGCGGCGAACCGGTATTCCCAGCGTTGTTACCAGACCTTCGACGGAAAAACATTCCTTGACGCTCACCGGCACGCCAGCCAGCAGACCGGCTGGATGGCAATCGAGGGCGGTGGCCTCGCGGTCTGCGTCGCCATGGCGAGTCTGAACGAGGGCGTTGAGGGTCGGGTGGATCGAGTGGTGCCGGGCAATGTGTTCGGCGAGAACGGCGCTGGCACGAGCGCTGCCTGAGTTCACTGCCTCGGCAATACTCACCACCGATTCCATACGTCCTCAAACTCCTCCAACGACACGCGGCACACCCGCTCCCCCATCACTGCAGGAGGCCAGGTTCACCCGCCACCGGGAGTTTCGCTGCCTGTTCGCAGCGATTGGCAACCGGCCGCCCAGATCATGTCGTCGTCCAAAATCACTCCCATGACCACAACCCGCTCGCCCGGATCCGCCGCGGGCCTGTCCCGAGAGATGAACGACCAGGCAAGCGTCCCTTGGGGCCTGGTGCTGCGCACCTGGCTGCGCCAATAAGGCCCCGATGGTCGGACTTCCTCCAGTGTTCCGGCAAGCACGGCGCCATCAGAAGTCCGCCTGACGCTCGTCAGCCACATGCATCCGAGTTCCTCCAGATCCTGCTGGACGCTCCCGTCGCCAACGGTGGTGTTCTGAAGAAGAGAGAGAACGCCAGGCATTTCCACACTCGGCTGCCCCGCCTCCACTGCGGTTCTTTCGTAGGCGGCCAGACTGCCAGCCATTTCGGCCAACGCCCGATACCAACGCACCCTCAGCCGATCCCGCTGGGCCCCGGCCTGAGTCGGGGCTTCCACCAGCGATTGAAGCGCCACAGAGGCCTTCTTTTCCGCTCTGCCGACTGCGGCTAACGCCATCCCAACGGCAGGATTCAGGCTTTCTTCCGGGGGGCTGAGCGACTCATGATCGTTCGCGGGGGCAGCAGGAGCAATGGTGGTAGACGAGTTCTCTCCCGTCTCCTTTCTTCCACCCGCCTCCAAGTCAGCAGGCACAAGGGGCAGGTCTTGCCCGGCTCCTGCGCGGAGGGAGCCTTCTTCCCCAAAGGCCCCGAGGCCCACCTTGTCCTCCACGCCAGCGGGCTGTGAGGCTCGTGCGGGCGTCTCATCCACCGCCACTTCCTGTTGTATTTCCAGGGCGGACGAATGCCCCGGCGGACCGGCCTGAGCAACACCGGGTGACTCCAGATCATCTGCCAGCTGGGGTGCGACAGGACGCGATTCCAACGCCGCGGCAGGCGCTGGCGACGGAACAGCTATTTCGGTTCCCGGCCTCAAGGCCGTGGGCAGCAGAAAGGCGGCTGCTCCAGGAAGCAACGGTGCCAGTTGGAGGGGATCCCGCTGAAATCCCCAGATCAAAATCGCGTAGGTGAGCGGCAGGGCACAGAGACCTCCGAGCATGGCACTCCCCACAGCCCCGATCCCGCGTCGCCGCGCAGGGGGCGTGGGGGTTGGCATGACAACCGGCATGTCGTCGGGCTTGGCTCCCCCAGCAGCCGCCGCATCGGCATCCCCCTGCGTCTGGAGTGCGAGCGATGGCGAGTCTTGATAGCCCTGGGAATTACCCGAGTAGGAATCGCCTTCGAACGGCTGATCGACAACCCCCTCTGCGAGCATTTCGGGCTCACCGCCCGACACAAAAACGGAGTCGAGTTCACCCTCGGTGGCAGCCACAATGAATCCGCCGAAGTGGTCTGATCCAACGTGACTCTCGTGTGCCACTTCCTCTGGATGAAACTGCCCAAACGCCTCGGCCATTCCCTCAGCATTCACAAGCGGGGGAGGATTGCTTGATGGCGCGAGGTCACTGGCCAACGGATCCACATCTGCGGCGATTTCTTCGGCAAAGTCAGCAAAGGCAAACGAGAGTTCTTCATCGGCTCCCTTGTCAGAAGCATGGTCACCCCGCCCCGGCTGAGGGCCTCCCGATTGTGTGCTGTCTGCCATGGCGTGGTCCTCCGCTCGGTTCTGTCGATCCCCACCAGCCTCCTCGCAGCTGGCTCCAGCCGAGAAGGAGGTATGACCCGAATTCTACCACCAGTCTTTTGCCCGCCGCCAATCCCTTAGGCCGCCCTGTCGGCGACCACTGGTTGCGGCCGACACTTCCAACCCAACTGCTGCTTCTCCAGGCACATTCCGCCAACGCCGTCTGTCCTTTTTTTCACGGTGCGGAGGGTATGCTTCTGCAACGGTGCCGTGGATGCCTGCCTCCGAGGCCGTTGCGGCAAGCCCCTTGGAGAATCGCATGCTCGACGCTCTGGTTATTGCCCCCCATCCGGATGATGCCGAATTGGGCATGGGGGGAACGATCGCCCTGATGCTGGCCCAAGGGCTGCGAGTCGGGATACTCGACCTCACCAACGGAGAACCGACGCCGCTGGGGACGCCCGCCATCCGCGCCCGGGAGACTGCGGCTGCAACCGCAGTGCTCGGTATTCCGTGGCGGGAAAATCTGGGCCTGCCGAACAGGCAACTCCGGGCCAGCCTCACAGCCCGCGGGATGCTGGCCGGTGTCATCCGTCGCACCCGCCCGCGGTGGTTGTTCTCCCCGCACTGGGTTGACGCCCATCCCGACCACACGGCAGCCACTCGACTGGTGGACGCGGCCCGATTCTGGGCCAAGCTGACCAAGTGCGATCTCCCCGGCGAGCCCTGGCACCCGCAGCGGGTCTACCACTACCCCTGCGTGCATCTCAAACTGCTGGTCAAGCCAGCGTTCATCGTAGACATCAGTTCCACCTGGGAACTCAAACGCCGCAGCATTGAATGCTATGCCAGCCAATTCCCTCCCTCAGCCCCTCAGCCGAACGTGCTGCAGCGGGTGGAGGCGGCAGCACACTGGTGGGGGGCGATGAGCGGGGCAATGCAGGGCGAGGCCTTCACAACGCGGGAACCGATTGGTTTGCGCAGTTTCGGCGGCTTGTTCTGACTCCCGGCATTCAGGTAGACGCCTTTTTTTCGGCTGGATAGCCCGATCAGAAAGACTTCGCGGGCACTTCCGGGGAAGTGTGCGGTGGCGCGATACCCCCGGCCGATACCACACCTGTGGCCGCGTGCGCGTCCGTTGCTGCAACCGCCCAGGGAGCCATCATGCCATCGCGCGATATTAATGTGATCGCTCTCGTGAAGGGGGGAGAACGCTACGTCTTCCTCTATGACGACGACAGCCGCGCCGAGGCCATCAGCGTATTGGGGAAATTTGCGGCCAATCCAGAGCTCAGCTTTTCCTGGTACGACGCGGCTGTTCTGGGGGACAAGGTCCGCCTCAATTCCCCCCGCTCGCCCCGGGCCCGTTTCGTGCCTCCTGCCGACCGCGCGGCATGACCCCCACCCGAGAGGTGGACGATGGCTGCTTCTGATGGATTTGCGGCTGCTGCGGAACGCTTTCTGCGAGCATTGGCCGCGGAGCGTGGCGCCTCACCGCTGACGCTGAAAAGCTACCGGGAGGACCTGCTGCAACTGGAGGAATTTCTCCACTCGGCAGGCTGCCGCACTCCGGGCGACGCCACCAGCACCCTCCTGAGGCGATACGCCGCCGGCCTCCATGCCGCCGGCTATGCCGCTTCGACGGTGGCTCGCAAGCTGGCCAGCACGCGCAGTTTTTATACGTTTGGCCAGCGTGATGGCTGGGTGAAAACCAATCCCGCCAAGCCCCTGCGCAGCCCCAAACGAGGGCGCAAACTTCCTCAATTCCTCACCGGTGAGGAAATTGCCACTCTGCTGGCCGCACCGCGGCCCAAGGCCGCCGGAGGCTTACGAGACCTCGCTATCCTGGAATTGATGTATTCCTCCGGCGTCCGCGTACGCGAACTGGTGAGCCTGGATGATGCCGACCTCGACCTGCGCGCCGGCACCGTCCGCGTGCGGGGCAAAGGCAGGAGAGAACGGCTGGGAATTGTCGGATCGCACGCCCGAAAGGCTGTTGAAGCCTGGCTCGCCAGCCGTCCCGCATCTCCGGCCGCAGCCGCAGCCAACCGCTCGCGTCCGTTGTTCACCAACCGCTTTGGCGGCAGGCTTTCGGTGCGCGGCGTGGCGCGGCTGCTGGAAAAACATCTCTTGGCTGCCGGCCTCTCAGGCCGCGCCAGCCCACACACGCTGCGTCACAGCTTTGCGACGCATCTGCTTGATGCCGGCGCGGATATCCGCAGCGTACAGGAACTGCTCGGCCACAAGAGCCTGATCACAACTCAGATCTACACACACGTCACTACCAGCCGGCTGCTGAGCGCCTTTGACAAGGCACATCCTCGGGCGCGCTAGCGCCGTATCACACCAATCCCCGACGAACGGCCCAGACAGCGGCCTGCGTGCGGTCGGTGACCGCAATCTTTCTCAGGATGTTTTGCACATGCTCCTTGACGGTCTCCACGCTGATCGTCAATGACTGGGCGATCTCCTTGTTGGAAAGGCCCAGTGCCATGTGGCGCAGCACCTGTGTCTCACGCTGCGTGAGAGGGATATCCGGATCGGGAGTAGCCACTCGGTTCGCCATGGTGGTAGCGACCCGGCGCAGCTCACCAGCCCGCGCCGGCAACTGCCCCGCGGCGGCGCCGGTGATGGAACTGATGATCTCAGCTCGCGACGAACCCTTGAGGATGTAGTCGTGGGCGCCAGCAGCGACGGCCCGGGCAACGTAGGTGGGATTGTCGAACGTCGAAAGCATCACCACCCGCACGCCTGGCACCTCGGCTCGAATGCGTTCCAGCGTCGAAAGACCGTCCTTGACGGGCATCCGAATGTCGAGCAGCACCACGTCGGGCTTGAGTTTCTTCGTCAACTTCACCGCCTCGTCACCATTGGCGGCCTCCCCCAAGATCTTCACCTCGGAACCGGCCAGCAGGCTCACCAGCCCCCGCCTCACCACTTCATGGTCGTCAGCAATCACTACTTTGACAGACATCATCATTCACTTTCTGCGTTGGAAAACGCGCCTTCATTCGTATGGTTTCAGCAGCAAGCACCACAGTCCGCAAATCGGCCACGCTCCCGTGCACCGCACCAGAGCCAATCCCGCTCCCGATTGTACCGATTCGTCTCACAGGGGGGCTGGTAGTCATCACTCCGCAAGGGGCATTCGAGGTCGGAAGCACCTTGCCAAAACATATTCCGCTTCAGGAAAAAGCCAAACTTACAGCCACAAGCCATAGAATTCAACTCTTTTGATTCAAATAATTCCGCCCCCCCCTCTGCAAAGGGGACAATCTGCATCGCCGGCTGCGGCCAAGGCATTAGCCCCCCCGAATTCGGGCTAACATATCGGTGGCCCCCTGATGCACGAGGTCAGCCGCCACACGGCAGCCCAACGCTGCGGCCGATTCCCCTGCAAATGCCACAGATTCCGCAAGGATTCGGGTGATTTTGATTTCTCCCGCGGTTTCGCCGGTTTCCTCCAGCACGCACGCGCCCAGTTCCAGCCGGCCGTCGGCGGTATCGCGGGCCCAAGCGCCAATCGGGGCGAGGCAGCCTCCGGCCAACGCTGAGAGGCAACTGCGTTCGGCCAGCACGGCCCGATGGCTGGCCGCATCATCCAAAGGCATGATCGCCTGGCGCACCGGCAGGTCATCCTCGCGCACCTGAATCACCAGTGCTCCCTGGGCCACCGCAGGCCAGAAGGCGTCGGGCTGGAGCGTCTGCGTGATGCGACCGGCCAGCCCCAAGCGCTGCAACCCGGCACCGGCGAGCACGAGCCCGTCATATGCCCCCTCATCCAGAAGCCGCAACCGAGTGTCGACATTTCCACGGATGGGTCGCACGACGAGATCGGGCCGCATCGATCGCACCTGAACAACGCGCCGGATGCTGGCGGTGCCGATGATGGCTCCGGGTGGCATCTCCTTGAGCGTGGGATGATCTCGCCCCACCAAAACGTCGAAGGGGGTGGCGCGGAGGGGCACGCAGGCCAGTGTGAGGCCGGGGGTGGGGGCTGTCGGCAGATCCTTGAGGCTGTGCACGGCAGCATCGATGCGTCCCTCAAGCAGCGCCCGCTCCAACTCCCTGACAAAGACTCCGTCCCCGCCCATGCCACTGATCGGCACGCTGGTGACGACATCCCCGCGAGTGGAGATTGTTTCGGTGGTGACCGTCAGCCCCAAACGCTCCATGTGCCCCACGACCCATGCAGTCTGCGTGCGGGCCAGGGCACTTCCGCGAGTGCCAACGCGAACGGCAAGCGTAGATCTCATACAGGAACTCCGGAGGAGGTTAGCCATCAATGCACGGCGCGGAACGATCGGCCTTGGCGGCCGCGGCCGCGAACACACCTCCGGCCCCGGCGGCCAGAAGTGCCCGGCCACAGGCCTCCAGCGTGGCGCCGGTCGTCACGACATCGTCGACCAGCAGAACGGTTTTTCCAAGGAGGGGCCGACGGCAGCGGAAAGCAGTGGCCACGTTCTCGTTGCGTTGCGAGACCGGCAATTGATTCTGCATCACCGTGGCACGGACCCGCCGCAAAGCCGACTGGCGAGGCAGGCCGGTGAGACTGGCAATGGCGCGGGACAATTCGTCGGCGGCGCTTGTGCCCCGCACTGCCCGACGCAGCCAGTGCATCGGCACTGGCACGATGAGGCCGATCCCCCACTCCGAGAGCATGGCGTGGTGCTTGTGTACCCACAGTTCGGCCAGCATGCGGGAGATTCCGTCACCGGCGGGGTGCTTGGCCCGGAGCACGGCACAGCGCAGTTGATCACCATAGCCGCCCACAACGGATAACCCCTGACAGCTGTGGCGACGGCCCCGGCATGCCCGGCACCCGGCCTGGGGAGCCGCCGGCTCCCCACATCTTCTGCAGCGCGGGGGATCGGCCTCCAGGCAGCGGCGGCACGCCTCACAGAGGCCGGTCGAAACGGCACGCTGATCCAAGAAACCGTTTGGGGAGGTTCCGGTTGGGCAGGGAAGGCCAGCCTCTCGCTGGCAGATCAGGCAGACGGCGGGAAACAGCAGATCAATCCCGTCTCCCGCCCACCGGGCCGCCGTGCGCCGCATCCCTTCGATCCAAGCCATTGCTGCTCTTTCCAGGTTCAGCCCCCGCCATCAGACACAAGGCCCCAGTTGACGCTGTTTCACCCACGGCCTATCTTCCCGCCACTCGAGGAGGGCCACCGGGCCCTTTGCTTCCATCCCTTCCCGCCAAGGCGGATCTTCGATGCTCATCGATCGATACATCGTCCGAGCACAGCTCCATGCCTTTCTGATTGTTTTCATCAGTCTGGCAGGGCTGACATTCGTTGTCGATGCCTTCACGAACCTCGAAGAATTCATGGCCCACAGCGCCGAGGCTGGCGGGCTCTGGCGGGTGTTGGGCTCCTATTATGGCTACCGGCTCATCTCGTTCTTTGACGCCACCAGCCCGATTATTTCCCTCGCCAGCGCCATGTTTGCCCTGTCGTGGCTGGAGAAACACAATGAACTGACGGCCCTCCTTGCGGCCGGCGTCACCCGCTGGCGAATCGCCCGCGCCTCGATCATTTTTGCGGCCGTGGTGGCCCTTCTCGCTCTGGCCAACCGGGAACTCGTTCTGCCGCGGATCCGCCATGCGTTTTCTCGCAATGCGCAAGACCTTGCCGGAAAGAATGCCCAGCCCTTCGAGGCCCGCTACGACCATCGTACGGAGATCCTGTTTCGGGGCCGCACCGCCCAACTCGGGCCTGGCCGCATCGAGGCTCCCAGCCTGCTGCTGCCCCCCGCCCTGTCCGAGCACGGCACGCAGATCGATGCGGCAGAGGCATTCTGGAAACCGGAAGACCAGAACCACGCCGCGGGCTATCTCCTCTGCGGCGTGCGGGAACCTCCCGAGATCGACCGGCTTGGGCCGCTGGAATGCGGCGGCACCCCGGTTGTGCTGACCCGTTCCACCAACCCCTGGCTGGAGCCGGGCGAGTGTTTTGTGGTCAGCGCCGTGACATTCGAGCAATTGATCGGATCTGCCAACTGGAGCCAGTATTCCTCCACGCCGGAATTGATGCGGGCCATTGCCAACCCCAGCCTCGGGGTGGGAGCAGAGATTCCGCTGCGGGTGCATGCCCGCTGCGTGGCCCCGATGCTCGACATGACGCTGGCAATGCTGGGGATTCCGCTGGTTGTGGGCCCCAACCGCCGCGGCATTTTTGTGGCCGTGGGTCTGTGCGTGGCGATGACCGTGATCTTCTTTCTCGTGACGCTCGGCTGCCATGCTTTGGCGGGAGGATATCTGATTGCCGCGTCGGTCGGCGCCTGGGCCCCGTTGCTTGTGCTGGCGCCCCTGGCCGCCTGGAAGGCGCAGCCGATGTGGCAGTGACGGTCGCATCCACAGCCGGCTAAGGCTGGGGGGCGGGTTCCGCAGCGGCGGCTTCCTGAGGGGCTTCAACCACCAGCGTACGGGCCGTGAGAGGAGCCAACTCCGCCAGAGGGAACTTTTCCGCCGCTTGATCAGGAACCCGCCAGAGGAGAATCGTGCAGGCATCCTGACGCGGCTCCGCCGAAACCCAGATCTCGCACACGGCCGGAATATTTTCTTTCGGTTCTCGCTTTCCGGCAACATCGCACAGGAACTCCTGCGGGCCCTTGAGTTCCAGCACATCCCAGCGTTTGACGGCGCCTGTGAAATCGGTCTCTTCGCGCGTCTTCGTCCACTGTGCCGCTCCGAAGGATTCCTCCTTGCGCACCTGCTGGAGGATGTCCGCCTCGATCTCTTCCCGGCTTTTTTCGCCGGCGGGAACGACACCCAGCGTGAGCACAACCGGTATCTTCGTGCCATTCATATCGACCAGCGTCTCAAAGGCGACCTTCACGGCGACCTTCACTCCGGGCAAGTCGCGCAGGAAGGAAGGGATTGCAGTTTCCCCGTTGTCTTTTTCCGGATCGATCTGCGTGGTAAAGAAGCGCGGATACCGCAGCTTGACCGTGTCGCCAGAGAGAGCCACAGGCTGGGGCTGGAGCCGGGCATACTCCGAGGCCGTGCGGTATTTCTCCACTGCGGCTGAATATCCGGTCTCATAGCCGCGCGAAAAACAGCCGCCGAGCAGGAGGGACGAGGAGAGCAATCCCGCCCAATACAGCCCGTTGCCCCCGACAGATCGGGGAGTCGTGGCGGGCTGCGACCAGAGTCGGCCGCTCGCTGCGGCGGCAGGGCGAAGGCGTGATGGCATCGGGAATTTCTCCTGCATGTGGGGTTGCGTGGCACCGTATTCAGCCCAGTCCGCAACCGCTGACAATCTACACAAAAAATTCGCCGGCCGTTTCCCGCCCCCCTGACGACAGCCTCTTCCGTATTCCCCCCTCTTCTCCAAGCCTTTTTTCTCTACCTGCCCCCCGCCAATAGCCGATGACAGGGGAGTATGGTCGGGGTGCCAGGGATTCAAAGGCACTGTATTCGGCCACAGTTCAGGAAGAGGAGTGCCAAAACCATGCGGATCACCACCACCCGGTTCGGACGCATCGATGTGGATGGCAGCGACATCATCACCTTTCATAGCGGCCTGCCGGGGCTCGAAGGCTGCCGGGAATGGGCATTGCTTGCCGACTCCAGCAACGACGCCCTCGGCTGGCTGCAATGCACCACCCGGGGGGATGTTGCCTTGGCCGTCGTCAGTCCCCGCCGATTTGTTCCCGACTACTCAGTGCGGATTCCCCGCAGCGAACTGACCCCTCTGGCAATTGACGACCTCCGCGAGGCCCAGGTGGTGGTGGTGGTTGGGCGCACCGGCAAAAAGCTCACACTCAATCTCAAAGCGCCAATCGTCATCAACCTTGAAGCCCGTACAGGCCGGCAAGTCGTTGCCAGCGGCGACCTTCCTCTGCAATTTGTTCTCTGTTCGGAACAGCCCCCACTCAAAAAGAGTGCATAATAACAGTGACCGCCGATCAGGAAATGCCGGCGACACGAAAGGATCAGGAAGGACTCGACCGATGCTCGTACTCTCCAGACAGCGCGATGAAAGCATCATGATCGGCGATAACATTGTTATCACGATCGTTGATATCCGTGGAGACAAGGTCCGTCTGGGCATCAACGCCCCGTCGGAAATCCCCGTCCACCGCCAAGAGGTGTATGAGGCTATCCAGAGGGAGAATCTCCGCGCTTCCAGGCTGGCGCCGAGCGACACGCAGGGCATTGGCCGGTTGGCCAACCGAGGCACTTCCAACGGGCAGCCTACGCCCCCCGCCAGCCGCGGAATCGAGCCACGGTAAACTTCTGGCTGGCCGAAAAAAATCGCTCTCCCAGCCGAATCGCCCGGAAATATGGTGCTCGGAATCCTGTCTAGGTCGAGAAGTAGGCTGGCTCATTGCCCGGCTTCCACTTGATGTTGCAGCCCAGACTCGGACGCTGCTCCGCCGGGAGCGGCTGACCGGCCAGAAGCAGTTGCAGAGCCCGCCGGAGATCCTCTCCGGTGACCGGAATCCCGTTTCCGGGACGGCTGGAGTCGAGTTGACCGCGATAAGCAAGCTTCCCACTGGCGTCAAACAGAAAAAAATCAGGCGTGCAGGCGGCATGGTAGGCATGCGCCACAGCCTGAGACTCGTCATAGAGATAGGGAAAGGGATAGTCCCTCGCCTCCGCCTCGTGCACCATCTGCTCCGGCGAGTCGGCCGGATGCTTCGAGACATCATTGGAACTGATCGCCACGAAGCCGATTCCCTGCGGCAGGTACTCGCGGCCAAGCACCGCCAGCTGATCGGCGACATGCTTGACGAACGGGCAATGGTTGCAGATGAACATCACCACCGTGCCCTTGGGCCCAGCTGCGTCGCTGGAGCCCACCATGCGACCATCGACATTGGGCAGTGAGAAATCGGGAGCCGAGGTGCCCAGCGGCAGCATCGTGCTGGGGGTGCGAACCATGGGGCGTGTTCTCCACAAAGAGGGTCGGAAGCTGGTTGGTCAATTGTAGTCTTTTACACCAGCCGGGACGATCTTCAGCAACCGCCAGCAGATCAGTCGGTGCGGCCTCACCGCTGCAGAAAAATGCGGCGGGCATTGGCAGTGGTCGCCGCGGCGAGGTGCTCCAGCGGTTCTCCCCGGGCCAGCGCCAAGCATTGGGCTGTATGAATCACGTGCGAAGGCTCATTGCGTTTGCCCCGCAGCGGCTCCGGCGACAGAAACGGGCTGTCGGTTTCAATCAGGAGGCGGTCGAGAGGCACCGTCGCCGCCACCTCCCGCAGAGCGGCAGATGACCGAAATGTAACCATGCCGGCAAACCCCAGATGGCATCCCAGAGCCACCGCCTCGGCCGCCTCCGCTGCGCTGCCTGTGAAGGCGTGCAGGATTGCCGCGACGGGGCCACGCCTGACGGCCTCGCTGAGCATCTCGAGCACATCGCTCAAACTGTCACGGGTGTGAACCACCAGCGGCAGGCTGTGGGACTGAGCCAGGCGGATGTGTCGGTCGAAAAAATCGCGTTGCACTTCCGGAGCGGCGTGGTCGCGATACCAATCAAGGCCGGTCTCGCCGACGGCTGCCACTCGGCCGGAGCCGACGAGTTGCTCGATGCGGTCCCATTCGCCAACAACAATCTCCTGAACGTCGTTGGGATGGATTCCGGCGGCCGCGACGATGCCCGGCTCGCGAGCCGCCAGTGCCGCAGCCGCCTCACTGTCGGCGGCCCGCGTTCCGATCACGGCCATACCGACGACGCCAGCCTGTTTTGCCCGCTCCACTACCGCCGGGAGTTCCGCGCCAAACCGCATCGGGTCGAGATGGCAATGGCTGTCGAAATATTCCATCGGTTGCCTCGACCGGCTCGCAGGGCGCCCGTGTCGCGGGGCATGGCGAGTCTGGGTGCGCCTTTCAAGAAACGGCGGATGCGGGGGGCACTGTCCCGGCCGGGCCCCGCGCCATGTCTTCGAAGATGTCGCTGTGAAGCAGCGTGGTCTGCCGCGCGTCGGTCAGCAGGTCGTGGGCAGTTGGATCCTGCCGACTGACATCCATCAGATGCTCAATCTCCACCACCTGACGCCGCAGGGCTCCGAGAATCCGCGGCAGCAGGGAGTGCAGGTCGAGGTCGTGCAGCGCTGTGAAGGCCATCGGATAGATCGGCCGCGGGGGAGTGACATTCCGCTCCACCAGCAGGGCCCCGGCGCGCTCAACGATGCTGTGCTGGTCGCCCACACAATCAGCCAGGGCCAACTTGATCTGCTCCGCGCCGGGGTAGGACCAGATTCCGGAATCGGAGATATAGGCCGGCAGCGAGGAGCCGAGCAGATCGATCAGACGGGAAAGAACGGCATTGGTCATGGCGGCTTTGGAGCGGGAGTTCCCCGGCATGCAGGCAGGGGCGGGGGGAAGGCTGGGCGAGGGGGGAACAAGAGGCTCTGTCAGGAGGCAAATGCCCCCGCCAGTTGGGCACACGCATACAGACCAGACCAGAAAATGCCGAGCATCACCACCGGCACCGCCAATGCGGTCACAATGGCACCCGGAAACGAGACCAGCGAAAGGGCTTCACCAGGACGGTCGGCCGGTGGTGGATCGAACGTCATCACTTTGAGAACTCGGAGATAGTAGTACAGGCTGAAAACCGTATTCAGCCCACCCACCACCAGCAGCACGAGCATGAGTGGCCGCTCTGCAGAGAGGGAGATCGCCTCCACGAGCGCCGAAAAAATGAGGAACTTGGACCAAAACCCCGCCAGCGGCGGCAGGCCGATCAGGCTCACGAGCACCACGCCGGTCGCCACTACGATGCCAGGACTGGTGCGGATAAGTCCTGCATAGGAGGCAATTTCCTCGCTTCGCAGGGCATTGCGCAGGAAGGCCACAATCGCAAAGGCCCCGAGGTTCATAAAGAGATAGGTGGCCAGGTAAAAGGCCACGGCACTCACCGCCGTCCTTGCTGAGGCAGGATGGCTGCCGGAGAGCGCCACCGCCGCAGCCACGCCCATCAGCAGATACCCGGCGTGGGCGATCGTGGAATAGGCGAGCAGACGCTTCATGATGGTCTGTCCGTAGGCGGCGAGATTGCCCAAAGTGCAGGTGAGGGCTGCCATCAAGCCGATCGTTGCCACCATAAAGTGGCGGGCATCACCCAGAAGGGCTCCCTGCACGGCCGCGGCCTGCCCTGCCAAAGCGGCGCTGGGGTCAGCGGCAGGAAGAACCGCCAACGGCAAACCCAAACCAAAGGCGATTCGCAGCAACAATGCCACCGCAGCCGTCTTGCTGGCCACGGAGAGAAAACCACCCACCTCAGCGGCGGCGCCCTCGAAAACGTCCGGGCACCAGAAATGAAAGGGCACGGCGGAGAGCTTGAAAGCGAGCCCCACCGCCAGCATCAGTCCCCCGAGAACCAACACCATCTGCACGCCCCCCTGATTGCCGGCGGGAATTGTGCCAGCCAGCCCCGCCAGTTGCCGAGCCATGGTCGGGAGGTGGCAGCTGCCCAGCAGGCCCGCTAAGAGGCTCATCCCGTAGAGCATGATGCCAGAAGCGCCGGCACCGTAGACGGCATACTTGATGGCGGCCTCAGGACTGGCACGCCGACCCTTGAGCAGGCCCGCCAGAGCGTAGGAAGGAACGCTCGCCATCTCCACCGCCATGAACACCATCAGCAGGTGGTTGGCGGAGGCCATCAGACACATGCCGAGCGTGGCCCCCAGCACAAGCGTATAAAAATCGGCTCCGTCTTCGCGGTCTGGAATCCCAGAAACCTTGGTAAACGGAATATAGAGCACCAGAAAAGCCATCAGCAGAAGGCGGATGTAGGCCGTCAATGAGTCGAACACGAGCAACCCGGTGAAAATTTCCTGTCGCGACGCGAGGGGATCACCACCGAGCCAGCCAGGGAGTCCGCGCAGATCGCTCCACGCGTAAAACAGCGCGAAGGCAGCGCCTCCGAGTGCCACCCAGACCGAGTCAAGCATTTTCAGCACCGGCAGCATCCTGCACACAAGCAGCAGCACAACCGTGACCGCCAGACACAATTCGGGGCGGAACAACGGCAACGACACCGACAGCGTGTCGTGCAGCGATCGAGAGACGATGGAGCCGAGATCGGAAACGGAGTTCACTTCATATCTTCCGGTGGGGTGGGCGGGAAAACTACCGTTGGCCAGTGGGGAGAGATGCGTCGGCCGCCGCCAGAACGCCGGCGGCATCTTTCGCCTCAGAAGCCGCCGTGGCAGGCAGCGGCTGGCGACCGGCGTCATGAACCGTACGCGTCCATTCGGCGAGCGTTTCCACCTGCCGATTAACCGACGGCGTCACGTAATTGAACAACAGTTGCGGCGCCACTCCGAAGAGGATCGCAAAGAACACAAGCGGCGTAGCGATTGCCAGTTCACGGGGTGTGATCGGGGTCAGATGGTCGCCATGGGGCCCCTTATACTCAGCCCCCAAATACACCCGCTGGATGGCCCACAGGATGTAGGCCGCCGTCAGAATGACGGTGAATGCCGAGCACACGGCAAGCCCCCGACTGTAGTTCCAGCTCGACAGGGTGACCAGCACTTCGCCAATGAAGCCACACAGTCCGGGCAACCCGAGACCGGCAAAAAAGAGCGCCATCGCCAGACCGCTGTAGACCGGCATCCGGCTGAAGATACCGCCGAATTCCTC
>Ga0114967_10001645_pt1 | contig 18801 bp, 13 predicted proteins | sample M_130628_MF_Meta_FD_92639 | JGI IMG/M metagenome (GOLD analysis project Ga0114967, IMG submission 92639) | Freshwater microbial communities from Lake Montjoie, Canada to study carbon cycling - M_130628_MF_MetaG | ecosystem: Environmental > Aquatic > Freshwater > Lake | place: Lake Montjoie... | reverse complement strand
GATAAACTATCCGATAAACCATCTGATAAACTATTAGATAAACCATCAGATAAACTATTAGATAAACCATCAGATAAACCATCAGATAAAACAATTAATATTATTACAACAGAATTAATAAAAAGCATTGCAGAAAACATGAAATGTTTGTTAAAAGACTTAGAATATAATGTAAACATTAATTATCAGTTAACTGCAGAAGACAAAACAAAAGACAATATATATATTATTATTGCGGATAAAATTGATATAAATATGCTACCTAAAAAATATATTTTATACCAAGTTGAACAATCAACGTCTCCATGGTTTACTGATGATTATTTAAAAATCATATCTAATAGTAAATTCGTATGGGATTTTTCATTAAATAACAAGATGAAATATAGTCATTTAAATAAAAATACATGTTATATGCCGATGCCATATTACATTAATAAAGATATATATAATAATAACACAAACACTAAATTTGATATTTTATTTTATGGTGCGTGTAATCGGAGAAGAGATATAATAATCAATAATATTGTTAAACGTAAAAAATATAAAGTCAGAATTGCATATGACATTTGTGGAGAAGAACGTGATACTTTAATTAAACAGTCAAAAATTATTATTAATCTGCATTATTACAATAATGCAGCTCTCGAAACGTGTCGTATCAATGAAGTTTTAAAATTTAATAAATTAGTAATTTCTGAAAAACCATCAATCAATGACGATTTTAATAAACAATTGTATGACAATCTTGTTGTGTTTTTTGATGTTATTCAAGATGATTTTTCCAATATGAATCAATTATATACAATATTAGATCAATATATTGATGATAACAATTATAATGAACAAATTATTAAAATTAATAACAATTTATCTTCATTACATGCTATTTCAGAAAAATATATTAAAAAAAATATTAATATTTTTGAAAATAATCAAGAGCCAGACGTTAATTTTTATTAAATAAATAATTTATTTATAATAATATTTATTATTATAAATAATATTTAACATTTATCGGAAAATTGTAAAATTACGAGGTAATGGTTTACCTGTATTTGCTATCATATTTGATAATAATACTCTGTCCATACAAATATCACTTATACATAATTGATTATCTACTTGTAATGAATTTGTGCGACTATTTCCTGCTACTACATTGTCTCCTTTCACTAATACTGGTCCATTTGTAAATACTGGACCATCTATATTCATACCAATCGGATAATAACTATTTGTCCCAAATACCGTCTTTGACTGATTGAAAAAATCTTGTGATAAATTAGTTCCAAAAAATGGCAAGTTATTGTAATTAGATGGACTATATTGAGGCTTCGCTAATACTGTCGATTGAGCTGTAATTTGTGGTTGTGCGTATCCCATTTGTTGTATTTGAACTTGAGATGCAACCGCCTTAGAAGTCTGATCCGGTTCTAATGTTGGTGTAGGTGCTGGTGCTGGTGCTTGTGCAGGAGTTGGTGCAGGAGTTGGTGCAGGAGTTGGTGCAGGAGTTGGAACTTGAGTTGGTGCAGGAGTTGGTGCTGGAGTTGGAACTGGAGTTGGAACTTGAGTTGGTGCTGGAGTTGGAACTGGAGTTGGTGCAGGAGTTGGAACTTGAGTTGGTGCTGGAGTTGGAACTGGAGTTGGTGCAGGAGTTGGAACTGGAGTTGGTGCAGGAGTTGGAACTTGAGTTGGTGCAGGAGTTGGAACTTGAGTTGGTGCAGGAGTTGGAACTGGAGTTGGAACTGGAGTTGGAACTGGAGTTGGAACTGGAGTTGGAACTGGAGTTGGAACTGGAGTTGGAACTGGAGTTGGTGTGGGAGTTGGTGTGGGAGTTGGTGCTGGTCGAGCAGTATCATAAGATATAGAATATATACTACCATTAGAGAGAACAGCATATAATTTCTGATTTCCATAACTGCTAACATTTGTAAATTTAAATGGTAATTCTTTCCATACAGAGTTCGGAGTATTTAACAAAATACCATATGAAGTATTAGCATCAGAACCAATAATATATTTTTCATCAACTGCGATTGAATTAAATGGAACTGGTTGTGGAGGAAGATTTTTCCAAGAGATAGCTTGATAATTGTCGGTCTTTTGAACAATTCCATAAGAATTAAGAGCATATAACGAACGCGCAAATACGTGAATTTGTTTATATACACCAGGAATACGGGTCCAATTTTGTCCGGAAGCAACTTCGACATTAACATCAGAAAACCATGCATTACCCGCACTATTAACACCAGCAATAATATTACCATCGCGAGATATTTGTCGAAGAGTGCCAGTTAATGTGATCCATGAAACAGGTTTATATGTATTAGAGAACATAATTTGGTCATTAGGTCCGAGTGCATATATTTTGTTTTGATAATTAAAAACATATTTATAAGTGCCAGGAATTAGAGTCCAATTAGGAGCAGTAAAAATATTTGTATCAGCATAATATAGTGAATTATTACTATTAATACCAAAAATACTTAAACTTCCGAGCGATACTTGTTTAAGACCACCTGGCATAATATTCCATAAATTCATATAAATCTCATTTATATTTATACCAGCTGCGAAATGTTCAATAATTCTATTTTTTTTATTATGATAAATACTATTAGAAAAATGTTCTATATTATGACCAGAATAATTATTTAACAAATTATTTCCAATTGGTAAATTATTAGGGATGTTTGGTTTGGGGTTATTTTGTGTGTCATTGATTATTTTATAAGTTCCAAATGCGGAATACATAATTTAATATATATAATACAAAGAAAATATTATATATAATTATTAAACTTTGATTTAGATTCATTGTTTCACCAGAAATATAAATAATATCATCATAATTACAAACATTAAAAATAACACACCAAAACCGATTAATACGTTTCTTACTGCATTCGGTGTATTGACAAATCGAATCAGATATGGCTTTATTGCATTCCAATAATCACTTGCTGTTGCTTTATTTGACTGTTGAACGTCTCCACCAGTTTGTTTATAATTAGCAATATTAATTATATTATAATTTGAATTTGTGATTGGATTCCATGTAGCAGGTGTCGATCCATCACTATTATTGTTTAATCCATATCTTGTATACAATTTATTATCCAAACCAATCCCAATAAATGTATTTGTTGGTAATTGTATTATGTTCTTAACATTACCAGAATTTGGAACCAAAATCCATGCTGCTGATAGAGACACCTTTGTATATAATAAATTGTCTATACCAACTCCAACAAATGTTTTATCCGCTAATTGTGCTATACTCCTCACACTCATTGAAGTATCAACTGGACCTGTCCAACTCCCTATTAATGTTGGACGTGTATACAATTTATTGTCCGATCCAATACCAATATATGTATTATCCTGTAATTGTATTATGTTAATAACATCTCCAGAATTTGGAACTTGGAACCATACATCATTTATATTTGCTCTTGTATATAATTTATTGTCTGTTCCAATACCAACAAATGTTCCATCATTTATTTGTATCGCACTCTTTACTGATCCTGAATTCGGAATCTGAATCCATTCTGTATTCATGTCCGATTTTATATATAATAAATTATCAGTTCCAATACCTAAAAAAGATGGTCCACTTGTAGACAATGTATTGCCAAATTTTTCTAATATTTTTTTAATATCTTTTTTAATTATTTTTAATGAGCCATCCGAAAAATGTTCTATATTGTATTTGGTTTTTATCACCATTATAATATATAATATACAATAATATTTTTTTATAGTAATATACAAGCAAATTGTTTTGCTGGTTCTGATGATGGAACTGCCATTGTTACAGGTGGTGCTTGCGATTGTGCTTGCGATTGTGCTTGCGATGGTGCTTGCGATGGTGCTTGCGATGGTGCTTGTGATGGTGCTTGCGATTGTGCTTGCGATGGTGCTTGCGATGGTGCTTGTGATGGTGCTTGTGATGGTGCTTGCGATGGTGCTTGCGATGGTGCTTGTGATGGTGCTTGCGATGGTGCTTGCGATGGTGCTTGTGATGGTGCTTGTGCGGATGATTGCGCAGGTGCTTGATATTGTACTTGTGCGGATGATTGCACAGGTGCTTGATATTGTACTTGTGCTGATGGTTGCACGGATGGTTGCACTTGTGGTTGACTTTGTACAGAATTAGATATTTGTCCATTAGCATAAGTCATAGCAACATCAGACAATGGGACATTAGATGTAGAGTTTGAAGTATCGGGAGGGATTGAGTTCATAAGTTGGTTAATATCAACTGATGTAGGTGTGGAATACATAAAAGCGGGCAGAGGTTTGGGAGTGGAGTTAGTCTTATTAATAGCAACAACAATACTTGAAGTTTTGTCATTAAAATCGAGACCTTGTGAAACTTGACCAACAAGACAAGGGACGTCGGTAGTGAAAGTCATAGTTCTTCCTTGAAAATTAGCATGTTCATAAATAGTAACAATAAATCCGTTAGGTATTTTGATGGAACTGAGAGTGTCATTTGGAATACCCATTTGCCCGATATCATAGCGTCCAACTTGAAGATTTGATGATTTGCCAGTATAATTACAGTGTTCATAAAAAGTTGCAGATGACGCAATATTGGTATTTGGGGTTCCAACATTGATATTAACATCAACACCAGAACCGGAACCAATATTTACATCAGTAGGAATAGAACCGAAATGTTCAAAAACATTAACATTAGTTCTATATGTGCCAAAAACAGTATACATAATATATATATAATATAGTGAGATAAATATTATATATGAATTAAACCAAAACAATAAAAAGATACAATAATACCATTAAGAATACCTGCAATGATGTCAATATGATGATGTTTATTGTCAGATAATCTTGATTCACTACATAAAATAGCGAACATAAAATAGGCGATAAAGATAACTAATAATAAGTAATAATTAAGATTATTAATTTTGTCTTTGTTTGAATAAAGTATATATCCAATAATAAACAACATAGAGAATACTGAAGAAGCATGTCCTGAAATAAATGATTTGTATCCATCTAATAATTCATATTGATATTTACTATTTTTAAGAATATTTATTTTATCATTAATATTAACATTGTTATCTAAATTAAGTTTAGAATAATAATGGTTAATACGTTGTAATATATCAGGTCGTGGTTTATTAATAAAAAGTTTAAATAGATGTACAGTAATATTAGAAACAAAAAGAGGTAATAATAGTTTGAATGGATTAGTTGTATCTTTGGCAATAAATAGGACAATAATAAAGATGAAACAAAACGGTAATAAGATATGAGAATGAGCATTAAAAGAGTCATGTAAAGTAAAAAAAGAGTTGTGTAGATAATGGCAACATTTTGGATCATTAAGATTTTTTAAATGTTTGTCTGGAAAAAAATAAAAGAATAAATGAAATAATATAATTATTATATATTCAATTATGGTGTTCATTATATTATCTATATAAAAAATTTTATAAACTTATCACTGTATTGGTTCGGTATTAATGTGCATCCATTTAAATAACTGTTAAATAATCCAGTGCATACACCATATGAATAATTATTTGCTTCATCGTTATTGATTTGTTTACCGAAAACGAATGTTGGAGTAGTCTTAGTATTATCAATAAAATGTTGTGTTTTATATAATGGTTTTGCAGAGCTTGTATCAACTAAACGTACTGTGTAATAACGATATGCCATAAAAATAGCAAGATATAATTTTTCCATAATATCAAGATCATCAATATTAATTTCTGATGGAATAAGATTGTATTTTTGATTAATAGCCATATAATTCTCATAACTTATTCTATCTAATTTTTTTGAAAATACTGTTTGGATATCCGCTATTTTTTCAAATGTTGATACATGTAGCATCTCCAAATTTAATCCCATCTCATAATAATCAGTAAGAAGATGATAATATAATAAATGTTCAGAATATGAGTTGTGAACAGCATTAGGGAAATTTTCATTAATAAAAGTGGTTCTATCTTCTGGTTTAATATGGTTAGGGAATTTAATTAATTTATCGATTTTAAAATCACTGACAGTCAGGATGCCAATAAACGAATATATCATTGGTAAACTTAGTAATTTGCCATAAAACCCTAACATAACAATCTCAGTCGGATAACCTTGTAATTGATTCACAATATTGCCCATTCTTGTCAAACTTCCTTCGTAATTTTTCCATGATGCATAATTTTCCATTGATGTATATGGAACCATACTATATGTTAAACTTGTACTGATATCCAAACTGTCTTCATCATTTGTATCTGATTCTGAATTTGAATTTGAATTTGAATTTGAATTTGAATTTGAATCTGAATCTGAACTCTCATATCCACCTCCATTAATATCCACATATTTTACAAGATTATATTTTCTATTCGATTGTAATTTCGGTAATAGATCAACAATCATATTATGGTCTGATTCTAAACCAAAATTAAATACAAATTGTTTTGATCTTGATTTAGAACCACCTTTTTGTTTATTCGATTTCACAATTTTTAAAAGACCATAAAAATGTAAGTATTGAATAGCAGACACTAATTGGGTGGGTGTAAGAGGTGTAATAAGGTTAGCACATAATTGGATAGTAGCGGATAAAAATTTTTGATTTTTCATAAAATTAATAAATTCGGTACTGAGATTAGCGGTAGCAATATTTGGTTTAGGATATTTATCAAATTTATTAAATTGTTCTTCAGTATATAAATGATAACACACGCCTGGTTGTGTTCTTCCAGATCGTCCCATACGTTGTTTTATTTGTGCCTGTGTCGTATACGTCTTTCCCATTATTTGTGCATATTTTTTTGAATCAAATGTTCCACTAAATTCAAGACCTGTATCTATCACATACACGATTCCATCAAATGTTATCGACGACTCCGCCACATTTGTCGCAAATATTATCTTCTTTTTATATTTTGAATCTAATGATTTATATTTATCTTTACTAACAGCAAGGTCTCTATTTACGTCAGAAATACCGGAACTGATTTCTGCACAATAATATGAATCACAAACATCATTAATTTTTATTTTAGTGGGACACAATTTTCTTAACATAGCACATCCCATTTCGAGATCTTTTTGCACCGGAACAAATATAATAATATCACCTTCTTTATTATTCGTCTCTTCCAATAATTTTAATACAATACTGACTGCAACATGTAGATAGTTGTATAGATCTATTTTGTCATTTGGTTTCATAAATATGCTCTCAATAGGATAGTTAGACTCACCACTAATCTCAACATCACCGAATTTTATACCATCTTTTTCATAAAATTCTCTGAATATATTAACAACGATAGTAGCACTCATAATAATAACTTTAAATTCTGGTCTGTTTTTAACAACATGTTTGAAAAAATATAATAATAAATCAATATTAATACCACGTTCATGAGCTTCATCAATGATAATACCTTGGTAATTAGATAATAAGACATCGCCACCATAAATTTGTGCTAATAAAAGACCATCAGTTGAATATAATAATTTGGTGTCTTGACTTGCCATATTTTCGGGTGAGCCTCTGAATTTGTATCCAACGTGAGAACCCAACGACACATCCAACGTCATACTACTATATTCAGCATTCGAAATGGTAGTTAAAATTTTAGGATTAGTGATGACAATTTTATTATTAAGTCTGGAAGCGTCTTGAGGATCAGCATCGATTTTTTCTTTATTGGTAATCATAAAATATTTTAATAATAATTTAGGAACAATAACAGTTTTGCCAGAACCAGTGCCTGAAACAACAACAGTGACCTGATTGTTCACTATATTGTGAAACAAATTTTGTAATTGATCTTTGTTTTGATAAAGTGGTAATTTTGACCATTTATTTGCTAACATTTTATAATTTTCAGAATAAGGTTCACCAGTCAAGAAATTATTATCGATACCTTGATAATCTAATGGGTCATCAATAGATAATCCATCAATCTTAATATTATTATTAGATTTAGTTTTAGTTTTGCTTTTTTTAGACATATAATAATAGATATATTATATTTACAAAAAAAAAATAAAATATCAATTGTAATTATATAATGGATATTGATAAAATAATTCGAGATATTACATATGTTATAGCACACGATGATAAACTTAATTCTATATACAAAAATACATGGACATTGTTTCGAAATGATTATAGAAGATATGATATTTTATTAAATGACGTTAAAAGTTATAATAATGTAATGCTTATAATAGATTTTTATAAAAAATCATTTGATATGTGCAAAAATATGAGACATATTATAAATAAATTTAAATTAACTAACGACAATGAAAATGATTTTGTTCACAAAAAAATTAATAACATTATTGACCATTATACTGAACTTATATATTGTGGTGTCAAAAATTTATAAATATATTATATATTATAGATAATAATATATATAATGAGTTATAATGCTACTGTTGATATTACATCCATTGATATTGCAAATAATTTTAAATATGACCAAAATCCATTATATGAAAAATCATTGAGAAATATTAAATACCTTCCTTATGATAGTTCCGGGATTATTACTGATGACCTTATTGACTTTTTTAATACTATGATTGTAAGACGAGATACTGAATATTATGAAAAATCGAGAAGTAAATCCAACTTTCCTATGGAAAACTCAGATATATTGAACAGTGTAAGAAATGAATTAAATGATTATTTACAATTATATAATAAGTTCACAAACAGTTTAAATAATATAGATAAATCAAATTGGAGTCAATCTAATAAATATGAGGAATATAAATATATGATAAATAAATATACAATACCAGAAATAATAAGATTAAATAAATTAATATATTTGTATATATCAGTACCAAACAACGTCCCTTCTCCAACAAAATATAATATGAATAGATATTTATTATTTATTGGACTCATTATATTTTTAACAATAATAATATTAATATGTATAAATCATAATAAATTTTAATTAAATCAGATCTTTATCCATAATAAAATATTTGTCATATAACATATCATATTTAATTATATATTTTAAAAATCCATCAAATATATACAGCAGGTCATTTTTGTATTTAATAATATTTTGTCTGATATTTGGTAAATTAACACTTAATTTTTTTGTATTATCAATATTTTCATATATTTTTTTAATATCTTGTGGATCACATTTATTGTGTTTACAAAAATAATTAAAATAATCATCTACAATATACTCGCTCATTGTTGTTAAAGTCGCAAATAATATTTTATCAGATATTATTTTTTTTAACATAAACTCTGTAAATAATTCATCTGTTCCATATGGTATAAAATATTTTTTATTACTTTTTACTTCTATTGTTTTTAATCTATTAAATAATTTATAATATTTATTTTTTTTTGTGCCAATAATTGATTTTAAAAAATTATTAAATATTATTTTACTACATTTATAATTATTAAATACTATTATTGAATTAGTTATAAAATATTTGCTCGTAAAAAAATCAGAAAATAACCTAAATCGAGGATTATAATAGTTGTTATGCATATAATATCTAAATAATACTTTCACATTGTCTTTGTTCATTTGCCCTATCGCATGTAATATCTTACCATGATTATCCGATTTTATATCAATATCTCTAACTAAGACTATGTCTATTTTGTTGTTGTCTTTAAAATCAAATAATGGATATAATCTCATCATCATTCCTATTATATTATCCATTCTATTATCATCAAATATATATTCTATCAATTGAACCTTTTTATCCGTCTTACACATCTCTATTAAATCTATAAATTTTTTACTATTAGATGTATCATCTAATTCAATAAAAGAAAAATAAATTCTTAAATACCAAGTATTATCCATATTATTGATAATATTGATATGTTTTAGCATTCCATCATAATATTCATCAAAAGCTGCGTATGCAGTTTTCATATAAAAATATGTGACAGACACAATATTATAATTATCACTTGGTTCTTCATAATATTTTATTAGTTTACAACCTATTTTATCCATATATTTTGTTCGTATCATTATATATTTAATATATTAAATAAAATATATTAAATAAAAAGATAAAAATATTCTGATTTTTAACATTTATTTTTTTATAAATAATTTGTATATAATAAAACCTACAAGAGCTAATATTATTAAAGTTAATAATGAATCTGGTGATGACGATGATGCATTTTGTTGATTTTTGACAACATTTGATGTACGATTAACTGTGTCAACAATAATTTGTGCAACATGTTCATTATTAACATTAGATGGCACAGTTGCCGAAATAGACACATTATTTTGATTATTTTTTGGGTTAGTCTCAACACTAATATTAGACACATTTACGGATGATAATCTTTCAGCAACAACGGAAGCAATCGCATCGGCAGTAGCAGGTTTGTTAAGATTACAATTATTAGTGCATGTATCAACTTTAACAACATTAGTATTGGTACCATTTTGAGTGATTTCTGCAGTAGCTTGGACAATATTGTTGGAATTAGATGCAATAGAAGTATCCATCAATTCAATTATACGTTTGGTCGATGTATCAATATTACTATATAATGAAGTATTTTTATGATTAGTAAACCGTTCAACAATATTAGAATGAATTAATTTATGAAGATCAATATGTTTGTTATCAGAGTCAACCATATTAACATGTTTAGATTTATTAACATATTTGGTATTATATTGTGAAAATTTTTCAGGTAATTTATTAATAAATTTTTCAACAATATTTTTTGTAAGTTCTTCAGAAACTGTGTGATTCAGAGCATTTGACAGATTATTATTAAGTTCAATCGATACAACTGTTCCATTATTAGAAGTATTAGAAACACTTTTTTCGACGCTTGAGGAAGTAGATTTAGATAATGATTCCATTAATTGTTCATCAACTACTTTATTGATGCTGTTATTAATAGCATTTTTGTTTTCTGCTGAGACAGTTACAGTATTATTCTCATTATTGACTGATACTTTGCTTCCGCTTTCTATTACAGCTGATATCCCATTTGAGGTCTCTTTAATCGCTTTTGATACTTCTGGTTGGATTACTATTATGTCTGCTACTATTTTCTCTTGTTCTTTGGGTCTTGTATTTTCTACATTTGATTTCACTAATGTAGCTGTTTCAGTAGAAATTGTTTCTGCGTGTTTATCACATTCTGCATCTGGTAAACCAATTTCTTTTAATGTTTGTTTCACACATTTTCTTGTAATATTTTTTATATCGTGTGTTGATACATCACTATCGGACGGTTTCAATTTGATTTCTGTTTTTTCTGCGACTGCTTCTGCGATATGTTCACTCATTTGTTTAGCTTCAGCGGCTGGCACTGATTGTTTTACCATTTCACTCTCCATATGTTTTGTTGTAACTTCTTGAACTGATTTTACAATTTCTTTATTAATTTGTTCTTTTTTAATTTCATTTACGACTTCTTGAGGTATAGAAGGACCTTCATTTTTTACGACCTCTTTTGATATATCACTGATTGCATTATTTACTTTTAATGTTTCATTAGATGGTATAACATCAAATCCACTTAAATCTTTTTGCGATAATGATCCCAACGCATTGAACAATTGAAAAGAAGCATTAGAAGGGACATTATTGGCAAGAAGGATAGGTGCTTTGTCTGAGATGGGTTTACGGATAACACCAACAACAGGATTTGCATCATTATCATGAATACCATTATCAGCTGTAGGCAGATTGATTTCAACTAAATTACTTGTATTTGCATTGGGTGGTAAAAGAACAATATTTTCATTAAGTCCAACTTCAGGGAATGTAGTACTACAATTACAATCGTAGTTGGTCCATGAAAAAGAATCATTAACATTAAATAATAAATTTTGTGTATTTTTAGCCATACTATGAATATATAATTTCGGATTAGAAAATAAATATATATATATTTATTTTTTAACATTATAATTGATTATTATTGATAAAACAATTGGATGATTTATTCAAATCATATAATGATTCTATATTAATGAATGAACAATTTATATTTGTCATACTTGATACTTTTTTGAATGATTCTTTTTTTTCAGATACTAATAATTCATTATTTGTATAATCATCGTCTCCCATCTCTGATTTTCTTCTTGGAGATTTTTGACCAGAAGATGGAAATTTAATAATATGTGAATTATCATCTTCATATAATATATTAATATTAAATTTATTTAATAATTCAATAAGATTGCTATTGCTGGACAAAGATGATTTAGAGTCGACGATATATGTGTCAAAAAATAATTCATAAAATGATTCAATAATATCGTAATTTATGTAAAAATAACCATTATCACCAACTAAATCACCCCAACATCCACGAATTTTTACTCTCTTCTTCAAATTATCATATCCCACAATCACAACTGATACAGAATAAATATTATTATCATTATTATTATAATAATCTTCCACATCTGACCAATAATTATAATTGTTTAGATTTTTATAAAATTCTTGTTGATTTGATGTAGAAGTTGTTGTTGGAATCATTTTGAAGGAACATAATATTGGTATTGTGTCATTTAATAAATTTTCTATATTGTCTATCGTAATATCTATTTTTTTATAATATTTTAATTTATGTTGGCTTGCATCTATGTTAATAAAATTATTAAATTTAAGATCATTCAAATCATTAAGATCATTAGTAATGTAAAAATCGGAATCAATAAGTTCATTAGAACATAGTCCGATAGTATTTGCAATTTCGATACCAGTTAATAAATCAATAGTATGCCAAGATTGAGTGCATTGAAATTGTTGATATGCTAAAAAAAATGGTGATAATACTTTATCAATATTATAATATTTTTTCAGAAAATATGACATAAGACTTACAATCGCACAGGAACTCGTAATACCAAATGACTTTTGATCATAAATTGATGGAAAAAATGGAGATAAATCGACAACTGGTGAATAATCATTTAAAGATATATAATCAAATATGTCAATATTTTTTATATAATTAGTTTGATTAAATGAATTATAAAGATGTCTATATTTATTATTAGTTTCCATTGAATTTTTATAATACTATATTTAGATTATTATTTAAGGAATTATTGAAATTTTTTTTATTTGTATAGTATACTTAAGTAAAATATGATTATATATATATATATACAATGGATCATATTTTAAAGATGGAACTCAAAGGACTGCGTAATTTTGGCAATACTTGTTATTTTAATTCGGCTATTCAATTGTTAATGAAATTACCTATTTTTGAAGGAAATGTCGACTGTCAAGACAATATTATCATTTTAATGAAAAAATTATATGATAGTTATAGATCATTAGAAAAATCTGCTGACGAAGAATTACATAATTTATATGTTGCCGTTTGCAAAGAAAAAGGATATCAATTGGGAACACAACAAGATAGCTGTGAATTTATGCAATTTATGTTGTCAAAAATTGCTGATTTTATGCCTAACAAACATGAAATCACTATCGTAATGAATCAATTACTAAAATGTGAAGGTTATGGGTCTATTGATGGAAAATGTAATAACCCATATAAAATTTGTGTAGACCAAAAAGAGAGTATTTTAATATCAAATGCAATAAATGATGCAGAACATCAAAATGTTGAAATTGATTTTAAAACGTTTTTACAACATGCTTTACAATTAAGTAGTTGTGAATTAAAAGACTATATTTGTAATTGTGTTGAACCAAATCATGTTGTTCAAACAGTATTAACAGATTTACCAAAATATTTGTTCATAAATGTAGGTCGTGGTTTCGCATTTTCACAAAAAAAAATGAATATACTAACTATTGCTAATAATTTTACATTATCTACACCAATTGATTTGAAAGAATTATGTGATACTGGAAACACTCTTTATGCAACTCATACATATAAATTGTGTGGCATTATTGTACACTATGGATTCTCATTAAATAGTGGTCATTATATCTCATATGTTAAAAATAATGATGACTGGTTTATATGTAATGATGGTCTTATTACAGAAATAAAAAATTTCTCACATCATCTGCACGATATGCAAAGAAATACTTGTGTATTATTATTTATTAAAGAATAACACTAAACCATTAAAATAAAATATCACTAATATTAATGATTGACTACAATTTTTTTTATATAAAAATTATTACAAATAATATAATTAATAACAATTTTATTGTATCTATTTTTTGCAATAATTTTAATTATGAGAGCTCTATACCTCATAATCACTATGATAAATTTATTACAATTACTTTTAATGACATAATTGTTCACAAAAATATTAAACATATTTATTTACAATTTACAAACGTTTATGATGGACAAATTACTATTTTTTATCTCAATAACAACGAGAATATTTACAAATTACACATCAATAATAACGTCTTTTTTGTTAAAGTTAGAGAAAAACATAATATTAATCTTAATTTATTAGAATTTAATAAATTACATACGATTGAAGATAATGATAAATTATATATTTATCATCGTAATTTAAAAACTCTTATTCCTGAAATAAAAAATAATAATTTAAATAGATATATTGATTTTATGTCATTTACTGGCAATACATCTTTATTCCTCCGTAAAATATTTACTAAATTTATAGGCATTTATTTAAAATCATTTTTGTCAAAACATCTTATAAATGATTTTATTAAATTTTATAATATCAATATGAACAATTATTTGGATGTTAATTATAATTCTTTTAATGATTTTTTTACACGTAAACTAATACATAATCCATATAATAAAAAAATTATGTTAAATTATGCAAAAAATAAAGCAATTTTAGAAGATTTTAATCTTTTATCACCAGTATCTGGACGTTTAATTGCATTTAATAATATAGATCAAACACAGTTTACAACTTGGATCAAAGGTTCAGAATTTTCAATAAAAAAACTAATTAATGAAGATACATTAATAACATCATTAATTGTGTGTAGATTAGCACCACAAGATTATCACCACTTTCATATGCCATATATGGGAATTTTACTTAGTGTTTCTGAACAAGGCACCGACTATTATAGTGTTCAACCTAAATTAATTAATTCTTCTATTAATGTCCTTACTGAAAATTATCGTAAAATTTATAAATTTAAAAGTAAAACTAATGATAATGTCGATTTTTTTTTCTGGATTGTTGCTGTCGGAGCATTATTCGTAGGTTCTATTGAAGACTCCATAACCATCGGCAATTTATATAATCGCGGAGATAATATTGGTAATTTTGCATTCGGTGGGTCTACAATCGTGTTTTTATCAACTGCTCAATTTAATATTTCTGAAGATATTATATATTATTCAAATAATAATATAGAAACATATGTAAAAGTAGGAGACGATATTGGCAGTCTAATTACAGTTGATAAAATATATTTTCCGACTCATTATTCTATAAAAAAATATAATAATATTGGCAATAGATTACACTTATTCAGAAATATTTTAATATTAGTTGTTATAATTTTATTTATAGTATTATTGAACCGAAACAAAAATTAATAAAGAAAACAACAATTTGACATTTAGAGCAGTGCGTATTTTAAATGCTAATTTTAAATCTTTATAAATTTTCGGTTTTATGTGTTTTGTTGATTTCCTACTAACTTTATTCATATAATGTTCTTTATAAGCATAAATAAAATAATTTCCATAATGTTCCTTCATATTTTTTATAGATTTTTTAAGATTCTTACATTTATATAATTTTAGATAATGTTTCGTCCAATCGATGCTAAATAATATAATAATATATTATTAGGAGTATTTTGCTTCTCATTATATATATGTTAATTATAACAATAATATAATATTTAAGATTATACCGTAACTGAATTATTAATTACATGATTTTGTGAAAAAAATAGAGTTTTTCACACTTGTTCTATAAAAAAATTAATCGATTTTTTAAATTATTGACAATTTAAAAAACTGAATTTATAACAATAATGAAACCATATGTATTATTAATGTGATAATTAAAAATAATTCCAATTAATTATATATATAATTAATTGGAATTATTTTTAATTAATTATATATATAATTAATTGGAATTATTTTTAATTATCACATTAATTATATATATAATTAAGAATATGATTCAAATAGATCCAATAAAAGAAAAAATAGAACATATTAAAAGTAGTTATTATCCATATAATTCAGCATATGATGTTAAACCATACGATGGACCAATAAAAAGTTCAAACGAATTTGGTCGTCGCACAATATTTGGACCGAGCTCTATGAAATTATATTTATTAGATAAAACACATATATTGTTTATTGAAGATGCACATATTGTACCAAGAAACAAATGTAAAGTCCGAAAAAATCGTGAAGTATTATTATGGGTACATACATTTATAGAAACTATATTGAAGTATTCTGGTCCAACAATGTTTTTTATGGAACAAGGTATTTTTTATAAAGATTTTGAAGAAAGTGAATTTGTAGATGTGCCGCATGATGATAGTATGGGAATAGGTAAAACAAGAAAATATTTTGATGGATGTTTAAGAAATGAAATATATGATTGTACGCATACCAAAGATAGTATTAATAATATGGAATTTAGGGGTTTCTTTCCATCTAAGTATAATATATACTTATCTTATGAAGTGTCAGAAATTGAATTACCATTATTTCAAAATAGACGGCAAATAATTGAGATGAATTTCTACGAAGATAGTACTATATTTGATACAATATATATACTTTTATATGAAAAATGGAGGTTATTATCCAATAAACCAGAATTTATACAATTAAATAGATTAGATATACAATTTTTTGAAAAATTCTTGACTGAATTAAAAATAAATTATAGTAATTTACTTAAAGCATTGTTTATGAAAGATGTCGATAATCTTATTGATTGTTTACTAAGTTTTATTCTAACAATTAAGGATGATGAAGCTTATAAAAAGGAAATGTATAAAGATTATAAAACTGATGAGGCAAAAGAAATATATAAAAAAATATTAAAACAATTATCAAATGAATCAATATATGATAAAAAATCAAATTCAGAATTATTGGATTATTTTACATCTAAAATCGATGATATAATAAATAATACAGAATTACAAATGCTGATTTCTCAAATAGGTGAATTATCATCATCGGACCATTTTACAGTATATAGATATATAAGAGAAATACTTAAATATTTAAAAGGAGTATTTCTTAATATTGGTTCCACAATATTTGATATATATAATTTAAAAAGATATCTTAGACAGATGCCAACTGATGAAAGTGACTTTAAATTAGTAATAATCTATGCAGGCAGATACCATACAAGAAGATATATTGATTTTTTTAATACTATACGACAAGATTTTCTTCAAGTTATTGAAACAAATGTAACAGATAATGGATGTACAACTTTAACTAAAGTTCAACTTGATACACTAAATAGAACATTAGGATATATCAAAAATCAATATGATGCTGACGAAGAAAAACTAATAACATTTCTTAATGATGAACATACAATGACTTATGTTAAATACAAATTTAAAGAATTGTTAAATTATAATTTACGCACAAATATTTCGCTCATAAAAAAGAATATAACCGATCTCAAAGCTGAAATTTATAAGATAAGATATTATAAAAGTTCACCTAAATATATATTAAAAACTGAACTCCTCGAATATCTTATCTTATATAAAAAAAACCAATTGTTAACATATGTCAGATTCAGAAACGAATTGCGTAATCAAAAAAAAAAAATATTATATAACCCAGAAGAAACCAAAGAATCAGATAGGTTCCAAGCCGCCGCTGCAGTTAGCTTTGCTAGTCCTAATGTTAAAATTGCTGCTACAGTTAGCTCCACTAATTCAACAGAGGATGTTAACCCACACGATGGACCAATAAAAAGTACAAACAAATTTGGTAATCTCACAATATATGGACCGAGCTCTATGAAATTATATTTATTCGATAATACACATATATTGTTTATTGAAGATTTTCAGATTGTTCCGACAAACAAGTGTGCAGTCCCAGATAGTCCCGTATTATGGGTACATGAATTTATAGAAACTATATTGAATTATTCTGGTCCAACAATGTTTTTTTTGGAACACGGTATTTTTTATAAAGATTTTGAAGAAGGTCAACTTGTAGATGTGCCTCATAATGATAGTATAGGAATAGGTAAAACAAGAAAATATTTTGATGGATGTTTAAGAAATGAAACATATCATTGTAGGCATACAATACACAGTATTAATAATATGGAATTTAGGAGTTTCTTTACATCTAAGTATAATTTAAGCATTTCTAATAAAGTGCTTAATACAAAAGTACCATTATTTGAAAATAAACAAGATATAATTGTGATGAATACAGACACTAATAGTACTATATTTGAACATATATATCTCTATTTCTATAGTATACTGGGTTCATTATCCAATGAAGCAGGATCAGAATTAAAAGAACTAACAAAGGAGCATTTTAACCGGCTCTTGAATACATTACAAAAAAATTATAGTGATTTACTTGAAGCATTGTTTAAGGATAATGTTGATAATTTTATTGATTGTTTATTAAATTTTATTTTAAAAATTAATCATAATAACGAGTATAAAGTAAAAATGTATTCAAAATTTAAAACTGATGAGGCAAAAGAAATATATAAAAAAATATTAAAACAATTATCAAGTAAATCAATATATGATGAAAACTCAAATATAGAATTATTG
>Ga0114967_10001643_pt1 | contig 18814 bp, 20 predicted proteins | sample M_130628_MF_Meta_FD_92639 | JGI IMG/M metagenome (GOLD analysis project Ga0114967, IMG submission 92639) | Freshwater microbial communities from Lake Montjoie, Canada to study carbon cycling - M_130628_MF_MetaG | ecosystem: Environmental > Aquatic > Freshwater > Lake | place: Lake Montjoie... | reverse complement strand
ACTCTATACTCTATACTCTATACTCTATACTCTATACTCTATACTCTATACTCTATACTCTATACTCTATACTCTATACTCTATACTCTATACTCTATACTCTATACTCTATACTCTATACTCAAGTAGTCTATTCAATCCCAAATCCCCGCAATCGGGTAGTGCCGATTGAAAACCCCAGCATCGCGCGATTTATCAATAGATGGCATTCGATCGTATACCATTAGAATTGCTATGCTCTTTTTTCGTGAACAATTTCATATTTAATTCCTTCAAGGTCTTTAAAAAAGAGGGCGTAGTAGTTTTCTCCATGTTGGGGGAAAAATTTAGGTTCTTCAACAATGGTTGCTCCAATCTCTTTTATCTTTAGGAATAGTTTGTCAACTTCTTCATTTGATTCTGCTTTGAACGCCAAGTGATGCAACGATCCTGGTTTTCTTCGGTGTATTTCATCATTTTTGAATGCTTCTCTAGGAGAATTGATTCCAAACAATAATACAGGGTGCATTTATTCTACCACATCAAAATCATGTTTTTCAACGCGACCTTTTATTTTTCGTGAAAGGTCAAAACCAAGTATTGGCATTAATTTGTCATAAAATGATTCCGCAATTTTTAAATCTTTTACGGTGATTTGAATATGGTCTATTATTGGTTTCATAGGCTTTGTTTTAGTTTCATCATAAAGTTGTCAGATAACGTGAGCTAGCATGATATATAGCGTTAGCACTCAACGAAGTTCCGAACTTAGCAACCCCGATAGCGCGGATTTGCTATCCGTGCCAACGATCAATGGCTATTCAAATTTAATAAAAAAAGTAACATCGTTTAACAATATTCTAGGGAAACAACCTCGATAGAACGCAATATGTATATGGGAGAAGTAGCTCGAAGAGCGTAGCAGCGTCTCGTCACTTGCGAACTCCGCTCCGCAAAGTCTTCAGACTTTCAGACCCTAATTAGGTCCTCTTTTTTTACTTTGTTTGTAATTTCCCATGTTCCATGCAGCAGCAACCACAATGGAATACAAAATGCTAAATAAACGAATTTATCATTGAAGGTAAACAAAAGCAGATAAAATAAAACTAAACCAAAAAATAGAGAAAACCCTCCAGCAAATAGCTTGAGCAATTTCGGTGCCTCTCTTTTTGCTAGTCCTAAAATAATCAGGGAAATAATACTAAAAACAAATAGAACTACGATGGTGTTTATAATAGCAAAACCAACACCAGTCTCAATTTTTTGATCAACCAAAACGAATAGAAAGAGGAGGAGTAAAATAACTCTTGAAACCATCCAAAAATAATGTGTTTTTCTGTAGAAAGTTTTTAATAGTTTCATATTTTTTAGTTGGATTTCTAATGCAAAGTACTCTAATAAGCCCTACACTTAGTAGCGCATTTCTTTCAAAGATACTTATTTATTTTAAAATCGGACATTTAAAATGACAATTTCTACCGCACATTTGCCATCCTTTTTAACTGTGTTTTTCCTCATTTGCAGCCTTATTTTTCTTGTTTTTATCCCTAAAAACGCTAAAAACGGACGTGTTTTAACGCTAAAATAAGCCAGTTTTGAACGTAAAACACCTCGTTTTTCAATTCATCCGCATGCGACAAACCGTTTATGCCTATGCATTGATCCGTTTATGCCTATAAACCAAGTGGTTCATTCCTATAAACGAAACGGTTCATGCCTATGAAATTTAGCCATAAAGGCATAAAAAAAGCCCTGCGAAGGTATTCGCAAGGCTTTTTTAGAAGTAAGTTTATCAGAGGAGTAGAGGGCTAGTTGGCACGAAATTGTCAAGCATAGCGTCCTCTAGACCTCACACCGCCGCTAGAAAACATACATATTTCTGATGCCAATCTACTATCTATTAACCTATAACTCATAACGTATAACTTTTAGAATTAGACAATACAAATCCCAAAAGGTTTAATCAAGGGGAAGAAAAAAAAGTCTCAGTTAGCAGTCACAGTCGCAGTTTGACCGCTTGAGGTTTGATTTAAACTGATTTCGATTCCTTAAATCCTACTTATTTTTTTTTCCTTTTTTCAAAAGCTACAGAGTTTACTCAGAGCTTACTCAGACTTTACTCCACCTTTTGAGAGCCCTTAAATCAACAGCAGTCAAACCTCTTACAAAAGAAGCAAAAAAAACTAATACCCAACACGCGTAGCGCAGTAAACCTCAAACTTGACACGAGCGAAGCGACTGACGGAGCAAAGCGTAGCAAACCTGAAACCTGAAACTTGAAACCTGAAACTTGAAACCTGAAACTTGAAACCTGAAACCTGAAACTTGAAACAAACTTTTTTATTCTAAAAAATCCATATCTCGATTGTGCGTCTCTTTTATGGTTAAAGTGGCATAGATACCCAACGCAAAAGTAATAAGGGCTAAAACAGCCGCAGAATGAATTACAGAGATGCTTTGCTTCATAAAATCAAATCCCAAAAGGAGTAGAGGGACCATTCCTCGTACCATATTCGGAATGCTAGTTGTGGCGGTACTGCGCAAGTTGGTGCCAAATTGCTCCGCCGCTACAGTAATAAACATCGCCCAGAACCCGCAACCCAGTCCAATCCATGCACAATAGAAGTAATACATGTTTTCGGTTTTTGGGCCTGTGAAGAGGAGTAGCGCTACCCCTACAAAAGTGAAAAGTAACAAGTACAAGATGGTTTTCTTTCGCGAATGCAATAAATGGGAAATATACCCGCAGCTAAAATCACTCACTGACGTTGCAATATAAGCCCACATAATCGCTTTTCCGGGATTGATAGAGGCGATGCCCATTTCGGGGGCAAATTGGTTTGCCATAAACACCAGGATGCCCATGCAGTACCAAATGGGAACGCCAATCAGCATGCAATTCAAATAGCGCACCATCAAGTCCCGCTGGGTAAAGAACATAAAGAAGTTTCCGCGTTGCACCGTTTTGTCTTTCTTGACGTCCAAGTAAATCCCGCTCTCCGCCACACTAATCCGCAGGACCAGTAAAACCAGACCTAAACTTCCGCCGATGAGGTAGGCCGTGGTCCAGCTTCCGGCCAATTCTACAGTGAACTGAGCCGCAACAGCGCCTAAGACGCCAAAGCCAGCAACGATGGAAGTCCCCATAGCGCGCAATTCTTTGGGCAACGTCTCCGAAACCAAGGTAATGCCTGCACCTAGTTCGCCAGCCAAACCTACGCCAGCGATGAAACGCAACCATGCATAAGCCATCCCTTTGTCGGCTAGAGGCATATCAGGCAAAAGCCCACAAGCAATATTGGCCAAGGAATACACCAAGATGGAGCCAAACAATACCGATAACCGTCCTTTTTTATCACCAAAAACGCCCCACAAGATCCCGCCAACAACCATCCCCATCATCTGGTAGTTAATGATCATCGTACCCACCTTATCCACATCCAATCCCATGGCATTCAAACTCGGTATCCGAACAATCCCAAACAACAAAAGATCATAAATATCAACAAAATAGCCTAAGGCCGCAATAACAACGGGGAAACTAAAGAGTATTTTTAGACGTTCTTCGCGAGTAAAATGCTTCATACGGTTGGTTTTTAGTGGGCTAAATATAAAAATAAAACTAAGAAGCCCACAAGTTTTATACTTGCGGGCTTCTTACTAGGGTAGAAGTTCGATTACTGAATCCCCAAGGCTGCTTTGGTTTTCGCTACCAAGCCGTCTTTGTGAAGCAAAACCGATATCGCTTTCAAGCGCAGGTACGAAACGCTAATGTACACAAATCCATTCTTGCCGGCCTCTTGCCCCCAAGAGTTTTTCACTTTGTAATACAGATTGCCTTTTTGGTCTTTCACTTTCCCGACGATATGCATCAAGTGGTCATCGGTCGTATTGTAGTTTTCAAATTCCTGCTGACGGTAAGCTACTGTAATGGTCTTTTCAGGCTTGATTTCGTTCAAAATCGCTTTGCTATCGGCCTCTGAATCAGGTATTACAGCAATCCCTTTCTTGCCCGCAAAAGTGGCTTCACTTACGTCGGCATCGATAGCTAAAGTAAATCCCTTATCTAACGCATTGTCAATATTTTGTACAAATTCATCTAAAGGTACATTGTAAAATAATCCATTAGAAAAATTATCAGGAATATCAAGTAAAAAAGGCTTGTAATAAGCTTCATGTGTGTAAGAAGAGAGGGTCACATAATCTTTCGGATTCAACTTCGTGCTTTCCATAAAAGTCTTCGGTGTGTAGTTCTTGCCTTCATACGTAAACTCAGTAGGTGCTTTTCCCATGTAAGCATCCAAAACACCGTTAATAGCCTCTTTCCAACGAGGCGATAACTCTTTATTCGGATTTGCTACATACGTTTTAACCAAGTTCTCCAGTACGGCTTTTAATTCGACATCGCTGTATTCATCTTCAGGGTTAATTTTGCCACTGTAAACACTTTGGGGAACCAAACCATTATCGCGAGCCGAGTTGATAACGTCATGTGCCAGTCCGCCTTCGCCAAATTGTGCTTTGCCTTGACGCATAATATAAACCCATGCTTTCTTTGGGTAAGTTTCACGAACGTTATACATTTCCGATAGGTCAATATGCTTACCGGTAAGACGGATAATTTCAGCCTCCAAAAAGGAAGTGGTAGAGAAACTCCAGCAAGTTCCAGTGTGATCCTGTGAGATTACTGGGTTAGCTTCAATATCTTTAATGGTTTGAAATTCATAGTTTTGAGAATACCCATGTAAACCAAAATATAAAGCGATAAAATAAAATAATGTTTTCTTCATAAGATTATTAGTGGTAATGAGGTTAAAGTCAAAAAATGATTTATTTTTACGCTAAAATAATAGAATTTCTACGATCGCTTGTTTTTTTAACGAAAAAATATAAAACCTGATATAATACCTTGGTCTATGAGTCAAATACAATGGGAAACCGTAAAGGAATACGAAGACATTACCTATAAAAAATCAGAAGGCGTAGCCCGCATCGCGTTTAACCGACCTGACGTGCGCAACGCGTTCCGACCTAAGACGACGAGCGAACTCTACAATGCCTTCTACGATGCGATGGAAGATACTTCCATAGGAGTGGTTTTGCTGTCGGCTGAAGGGCCTTCAAATAAAGACGGCATTTGGTCGTTCTGCAGTGGGGGTGATCAAAAAGCCCGCGGACATCAAGGCTATGTTGGGGAAGACGGCTACCATCGTTTAAATATATTAGAGGTTCAAAGGCTTATCCGTTTCATGCCAAAAGTAGTCATCGCCGTAGTACCGGGTTGGGCTGTAGGCGGCGGACACAGTCTTCATGTCGTTTGTGATCTAACACTGGCAAGCAAAGAACACGCCATTTTCAAACAAACGGATGCCGATGTAACCAGTTTCGACGGAGGATACGGTTCGGCCTACTTAGCCAAAATGGTCGGACAAAAGAAAGCAAGGGAGATATTCTTCTTAGGGCGCAATTACAACGCTCAAGAAGCTTTTGATATGGGCATGGTGAATGCTGTGATTCCGCATGACGAACTAGAAGCTACGGCCTACGAATGGGCACAAGAGATACTGGCGAAGTCGCCAACTTCCATCAAGATGCTTAAATTTGCTATGAACCTGACGGATGACGGGATGGTGGGTCAGCAAGTCTTTGCAGGAGAAGCGACACGTCTTGCCTATATGACCGATGAGGCTATCGAAGGACGAAATGCTTTCTTGGAAAAGAGGAAGCCTAACTTCGGGAAAAACAAATGGATACCATAACAACAAAAGTATAAATAGACCATGGAGAACTTTACGAATGATGCTATAGATACCAAGGTGTTGCCAAGATATGAGCAAGTTACGCTAACTAGTTTACAGGCAAGCTATTGGAAGGTTGTGTTATTGGGTGTTGCTGCTGTGTTTGTTTTACTAGTGGCAGTCCTAATTACGATCTTTTACCTGGTGGATGAGGTGGTTAATCAAAAAGCATTACTTTTTGGAGGTCTGGCTGTCTTATTCGTTTTAGTGTTGTTTTTATCGCGTGTTTCTTTCCGAAAGAAAGCGTATGCGTTTCGCCAACATGATGTTATTTACCGCAAAGGAATCATTGCTACGAATACTATGGTAATTCCCTATAATAGAGTTCAACACGTTGCATTACATGAAGGATTAGTTTCTAGATGGTTTGGCTTAGCCAAAGTGGAAATATTCACCGCTGGAGGTGTTTCTAGTGACATAGAAATTCCAGGGATCCGCAAAGAAGAAGCCGAAGATATTAAGCAATTGCTAATGGGTAAAATTCAAAAACAACTCTAGGGTTATGTCTAATTTCAACCAACCACAACGACAGTCAGCGGTCGGCATCGTGGTCATGTTTGCCGATACTGTCCAAAAGTTAGGAAGAGCCTTCTGGCCTATACTGTTGGTAGCCTTTGTCAAGGCTAAGCATTTCAGTTGGGCCTATTTTGCGATAGGAGCCCTGGCGTTCTTGGCGATGGTAGGAGTCATTGCTTATCTAAAATATCGTAATTTCACCTTCTATATCGATGAAGAGCGCGACGAATTTATTGTCAGCGAAGGAATTATTAACAAGACCAAAACGACGATCCAACTCCATAAAATCCAGCAAGTAAACATCAAGCAATCGCTAATTCAGCGCCTTATCGGCGTTTATGCGCTGGATGTAGATACAGCAGGTAGCGATAAGAAGGAAGGGGATATCAAAGCGGTCTCCCATGATTTGGCGCTGGCGCTTAAAGCAAAGTTGCTCGAAAACAACGGCAAGTCCACAGAAAATGCAAGTACTATTGATGAAGCTGAAGCCTCAGCTGTATCTGAAGAATCGTTCTTGAAAATTAACTTCATCAGTCTAATCAAGGTAGGGGTTACGTCCAATTATGTTCGGAGTCTGGGACTTATTTTAACCTTCTTTTTCACGGTTATGGATAACTTGCGCAACTTAGGGCAAGAAGAGGTGTGGGAAAACAAGTCGGTTCAAGCTTTTGTTACCAACAATTCGGTGGCATATACGATACTTCTTTCGGTATTGCTGGTGGTATCTGTGATTTTTGTCATTAATGTGGGACGCACACTTGTAAAGTTTTTTGATTTTACCATCACAAAGCACAAGGGATCTTTAGTCCTCTTCCATGGTTTAATTAACACCCAAAGCACCATTCTAAAGCCCGAAAAGGTCCAAATTGTCAAGGTGTCTCAAAACTATTTTCAAAAGAAACTTAACGTCTTAGAAATCAAAATCCGTCAAGCAATCAGTAGTGGAAAGGAAGACCGCAAGTCGGTGATCGAAATACCAGGTTGCAATGCCGTTGAGAGAGACGGTATCTTGAAGCTATTGTTTCATAAGCTTCCGCAAAAAGGAGCCATGCTGACGCCTAATTTTAGAAAGCTAGGATTTTCGATATTTCTCATTATTGTGCTGCCTTTATTCGGGTATTATTTAGTTGGTCATTATGGGGATGCCACGGTTTTTCAGTACCGCCATTTCGCGCTGGGGTACAGTTTGTTCTTTTTGGTAGTTTTAGCCTTTGGGTTTCGCAATTATCGTTTGTTTATCAGTCAAGAACACATCATTAAGCAAAGTGGAGCATGGGATGTTGATAACCAAATCATAAGCCTAGAGAAGATTCAAGCCATCACAACGTCACAATTGTTTTGGCACAAAAGCCTGAATATAGGTTCGCTTACCCTCCACACCGCCGGCGGGAATGTCACCTTTCATTTAGGAGATTTTAAAAGAATACAGGAATACGTCAACCTTTGGTTGTATGAAATAGAAACCTCCGATAGTAATTGGATGTAAACCCTTAAATAAGAATAAACACCTATGAAACACTGGATTCAAGCCGCACGCCTTAGAACCTTACCGTTATCGGTATCAGGGATTTTAGTTGGAAGTTTTTACGCCATGTCGCAAGCCATGTTCAATTGGAAAATTGTCATTTTTGCGCTCTTAACCACGTTAGGATTACAGATACTTTCTAATTTTGCTAACGATTATGGGGACGGGGTTAAGGGTACCGATAATGCCGACAGGGTAGGGCCTAAAAGAGCTATTCAAAGCGGAGTCATCTCGCCTGCCGAAATGAAACGAGCCATGATACTCACTTCATTGGTTACCCTTGGATTTGCACTGGCGCTCATTTACTTTGCGTTCAAAGAAAGTTATTTGCTCTACTCCTTAGTCTTTTTTGTGCTGGGGATTCTAGCGATTGCCTCTGCTATTCGATATACAGTAGGGAAAGGAGCCTATGGTTACAGTGGATACGGCGACTTGTTTGTCTTTGTATTCTTTGGCCTGGTAAGTACATTCGGCGTGTATTTCATGTTTTCTAAATCAATTGATTGGTTGTTGCTGTTGCCCGCCACCGCTATCGGATTTTTAAGTGTGGGGGTGCTCAATTTAAACAATATGCGCGATGAAGAGAGTGATCGCAAAGTTGGTAAGAATACAATAGTAGTCAAGATTGGTGGGGCTAAGGCCAAAGTCTATCATTACTTCTTAGTTGTTTCGGCCATGCTTTTGGTTGTATTGTTTGCTTATTTGAACGATTTTCATTTTGACCAATACATCTTTGTGGTCGCTTACTTTCCTCTAATCAGTCACTTACTGACGGTTCGCCGAAATAAAAACCCAAAACTGCTAGATCCTGAATTGAAGAAGTTGGCAATCAGCACTTTTTTATTGTCCATCTTGTTGGCACTTTGTCTGATCTATTTTATCTCTGATATGATTGTAAATTATGTATAATCCTTTAAAATAACCTTATGAAAATTACATTTTATGGCCATGCCTGCATCGGAATCGAAGTAAGTGGCAAAAATATTTTAGTAGATCCTTTTATTTCAGCCAATCCTAATGCATCTCACATCGATATAAACGCTTTAAAAGCGGATTATATACTACTGACGCACGCGCATCAAGATCATATCTTAGATGCCGAGCAAATTGCAAAAAACAACAATGCGGTAATTGTGTCTAATTACGAAATTGCTACCTACTTCGGAAGCAAAGGATTGCAAAGCCACCCGATGAATCATGGGGGTAGTTGGTCGTTTGATTTTGGTAAAGTAAAATATGTAGCGGCGGTGCATTCCAGTTCGTTCCCCGATGGGAGCTATGGAGGCAACCCCGGAGGCTTTGTAATTGAGGGCGAACATAAAAACATCTACATCGCAGGGGATACCGCACTTACCATGGATATGAAATTGATTCCATTGCGTACCAAGTTGGATTTAGCGGTTTTCCCAATTGGAGACAACTTTACGATGGATGTGCAGGATGCTGTTATCGCGGCCGACTTCGTAGCTTGCGACAAAGTATTAGGATGCCACTACGATACCTTCGGATTTATTATGGTGAATCATGATGAAGCTAAAAAAGCCTTCTTTGATGCAGGTAAAGACTTAATGCTGCTAGAAATAGGGGAAAGCTTGGTATTATAATATGAAAGCGAGCTACCAACAATATGTACTTCAATTTAAAACCCCTTCCGGCACTTCGAGAGGGGTTTTGACTACTAAAGAAACCTGGTTTCTTATTTTGGAAGCTCACGGCAAAAGAGGGATTGGCGAGTGTGGACTCTTACGAGGTCTCTCTGTCGATGACCGCCCCGATTATGAAGCCCAACTCCAATGGGTGTGCCAAAACATTCACTTAGGTAAGGATGTATTATGGGAAGCGCTTATTGAATTTCCTTCGATTCAGTTTGGTGTTGAAATGGCATTCTTGTCTTTAGAGAGCAATACACCATTCGAATTGTTTCCAACAGGTTTTACTCAAAACACCAAAAGTATAGCTATTAATGGTTTGGTTTGGATGGGGGATGAGGGCTATATGAAAGCGCAAATAGAAGCTAAAATAGCAGCAGGTTTTAATTGCATAAAACTCAAAATAGGAGCGCTTGATTTTGAAAAAGAACTAGGGCTTTTGCGCTTTATTCGTCAAAACTTTAGCGAAGAGGCTATCGAAATACGAGTAGATGCTAACGGTGCTTTTAGTTCAAATGAAGCTTTATCTAAATTAAATCAATTAGCTGGTTTTAAATTACATAGTATAGAACAACCTATTCAAAAAAACAATACTGACATGATGTCAGTACTCTGTAAAAGTACACCAATTCCTATAGCGCTTGACGAAGAACTCATAGGGGTTTTTTCGGCAGCTGATAAAGAAGCACTGCTCCAAAAAGTAAGGCCACAGTACATCATTTTGAAGCCAAGTTTTATCGGAGGTTTTAGAGGCACTCTTGAATGGATTGCCCTCGCTGATAAATACAATATTGGATGGTGGATTACTTCGGCCTTAGAAAGCAATATCGGACTTAATGCTATTGCCCAATTTACCCATCTGCAAAATAATCCTATGCCGCAGGGTTTAGGTACGGGCGGATTGTATACCAACAATTTTGATAGTCCACTTACCGTCTACAAGGGACATTTATGGTATCAAAAGGAAACGCCATGGGAAGTTCCTTTCAATCGATAAGAATCCAGTCTTTGGTAAGGCTATTTTTGGGAATGTAAAACACTAAGCATATAGGTTAGCGCCTTTTCTTTTAAAGCAGTTTTCGCTATATTATCGCTTTCAAATTCCAAGAACAAACAATAATTGTCGCTTTGAATCCCGATGCAATAGCCGTTGAATTTGATGTGGTTATGGGTCAAGCTATAGGCAAAAAGTTTAGCCTTAGCAGTTCCCTTGTCATAATGTAAAGTCGAAAGATCCATGCCTCGCTTCAAACTCTTGAAATTGGTTTCGCAGTCTTGCTTACTTTCAAAATCATGGATGAACACGGTCAAGTTATCCGGCGTTTTAAACGCTAACTTTAAGGAGTCATCATAATTTTTTTGGAAAAATGACTCTTTGCCAACTTTAATTTTAGTAGACAGATCTAAAGTAACGAGGGTGTCTTGACGCAATTTCGTCACCGAATATAGTTTCTTTTCATTCAACGGAAGGCTATCAAGCGCGCGGTACGACAGGTACAATAGTTGATTCGATCGAGCAGTGCTTGCGTCTCGTATCGCCTGCTGGTAGTTTTGAATCGCTTCATTGTTTTGAAGGTCCTGATAAACATTTTGTTGGTACGCCGGCTTAGGATCGCTCATTTTAGAGCAAGTGTAAGCCAATCGAATGATTAAGAACAAGCTTATGCAAATGCTAAGTACAGTCTTCCATACCGGTCGTTGATCGCTCATGTTTTCTACTTTGCATTAGCGTCAATAACGACCTCATTAATTTTAGTGCCTTTGGAATCCAAGTACTGGTAACGTATAACCGATACCCCAAATCTTCTAATACCTCCTAGTAAGACACTATAATTTTTGTCTCTCATTATGCCTTCTTTTAACAGGCTTGCAGCACCTTCTTGTTTCAACATAGGTACAATATCATTCTTTACTTCAACGGTGTAAATCAATTCTTTCCCTACAATATCAATTTTAGTAATCTTGGTTCCTTCGGCTTTGTTTTCGATAGGCAAACTTTTGTTCATGACCACTAGCATCTCCTGTAATTGAGGAGATAAATTAGCATGGTTTCCCAAGGTTGTTGCAGCCGCATCTTTTGCAGTAGGTTTCAGAAATTGAGCAAGTTTTTGCTTATCCACTTCAAATGAATTTAGTTCTACCCCACTTACCGCATAAAAATAAAACGTAAACTTGACTCCTTCAACCAATAAATCACTCGCCGATTGCTCTTTCGTGAACACACTGTTCATCAAATTAGGTAGAAATTGGCCAAACATTTCTTTATTGCTATCGTTATATTCTAAATTAGTGTAAAATTTTACCTCAATATCACTATTGTCCAATAATTTAGCCTTCGTCGAACCGATAACATCATTGGTCATCATAGGGGCTGATAAATTATAAGTGGTTACAAAATCATTCGCTTTTTGTTGTTTGTTTTTACAACCTACAACGGCTAATTGAACTAAAATGATAAGGGCAAAAACACTGATTCTTTTTAACATATTTGGTAAATTTTTAAGTGGACTGCTACTAGTGTTCTTAACTAACTAGCAGTCAAATATAAACTTTTAAATTTATTTGCCAAGAAAAATAAAGCCCGCTGAATGCAGCAGGCTTTAGTAGTACATCTATTAGCTAGTTTATGAAGTATGCCAATCTATTTTTCTCGAACAGTACATTACCCCAGCCAAGATGGCAAAGAGTCCGATACTACCCACTAGTAAAGCATAATCTTCCATTTGGATGATAACATAAATGAATGTATACAATATCGCTAAGGCAATCCCAATAAACAAGGGAAACTTTTTGTTTTTCAAAATAGAGACCGAATAAAGCGTGATCAATCCCACAACCGAACTTCCTGCTATGGCGTAGGCGAAACTAAAGCTACTGTGCTCTGTAATCGATATTAACAGGGTGTAGAACATTATTAACGCCAAACCAATCATACTATATTGGAAAATATGGATGTTTATCTTACTTATAGATTGAATTAAGAAGAAAATTAGGAAAGTCAGTCCAATCATTAAAAAGCCATACTTTGAGGCTCGCTCATTTTGTTGGTACTCGTCCACCGTTTGGATCAGTTTTACGCCAAATAAGTAGTCGTCTAGTTCGGGTAACTCCTTTGTGTATTGCTGTAGGAACGTCCTGTTTATGTCCAGGATCTTCCAATCGGCATGAAAGCCTTGTTGATTAACCGTCTTGGTAGTATCATTTGCTGCAAAGGAGCCCTCAAAACTGGGGGATTCCCAGTCAGAGGTGACGCTTACTGTGGTAGTCTTGCCAATCGGAATGAATTTCAAGCTATTACTGCCGTTATAAGTAATCCTAAAATCAAAAGCGAGTTTTCCTGTTGGATTAATTTCTTTATAATTAAAGGCATTAGTAGCCAATACACTATACTCGTTTTTCTCGCTGTTTTGAGGCTCAAAATTGAATTTACGGGCATTCAACTGTATTTTTAACTCACTTTTAATGCTTTTTAGATTTGTGGTTTTGACCATTATGGCTGCTTTATCCCATTGCATTTGCTCTTCAGTAAGACCAAGCTTAGCCAGATTCAAAGTGCTAAATTCACCTTTAAAAGTAAGGTCAGCCGTAAAAACCACATGATTAAATATGCCTCTTTTTAGCGATTCATTCTTCTTCACCTTACTTGTGTTTTGCAACGCATTGGGAAAGAAGTAAGCATACTCGGTGGTTGCTTTTCGTTGAATAGTTGTGACGTTCGTCTTCGGATTGGTCACATTATACGTTTCGAAGGTTGTATAAGGAACCCGCAGGATCGGGCCGTAAAACAAGATGTCCTTACCCCACAATTGGGTTACTTCATCGACCATTTCCGACTTCCGTTGGGAACGCTCCTTGATTAAGTCTTGTACAAAAAATAGGGGTATTAACAATACCAGGGTGAGAAAGCCTACCATTACCATTTTAGCAGTATTGGATTGAAAAAATGACTTAGGTTCGTTGTGTTGATCTTCTGAATGTTCCATGATAATATGATTTAAAGATTTATGATTAGTTTTTGTTCATAACGATATAGAAATAGAGTAGGGCAATCGGTATATTGGCCAATAAGATTAATATCCGAAGCGCGTTCGTTTTACGATCTTCAGGTTCGGTTATAAACAGATAGCAAAGGTGCAGCAGCGACAAGCTATTAATAAGAATTGCAAAAAGAACGTAGAAAAACCCAAGGATTAAGATGCCATCTTCGGTAGGGAAAATGAGATGAAGGACAAATAATAAAGTACCCATACTGAAGGATAGTAGGGCTAAATAGGTTGAAAAACTGGTCGGGTTCTTAGGGTTATAAAAATCAGATTCCATAATTAATGTATGTTAAAGGTGGTTTGTAGTTGGTTCACAGGTACTAGCAACATTTTTTCAAAGGGTAAATCATAAAATTGGTGGGCACCTCGTCCTCGTTGGTAAAAGCGGCAAAATGTTTTGACATGCGAAGGATAAAAGAGGGTTCCCGTCAAGAGGGCTAAGAACATATACGGACTTTTTTTGCCATTACCCAAAAGGAGATATTGGAGGCTAACTTCATCAGCAACGGTAACACCGGTTTCGGTCAAAACGTGAATAATATCATGCTCCTCTAGGTTGGGTTTTAATTCCAAATTGTATTTTAAATGAAAACAATACAAATGAAACCCTAAGCTCTCCTGGGGATAGAGCATTAGCTCGCGTGAAGTAATGGACCAAGGGTTGTTTTTTCTAAAATAGCGGAGGTAGTATTGGCTACTCCATTCATACATTCTTTCTAGCAATAGATCTTTCATAGGTTGAATTGAAAGTACTTTGAAATTCAAAGTAAGTAGTTAAAAAAATAGGTTAACGCTTCTGTATTAATTTTTCAAGAGCCTCAATATGCTCTTTAAATGCTTTCTTACCTGCTATAGTGGCGCTGTATTTTGTATTGGGCTTTTTTCCAATAAATTGCTTTTCAATCCTAATGTAGTCCTCCGCCTCCAAGGCCTTAGCATGACTAGCCAAGTTGCCATCGGTCACTCCGAGCAATTCTTTGAGTTCCGTAAAATCAGCGCCTTCGTTTACCATGAGTATGGACATGATTCCTAAACGAATTCGGTGATCAAAAGCCTTATTAATATTTTGGATGATGTTCTTCACGGCTAATTTCTATCGTATTTAAAATACATGATTCCGCCATATAAGATATGGCAAACCCCAAATCCTAACGCCCAAAATAATAGACCATAACCTAAAAACCAAGTGGATAATAATCCTAAGATAATTAAGGTGATTCCAAGATAACGTACGTCACCCAAAGTGTATTTACTGGCATTAACACAGGCCAAGCCATAAAAAAGTAGGGTAAGGGGCGCTACCAAGCCCAATATTTCTTTTTCGATTAAAAACAAGATAAAGAATCCTCCCGTAACGAGGGGTATGGCAAAATTGATGACCAACCGACGAGAAGAAGAATTCCAAAGGGATTCATTACTTTTTTTAGCCTTGCGCATGCTAAAGCTTATGCCGGTAACCAAGGATAAGACAATCACGGAAATCGCAATAAGGAATAAGCGCTGAACTTTGTCTTGGCTAACCAATACAGTTCCATAATTTCCCATGGTAGTGGCATCGGTATAGAGTGTAGTATAAGCCAAGGTAGCACCAACCAAACAATAGATACCAGCTAATAAACCAGATAAACCACTTAACGATATAAATCGTGAAGATCGGTCCATCATGTTCTTGATTTCAGTGATGTCTTTTAAATAATCTTTAGTCTCCATATTAAAGTGCTTTGAAATACAAAGTAAAAGAATAATAATTCTACAACCAAATGTTTTTTCAATTATTTTTGGAAAAATTATCCACTATGAAAAATATTGCAATCGCAACATTCCTAACAGTCACATCGCTTACGAATGCGCAATCCTCCGACGAGAAAATGTTGAAGGACTTATATCATAATGCCTTAACGCAGTCGCACTGTTATGCATGGTTAGATGATTTGTCTAATAAGATTGGCGCGCGTCCTTCGGGTTCTGTTGGCGCTCAAAAAGGAGTAGACTATGTCAAAGCACAGTTAGAAACGTTAGGCCTAGACAAAGTGTATTTGCAAGAAGTAATGGTGCCCCATTGGGAAAGAGGGCAAAAAGAATCCGCTTATTTCTCAGTAAATAATAAAAAGACACCCGTGCCCATTTGTGCGCTCGGTGGATCAGTGGCCACAGCCAAAAAAGGGTTAACAGCCTCGGTAATAGAAGTTCATGGCATTGAAGAGTTAAAACAATTAGGTACCGATAAAGTGAAAGGGAAAATCGTGTTCTTCAACCGCCCAATGGAACCCGATAACATTGAATCATTCAAGTCGTATGGCAATTGTGTAGACCAGCGCTTTGCCGGTGCAAAAGAAGCAGCCAAGTTAGGTGCCGTTGGAACTATTGTTCGCTCCATGAATTTGCGTCTAGACGATTTTCCACATACCGGCATGCAGAGTTATGGTGACTTGCCCAAAGAACAGTACATACCCACGGCTGCCATCAGTACTAAGGGAGCTGAATTGTTGAGCCAACAATTAAAAGGGAATGCCCAACTCCAATTCTACATGAAGATGGACTGCAAGCAGTACGAAGACGAGCTCTCATACAATGTCGTTGGTGAAATTACGGGAACAGTACATCCTGATAAGATCATGGTAGTAGGGGGGCACTTGGATTCTTGGGACCTTGCCGATGGTTCGCAAGATGACGGTGCAGGTTGCGTGCAAGCGATGCAAGTACTAGAACTGTTTAAACAATTGCAATACCATCCCAAAAATACGCTTCGCGTTGTTTTGTTCATGAATGAAGAATTTGGCGGTAAAGGAGGCAAAAAATACGAAGAACTATCTAAGACGAATAAAGAAAACCACATCTTTGCGCTAGAAAGCGATTCGGGTGGCTTTTCGCCAAGAGGCTTTTCTTTGGATGCAGATGAGGCTAATTTTAATAAAGTTCTTGGATGGAAAAGTTTGTTCGAGCCCTACTTAATCCACTCCTTTGTAAAAGGACATTCTGGTTCGGATATCGAACCCTTAACGTCGGCCAAAATTGTCAAGGCCGGACTCAAACCTGATTCCCAACGTTATTTTGATTACCACCATGCGGCCAACGATACTTTTGAAGCGGTGAACAAAAGAGAATTGGAATTAGGTGCCGCCACCATGGCTTCTCTTATTTATCTTTTTGATCAATACGGAATCGATTAAATGAAACCTCAGGAGCTTTATATTCTTAAGCAACCAGCAAACTACCAAGGAATGCTTTTGCACATCATAGCAGTAGTTGAGCTTACGCTTCCTTCAGTTAGCTTAGAATATAAATGGAACGTTCCTTATTTTTATCATAATAAGAAACCGCTTTGCTACCTTACTGTAAATGCCAAAAAACAATTTGTAGACGTTGGTTTCGCCAAAGGATTTCAACTAAAAAAGAACCAACAACATCTAGTAGCCGATAACGGCAGAAATACCGTGAAATCCCTGCGGTATGCAACTTTAGAAGATATTGATAATTCAGTGCTTCAATCCGTTTTAAAAGAAGCCGTTACCCTATAATAAAAAAAAGCCCCGATTATCTCGGGGCTCTTTTGTTTGTTATTGTTTACGGTTAATGTAAATCCAACCTGTTTTCGATGATTGATTGTCGTTCAATTCAATCACATAGAAATAGGTTCCATCCGGTAACTCATCGCCAGCGTCAGACTGACCAATCCATTGATTAGTATATGCCGATTTGCTGTATACTTTAAGTCCGTAACGGTTGAAAATACTCAACGATTTAACGTTATATCCTGTTAAGTCAAAATTGTCGTTGATGCCGTCATTGTCCGCTGAAATACCTCTTTGAATTTCACAAGCAATACTATTTACCATATAGCTATGGGTTTTCGAACAACCATCGGCGGTAGTTACTGTAACAGTATAGGTAACTGGCATTGGCTCTACTGCTGGTGTTGATGCTAAATATTCCGTTACATTAAAGGTGTTAGCGTTAAGACCAACGGTTTGACTGTTGCTGTTTTGCCATACATAACTTGCAGTTGCGGTATCAAAAGTTGCCGCTAAAGCGGAAACGGTTAACGTATAGTCATTATTTAAACAAGCGCCATCAATAGAAAAATCGAAGCCAGCTTGTAAACTAATCGCTATAGTACCTTCGTCAGCACACTGTCCTGCGTCTGGTGTAAAGGTGTAAGTTCCTGCCGCATTGGTGTCAATCGTGGCTGGTGACCAACTACCCGTAAAGCCTTCTAATGAAGTAGCAGGCAGTGATGGAGCCGGTTCGCCTATACACAAAGGTGCTATTGCATTAAATGTAGCAGCTGTTTTTTGATTTACTTGGATGGTCATCGTTGTACTAGTAGCACAAGGATTCCCTGCCGCAGCCAATAGTGAAATGTCATCAATGGAAAAGTCATTACCGTTTGAAGCAGTAGCTCTATCATACATCGCGATTTGAGCTGTTGTACTAGCACCCGAGTTCCATGTATAGCTGTATTGTGCAGCCAAACAATTGGTTGCTGGTGCCGTAGAAATTCCAATCGAACTACCATTGATAAGCACTTCCATATTGGCTAAGTTTGGAGTAGCAACGGTTTGCAACCAATAACTAAACGTATAATTAGTGTTTGGAGTAACCGTTACGGTTTGTTCCCAAACCTTGTCATTACCACCGTTAGTGGTCGAACCATCAATCACCATCATGTTTCCTCCTGATGGTGCACTGCTAGTACAAGCAGGGAAGAATTGGAACCATGAATTAGCTGCAGTCACAATTCCATAGGCTTTTTGTACGCCATTTAAACCGGCATTATTCAGGTATTGATAATCGGAAGTAAAGCCGCTATTACCTCCTGTAAAGTCACCGTTTACAATTAAGTTAGTTGGTGTGCCAGTCGATGGTGTAGGGGTAAAGGTATAAGTGGTTGTAGCCGTGTTGTTCATGGCTGGTGCCCAAGTACCCGTAATGCCTTCTAGTGAAGAAGTAGGGAGTGCCGCTAAAGCATCACCCGTACATATAGGAGCTACTTGCGTAAATGTTGGAGTAGTATTAGCAGTAATCGTAACGGTCAAAGTAGTGATCGTAGCACATTGGCCAGTTGATGGTGTAAACGTGTAAATGGTCGTCCCTGGTGTGAAATAATCCAACGTGGAAGGAGCCCAAGTTCCCGAAATACCATTATTGGAAACAGTCGGTAACAGCACTTGCGTAGCCACTGTCGAAGCACAAGCGGTCAATGAAGTGCCTAATGGGAATACTGGCGTTACATTCGGAGTAGGTGTGATGGTTAATGTTCCTGCTGATGCACATTGTCCGGCAGTAGGGGTAAAGGTATACGTT
>Ga0114967_10001642_pt1 | contig 18815 bp, 9 predicted proteins | sample M_130628_MF_Meta_FD_92639 | JGI IMG/M metagenome (GOLD analysis project Ga0114967, IMG submission 92639) | Freshwater microbial communities from Lake Montjoie, Canada to study carbon cycling - M_130628_MF_MetaG | ecosystem: Environmental > Aquatic > Freshwater > Lake | place: Lake Montjoie... | reverse complement strand
TAAGATTACGGGTTCATTTGAAATGACAGAACCAGCTCACTCGGCTTTATTTAATAGAAGAGTTGTTGGGGGTGAAATTATGATTGTTAACAAATACTTGATTAGTGACTTTGAAAAGTTAGGAATTTGGTGTGAAGATTTAAAAAATGAAATCATAATAAATGAAGGTTCAATTCAAAACATTAACTTTAACAACTACCTTGACCCTGAAGATAAAAATTATCTTAAAAAAGTTGAGAAAACCGAACACTTAATTAGTAAGTATAAAACCATTTGGGAGATTTCACAAAGAGAATTAATTGATATGGCGGCTGACAGAGCACCATTCATTGACCAATCACAATCAATGAATATCTATATGTCTAATCCAACATTATCAAAGATATCATCATCACACTTCCATTCGTGGGGTAAAGGATTGAAAACTCTTTGTTATTATGTTAGAACAAAGGCAATATCAACCGGAGCTAAACACTTGGCGGTGGACATTTCAAAGGTGAGTCAACCAAAACAAATTGAGAAACCAAAAGTTGAATTAACACAAAAACCAACTGATACGGAATTTGAATGTTTCGGATGTGGTTCTTAATAAGAATATAAATCACGACTTAGGTCGTGATTTTTTATTTTGGGGGTATTTATAAAAAATAATGACGACACTATATTTATAGTTATGGCAGATGGAATTACATATGGTTTAACTTTTCCCTTCAGAGATTCTTTTGATGGGAAGTATTTAGATTTATCTAGTACAACCGACAAAGAAATAAGAAATAATTTAATACACCTTTTATTAACAAGAAAAGGTTCTAGATATTATTTACCTGATTTTGGAACAAGATTATATGAATTTCTTTTTGACCCATTAGATTCACCAACATTTTCACAAATAGAATCGGAAATACGTGACGCGGTTGATTTGTATATGCCAAACTTAAAACTTACTAATATTAGTGTAACTGCAGCGTCTGACGGACAAGAAGATAAAGGGTCTTACGTTAATGGAGAGAATGATAGAGTTTTTAGAGTACCTGGTATTGGTCAATTAGAACATACCGCTAAAGTTAGGATTGATTATATCATTACAGACGATGTTTTCAATACTAGCGATTTTGTAATAATTAATATATAATATTATGGCTAATAAAAAGATTTCATACACAACAAGAGATTTCCAATCAATCAGAACGGAACTTATAAATTTTACTAAGACTTACTATCCTGAAACTGTTCAGAATTTTAATGACGCATCGGTATTTTCGGTTTTATTAGACCTTAATGCTGCTGTAACGGATAACTTACAATTTAATATTGACAGAAGTGTCCAAGAGACAGTATTACAATACGCTCAACAAAGGTCATCAGTTTATAATATTGCAAAAACTTATGGATTAAAAATTCCGGGAATGAGACCATCAGTTGCATTAATTGATTTCTCAATTACGGTTCCTGCTTATGGTGATAAAGAAGATTTAAGTTATTGTGGGGTATTAAGAAGAGGTTCCCAATTCAACGGGGCAGGACAAGTTTTTGAAACAGTATATGAAATTGATTTTGCATCACCAATTAATTCGGAAGGATATCCTAATAGATTGAAAATACCAAATTTTGATTCAAATAATAGAATACTTAATTATACAATTACTAAACGAGAAACTGTTGTTAATGGTATGACTAAAGTATTTAAAAAAGTTATAACACCTAATGATGTTAAACCTTTTTATGAGTTATTTTTACCTGAAAAGAATGTGTTAGGTATAACAGGTGTTTTATTAAAAGATGGTACACAATATAGTAATGTTCCTTCATCACAAGAATTTTTAGGTGTTGATAATAAATGGTATGAAGTTCAAGCTTTAGTTCAAGATAGAGTTTTTGTTGAAGACCCAACAAAAGTGTCTGATTCTCCAAGTATTAAAGTTGGTAAGTATATTCAAACTAGTAACAAGTTTATTTCCGAATTTACACCTGAAGGGTTTTTAAAAATGACATTTGGTGGTGGTAATCAATCGGCTGACGAACAATTAAGGGAATTTGCAGCAAACGGATTTACTTTAAACTTAAATAAATACTCAAATAATTTAGGGTTAGGTAGTGCTTTAAAGGCTAATACTACGTTATTTGTTCAATATAGAGTTGGTGGTGGTACCGGAAGTAATTTAGGGGTTAATACAATCACTCAAGTTGGTACGGTATCCTTTTTTGTTAATGGGCCTTCTGAGAGTGTTAATACAACTGTTGTTAATTCATTAAGATGTGCAAATGTTACAGCGGCTATTGGTGGGTCAGATTTCCCAACAACTGAAGAAGTTAGAAATATGGTTTCTTATAATTTTGCGGCTCAAAACAGAGCAGTTACTGTTAATGACTATGAGTCAATTATTAGAACAATGCCATCTCAATATGGTGCACCAGCTAAAGTGGCGATAACTGAACAAAATAATAAAATTAACATTCAAATGTTGTCATATGATGAATCCGGAGCATTAACTGAGGTTATTTCAAATACCTTAAAAAATAATGTGGCAAATTATTTATCAAATTATCGAATGATAAATGATTATGTTTCAGTTCAAAGTGCTAATGTTATTGATTTAAGTGTGAATGTGGATGTGGTATTAGATAACTCTCAAAATCAAGGTACTGTTATATCTCAATTAATTACGGTGGTCTCTGATTATTTTAGTCCTTTAAATAGACAAATGGGTCAAAACGTAAATGTATCTGATTTGAAAAGATTATTACAAAATGAAAATGGGGTTATTACAATTTCAGATGTGCAATTCTTTAATAATGTTGGAGGACAATATTCATCTTCCCAAACATCACAAAGATATTCTGACTCAACAACAAGACAAATTCAATTAATTGATGAGACCATTTATGCGGAACCAACTCAAAGTTATCAAATTAGATATTCTAACAAAGATATCAATATTAGAGTTAAAAATCTTAAAACAGTTAATTTCTCATAATAATTTATTTTAAATAATAATGAATTATCTTTTAAAAATAGTGTATAAACTATTTATTAAAAAAGATAATATATGTCAAATTCGGTTAGAATAAGAACTAAAGTTGGTGTTGATACTTCATTAAAGGTATTAATTGACCAAGAGTTCGATTATTTAGAGATACTATCCTTAAAAATTTTACAAAGTGATATCTACACTCGACAATGTGCCGATTACGGTGTTGTTGTAGGTAGAGTTAGTGTAAACAATGGTTTTGGTATTCCAAACGCTAAAATATCCATTTTTATTCCATTAGATTCTACAGATAAAGATGACCCTGTAATCTCTAATATATATCCATATAGTAATTTATATGATGTTAATGATGATGGGTATAGATATAATCTTTTACCCTACAAGCCTTCCTACACTTCACACGTACCAACAGGTACTTTTTTCACTCGTAGAGACGTATTATTAAGTCCTGTTCTTGGTGAAATATATGACAAATACTACAAATATAATGCGGTAACCAATAATAGTGGTGATTATATGATTTTTGGTGTACCAACCGGAACACATACTATTGTTGTTGATGTTGATTTATCAGATATTGGGGAGTTCTCGTTATCTCCTCAGGATTTAATTAGAATGGGTAGAGCGACTGAAAATCAAGTTGATGGTACCAAGTTTAGAGCATCAACTAATTTAGGCGAATTACCTCAAATTGTTAGTTTTAAAAGAACGGTTGAGATTGAACCATTATGGGGTCAACCTGAGATATGTAACTTGGGTATCACTAGAACAGATTTTGATTTAACGGGTGAAGCTAATGTTGATATACGACCTACGGCTATTTTTATGGGGTCAATGATATCTGATTCTGATAGTAACGCGATTAGAGCAAATGGTAAACCAACAAGAGATTCAGGGTTTTTATGTAATGTTACAACAGGACCTGGTGAAATATTGGCGATTAGACAAACTATTCAACACGATAGTGCCGGACGACCAATCCTTGAATCGTATGGTTTAGAAGGTGGGGGTACTATTATAGATGAAAACGGGGCTTGGATGGTGGATGTCCCAATGAATTTGGATTATTATATAACTAATGAATTTGGGGAACAAGTACTATCTCCTGACCCACATAAAGGTATTCCAACAAAAGGTAAGTATAGGTTTAAAGTTAAATGGTCTCAATCCCCTTCAAATTCAACTGAAACTAAAAGAGCTAATTATTTAGTCCCAAATATTAAAGATTGGGGTGGAAATTTACAACAAAAATCATATGCGTTTAGTTTAGATTGGAATGATTATGGTGACGACGCACAATATCCAGAAATGATACAAGAAGCCATCGATTGTAAAGATAGGTTTTATATGATGCAATATAATAAAGTTTATACTGTATCACAATATATTGATGAATGGAGAAAAGGTGGTTATCAAAGATTTACAGGTATTAAAAATATATTAGACGATACTTGTGAAAGTGAGAATAATAGATATCCAACAAATGATGGTTATTTTAGATTTGATTTCTTTTATGTGTTATTTGCGTTTTTAAGTATAATATTAACTCCAATATTTTATGCTTTAATTCTTTTATTACATATCGTTTTTTTTATTGTGTGGATATTAAGAGTTGCGTTCTTTCCACTTATAATTGTTTATTTTGGAGTTTTAGCTGTTGATTCCATTATTGGTGCGTTTAGTGGGTTGAGTGCTGTTGGACCTGTTTTTAATTGGTCTATGGCAGCAATGGGGTTAACTTATTTACTTGCTGTAGCCCTTTGTATTTATATTTTGGTACAATTATGGAAAATTAATTTAGGTGGTATTTCGGTACCTTTATTGACTTATCCTGATTGTAATATGTGTTCTTGTGAACAAGGTAATCCTGTTGATGAAAATCCTGATGAAGATAATGGTTTAGCAGATTTAGAAACAGGTAATGCTGATATAGTTCCTTGTGATTACATTATCCCTGACTCTCTTTCAGCGTCACCTCTTAGTTTGGGGTCACCAATTTTACCATTATCTTCAATTTCACCTTGGAAAATACCTAAAACAGGTAATACCACTTTTAATTCCATTATTTATGGGCCATATGATTTACATTCTTCAACAAGACGTTTAGCTATTGAATATGAATTTACCGGTAGACAATTTGATGGTGAATCGGGAAATCCTGGTTATGGTGCTCCATATCCTTCTGATGAACAGGGTTCACTAACTCGTACTTGGATAACTACAGGATTACCAATTGCTGATAGAATTAATTTATTTAATGTTAAAGCTAAATATTTTGATGGTGGTACAAATAATCCTGGTGGTGGTGTTAATAGAGTTAGGGTAACCTATCAACCACAAAGTAATCCAGGGAAAAAACATTATGATAACACTATTGTAATTCTTTGTCCTAAATCAACACTTAAAAAATATGTTTCAGGTCAAATGATTGCGTTTCAAAATCCGTCATATAGTTCTGATTTAAATTTAAATAGCCCTATTCTTAATAAGGCGGGTAATTATGCCATTACAGGTGTTACATTTACAGGTCAAACAACAGTAAAAGTACCTTATGCTAAATGGGATGGTAGTGGGAATGTTACGGGGATTGATATACCTGAATATACTGTTAATTTAACCGGTAATACTAAGTATAACTATCTTTATCGATATCCAACAGATGTTGAATATTTTCAAGTTATTACAGGTATGACTTATGATACATTTACTTCATTATGTAGTACTTCACCAATAAGTGGTTCGTTAAATGAGAGATATATTAGAAATGTTACCACATTATTTAACATATCGAATGAACTTGAATATGGTAATGCTGACCCAACACCGTATTACTTAAGACCAATTGACTCAATTAAAAATAAAAATTTAATGGGTGTTATAATCTTAAATCGAGGTGTTGACCCTTATACCGATAAGATAGATATTGAATATGGGTTAGGTAGGCTTTTTGGGTTTAATGATACGGACGCAATTAAAGTTCCAACAAAATGTAGGATGAATATCCCTATTCAAGGTGGTTTTAAAAATGTTAGTCATTTATCGAGTGATTTTCCTGAAATAACAATAAATGGGGTTACCGCAGGTAATTCAAACGATAATGATATTTTTTATTCTAATACTCCATTATATTACGATTCATTTTCATTTACACCTCAACCATTAGATATTTCAGGAAATACTATAACGTATAATGATGATATGAGTACTGGTACAACTTTTACATTAATATCAGCAGGATATAATGGGTTTAATTCTAATTTAATTAGTTATTATTCGTCATTAGATAAAAGGTCTGGTTCTTTCACTCCGGCTTGTACTAATGGTACGACCGCTAATCCACCTGTATCTGTTGCTGGAAATGTGAACAATCCTAATGGGATATCCGTATTATCAAGTAATAGATTTACACAACTTATTAACTCAGCGTATTCTAGTGATTATTTTACTGGTGGTGATTGTTGGAATGATTGTAGAGACGATGGTGATTTATATTACCTTTATTTTAATGGTAATTATAATATAAATGGTAATAATCAGGGGTATATACCAAATGAGATTGTTGAGGGAGGTTCCATTATGTCAATGGTTGGGTATTTTACTAAAGCTAGTTCTTGGTGTTATACAGATTCGTCTGGATTATGTCATGGTAGTGGTCACAAAGCAGGTTCATCTCTATCAGAAACAATAAAAACGTATTTTTATTCACCAACATACCATTCGACAGGAAATACATTAAATTTTAGTAGTAATACTATTTCAGGTAAAGTAAGAATAATGAGAGGTGATAGGTTACCAACCTCAACAGTACCTGAAGAATATTGTTGTAATTCTTGGCCGTTACAAAAAAATGAAAACTTACAAGTTTATTTAATACCTGAAAAGGGTGTTGTTGGTATATCATCTACTCAGGGTAATAGTGGGACGCAAGGTAGTGGTGTGGCGGCAAACATAAAAGAAGATTTAGCTAATTCAATTCATATTAATGGATTGTTTACCACATTTACTTGTGAAGGGTCGGTTAATTTGGAATGTTATAATCAACCAAAACAGGTTTATCCAAATAATGGTGCGGGTGCTTGTAATGGTGTCGTTGATATTGACCACGGTAAACAAAAAGGAATTTTTGGTAAATTAAAATTTAATAAGGGTTGTTATTATTTTGTAACGGTAATGTTTTTATCGTTATTACAAGATTGGGCAATGATGGCGGAATGGATTGCCAGAAATATGGTTATGTTAGGTGCTTGTAGGAATGTTTTCTCACATACTTTTAATAATAATTGGGTTAATGGTAATTTATATGCTATGTCATTTAAAAATGAGGTGAATGGATTTTATGGGCCAACACATAATCCACCAAACTCACCAAAATATAAATATCCTAGTAAGGTTGTAATACAAAACACAAGTAGTCAAAACTTTTATTATAGATGTACACCATATGACCCAAGTTCTAACAAATTTTCAAGTGATGATGGTATAAAATTTCCGACTACTATGATGGATTTAGGACCTAGAAGTTATTTCTTACAAGAACTTGTAATGTCTGACGAATATGATGGTTATATTGTTAATAAATTAAATTCATCAACTTTTTCGCACGTAGATGAAATACTTAATTTATTTATTATTAGTCGATTTTTAGATAATAATTTTTTAACAAATTTACTTGGGTCAATAAATATTATGGCATATTTTAATCAAGATGATGATAGAAACAATTTAAAATTTGACGGTGATTATTCTCAATTAATATCTATTAATTCTGAATTAGGTGTTGCGGCATTTCAGTCGACAAATTATCCGGATGCTCCTGATGGTAAACAAAATCCAATATTTATTGGGTGTAATGGTGAAATAGGTATTTTCTTTTCATCAGACACTCAAATTAGAGATTTTGTAACACCTAAAAGAACAATTGTGGATTCTCAAGCTTTAATTACTAATCAAATTTGTGCTTTTAGTAATTTTCCGGTTTATTCTCAAGAAGTTCCATTATCTCAATGGTTAATAACTGATACCGCTAGTATTTTTGGTAATGAGAATAATACTTGGTGGGAAAGTGGTAATATAATCTATTCATCAAAATATCAATCATTAGATAGATTAGATGTTAATTCAAGATACTTTAGAAATAATGGAATTACTGTTTCGGATGATAAAGGGTATATATACGCTGTTGATGGTAACGGTGAATTAATTGCCGCTCCATCGGCTTGGATAAAAAATCCTGGAAATAATGAAGAGGTTCAAATGGTTACTGTTGGAGCTCCTTTTTATTTTTATTTTGGGTTAAAACGAGGAGCGTCATCATTTGATAGGTTCAGAAGTAAATGGGTTAATACAGAAACAATAGTATCATAATATGGGTAATAGAGATGACATAAGAATAGTTTTAGGTTCCTTGCGTTATAAAACGGCAACGAATACTAATTTATCAATACCAACACCTTTAGTTCAAACTGCAAAAACTTTACAAGAGTTTGATAGAAGTATTGATATTAACTTGGCTCAATTATTTCACGATGAACGAGAAAAATCTACAGTGTTTAGACCTGTATGTAAATTTGCGTTAATTTTTGAGAATGCGTACTCAGGTTATTGTAATTATCCCCCATTAGAGAATAATTTATATTATACTAATTCAGCGGCAAACGCAGTTCAACAATGTAATACAAATCCTGATGATATTAAGTGGGAAGGATATCCACAATATAGTGAATTTGATTTTGTAAGGAATGATTATAATGTTTCGGGATATACTACAGAGGATAGTAATGGTATGGTTCACGTAAATTTTGTGACTAAAAGTGCTTCGACATATAATTGGAATCATTTCATTAGTTATCCTTATTTAAATCTACCGGGTAAACCTCTATATTATTATGATAGTATTACATTTAGTTCTAATCAATTTTTGGCGTCCGAAGGAATACCTTACATTTTAAATATAACTGATGGTAATAGTAATGATTTATCAGTTAATGGTTATAGAGTAATTAGATTCAGATGTCCAGTGAAACACGGATTGTCAGTTGGTGAATATGTTAAAATTAAAGATAAAAATAGTTCTTTTGAAGATACCTTTCAAGTATATTCATTAGGGAATGGGTTACCAGGATATGATGAGTATGTTTTTAACATATTTAATATTGGTTTTGACCCTAATCCATTTAGTGATGACGATTATGGTAATTTTAAACGAATTATTAATAATGAAAACCCTGATGACACTATATCTGAATATTACGTTGTAAAACATAAAATAATAACAAATGTTGATGATGCGGTTTTGACCAATGCAGGTTTTGAACAAAATGTGTTTGGAGACAAAAAACAATTTGAAAGTTATGGTTACACACCTAATAATATTAGCCGAGTTTCATATAAGGAAGGTGCTAAATCATATTCATTATCCTTTAATAAGGATATTGATGTTAGTATGTTAAGAGATAATCATAAAAGACCTATTAGTGAGTTATATGTTACCACAATGTGGAAGGGTTATTTTGGATTAATGTTAAATAATGGGGATAAAATAAAAGAAGGTTTTGATTTTAATCTACCATTAAATAATGATAGAGTTAATCCTTTATGGAAAAATACCATATCAAACACTAGTTTTCCTATTGATAATTATATAAGACCGGATTACCTTCGTCGGAATCTGACGATTAAACCTCCAGGTACAATTCAGTTTAATTATGTTAGGTCACTTCAAAGTGGTGATACAATTGATGGTGATTTTTATGAATGGAATAATTTTGAGCAAAAAGAAAGGTTATTAAGTGAGATTTATCATAAAGTAACGTATAATAAAAATGTGTTTCAAGTACCTAATGTTGCACATATTGATACTCCTGAATTAGGTCGATATGGGTATTATTATAGACCACATAGAAAAATGACGATTAGAGTTTTCTCAGATTATATTGAAACGGGTGATATTAAAAATACTGCTGATATCCCGGATTATTCATACTTTTCAACAACTTATAATTCATTCATATGGAGAGATATCTATGAATATGGATTTAAAGATGCTGAAGGTAATGGGGTGAATTACCCATTTTTAAATAACACGCATTATCCTTATGGTAATTTTATTTTTAGAATAATACCTGAAGGAACTACTTATAAAGAGGCTGATATGCACTATTACGCGACACTTTACGGTGCTGCGGAACCTAAAAATGACGCTTGTGAATAATAAATTTAAATTTACATTACCTAAAGGTAACGACAAATATATTAATCTACCTGTAGAAATCAAATGGGATTTTTTAGGTAGAACGGATGCTGTTGATGAATATCAACAATATGCTGTTGAAAAAGTTACAGGCGTTGCGGATGATTTTGAAATTTTAAGATTCGCTCACGCATCACATACTAATGATACTAAAACAGATGTAAATTATGACTTTCATTTTTTCAGTGTATTAAAAGAAAATGATGATGGTGTTTTAGTCCCAACTGTTCCTCCAAATCCATCTTCGGATGTAAAAACAGCACTTCCAACTGATTGGGTTACTAGTTATATTCCGGAAGGTTTCACAACCTATGACATTTACTATTATGTAAAACCTTTTACAAAATCATTTTTTAAATTGGATTTTTATGATACTAAAGATGCTACAACTCAAACCAATTATTTTACAGTGATTATTCCTGTTCAACAGGGTTACTCTGTTACAGGAATAACATCCTCTTTAACCCCACCAGTAAACATTAAAATACCTTCATTTAAATTAGATTATGTTGGAGATAAAGAAGGGTTCTTTTTATATTGGTTAAGAAAAAAGAAATTTTTAAATATAAATCCTAACCCTGAGGGTACTACGGAAACTTTTTATATGACGGCTAAATTTTTTGATGCTAGATTGGGAATTTTTGTTAAAATGATGACAACACCACAAGCTTTAGTTCCGTCGTTATTTCAATTTAAACCGGAAGATTATTTTTATTATAAAGTTGTATTGGATTATACCGATTACACTTATAAAATATTTGACATTGGAGGTAATAGAGTTGGAACTACAAGTTCCATAAAATGGTATGAATATATTAACCCTTAATTATGGTAGATAAAAATTATAGTATTAAGATTTCTCCTGGTGTAATTAGTGGGGATATATTTAAAGTTAATTATAACGGAGCAACAATTACAGGGACATCTTATGTTAAGGAATGTTGTGTTCTTAAATCAAAACCCATAGAAATAAAAGTGACGGGTTCAACCTACGTTTATTCATCTATGACTAGTGTATTGTCGGGTGGTACAGGTGGAAGTTCGTTATTAACAGGTTTAACTATACCGATTTTACTTACAGAAAATACAGTTGATGTTGGGTATTATTCAGTATTTGATGGTATGATTTTACAGAAGGATACTATGTTAAATTTTTTATTCTCAGCAACAACTTTAGAATCCCAAAGAGTTTATTTTTATAATACATCAGATGTTGAATTTAAGAAATACTTACAGTTTTCGACCTATAAGGTTGATTGGGGGGATGGTTCATTACCTGAACCTATAACATCAACCGCTCAAATACATCACGATTATACGGTAACAGGTGAAACTCAGATTACATTAACAGGTCTTAGTCCTTGGGGTACAAATACAATAACTAAAACAGTTCAACTTCCGTTTACAGGAACAACAATATCTAATCCGAAAGGTGAGGCATTCTTTACTCCTATGGGGGGTAATTGGAATGGTATATTAGTTCCTTATGATTATATATTCAGTGGTGATAGTAACTGTGATTCAACAACTCAAGATATTACTCAATTTACAACGGTACCTTTTTTAATTACAGGATATACAACATCATCATTAACTGATTTAAAACAATATGGACCTACACCTTATTCGGTAACTACATATGATATAACCGGAAACACTGGATTTATTGGTAGATATTTGGGAGTGTTTGATGGTGGGTTATATACTGCCTATACAATTAACGATATTACCTACTATGATTATAATAATGGTACAACACTTTTCATTGCTGAATCCTCAGGTTTGACCACTGATACGGTAGTTTGTCAACCAATTGTAAAAAATGAGCTATTATTAGGAATAATTGATGAAGCAGAAGTACAAAGCAATGTGTTCATTGAACGGGGAAAAAATTCGGCGTTAGAGAGTATAGAACGACTTGGTGAAGTTAATAATATTGGTAGTTTAGAAAAGTATGGATATAAATTTTTTAATATAATAAACGCTACAACATAAATTAGTTATTTTGATATTTATGGATATGAAAGTTTGTACAAAATGTAAAATAGAAAAAGAAAATTGTGAGTTTAATAAAGGTAGAGGTTCTTGTAAACTTTGTGTTAAAGAATATGATAGAATAAAATATTTAAATAATATTGAAAAATATCGTAAATATAGTCAGGATAGGTATAATAACAATCCTGAATATATTAAAACGTGGAATAAAGAGAATAATGATAAAGTTAATATCTCCTTAAAAAAATGGAGAAGTAAAAATAGGGAAAAATCCGTTCAACACTCGTTAAAATGGAGAAGTAAAAATGTGGATAAATATAATCAATATATGGTTAATAAGAGAAATTCCGACCCAATATTTAAAATAAGTTTTAACGTTAGAAAACGAATAGGTAAATTTTTAAAAATAAATAACTTAACAAAAAACAATAAAACTTTTGATATTGTAGGTTGTACACCGGAATTTCTTAAAGAACATTTAGAATTTCGATTTACTGATGGTATGAGTTGGGATAACTATGGTAAATGGCATATTGACCACATAATTCCATTGTCTTCGGCAAAAAATGAGGACGAAGTTTACAAACTTTGTCATTACACAAATCTTCAACCATTATGGGCTGAGGATAATATAAAAAAAAGTAATAAAATATTAATAAATAAATAAAATGGCGGTTGGAACATATGGCACTATAAGACCCGCAGACGTAAGTCCTGAGGATGTTGAGATAATATTAAATTTTACCCCAACAAGGGATGAGACAAACAATTTTGTTTTAACAAAGTTGGATGCGTTATCTGTATTAACACCTTATTACAATAATGACGCGACAGGGGTTAACTCTAACATTGAAATATTGGGTGGGTTATACAATTTAAGATTACCGGCAGAACAATTTAACAAAATAGGTATATATACCTTATTTCTTAGACCTGCTCAAATTAGAACCACTATATTAGATTGTGGGGTGTTATCCTCATTACCTAATGTTAAAGGTTTAGTGATTGATTTAAATTCGGTTCCGTCAAACTATAGAAACAAATTTGTTAGCCAAGGTTTAGTTGGGTTTAGAATTGAATATTTAAACTCGGATGGTACAAAAATACCTAATTTCTTTAGGTTAATTACATCATCATTCTTTTGTGAACCAGTTGTTCAAAATTTAACTAATTCGTCACAAAAGGCAATTAGATATCGTTATACAAACAACAATACAAATTTATTGTTTTGTACGGTATCACCATCTTCGGCACCAACAAATAATCCAAATGCGACACCTTATATTGGACAGCCAAATCAAAATATTATAATAACGAATACATTCTTTAATCCTATTAGTTTAGATATTGAGATTGCGGAACACGACATATCAACATTGGCAATTGGTATTTATGGTAATCAAACTAAATCTATTGATGATGGTATCTACACATATTACGATAACAGTTATAACATTTACAAACAATACAACTTGTATGAAATAAGAGACCAATTTAATCATTTATTATATGAAGTTAGACAAGATAGAGGGAATAATATTGATTTTAGTAAAAACTTTACAAATATAACACAATAATGACAAATAAAAATTTTACTTGTCCACCACAACCGGCAACAGGAGCGGGTACTTTTTCAGATAATTCAGTTGGATTCCAATTAGTTACTGGAGGAGGGTTAACGCAAGGTAATTTTGAGTTTACAACATCTTTAACTGAAAAAGTTAATAGAACATTCTCAACGGGAACATTCTCAAGTCCTGTAAATTTAGAGGGGTTGGGACTTTCAAGTATCGACCAATCAAAAGCGGTGTTTGAAAACAACTTTAAAGTTTATCCGAATTTTGATTTAACTCAGGTTACTAATTTTACGACTTATGGGTCAATGGTTAAAAGAATTTCAACATCTATTGAAACAATTATTAGTAATTTCCCTGCGGCTTTAGAGGTAACATTTATGTCTGAAAACTATAAAACAGGTGATACTGCAACAAATATAGTTTATAACGAGATTACAAAAGAAACTAGTTTTGATTTAATTGTTAGTAGAATTAGAAATCCGTTTGACATTGATTTTTCGGTTAATGCAACAAGAAATTTACAATTAAGAGAAATACAAGTTTCTGAGTTACGTAATATGACAACTCAATATGGTAAGTATTCGTTGTATTATAATGGTGTAGGTTACAATGTTGTTCAGATTGTGCCAACAGATACAACATCTTCCGGAACTCTCAAAATTTATGTAAATGGTAATCCGTTTTTGGGTAATACAAGTACAACTGATGATATTGTTGTTAGACCAAATGACCACGAAGTTAATGCGGTTTTTAGTGTTAAATTAGATGAGGTTCAGAGATTTTTATTAAATCGAGATATAACTCCAATATATACTGCGACTTTTAAAGTTCCGATGGAGACCGATGATGGTGCGTATTATATTAATAATGAGAATGTTACTTGGCCTTTGTATGGTAATTGGAATTTGGATATTTTAACAAATGCTTTTACGGTTTATTTAACCACATTAAACGACATTAGTGCCTCTTTTGATAGTTACCAAACAAACCTTGTATCAAGATTTTTAACAACAGATTCGTTTAGAGAATTTGACACTACAGACCAAAAGGTGCAAAAAGTGTTACAAATATACGGTAGAAGTTTTGATGAAACTAAAAAATTCATAAATGCTTTAGCCTATATGAACTCAGTTAATTATAATTCGGGTAATGATATTCCATCTCAGTTATTAAAAAATTTAGCTCAAACATTAGGGTGGGCGACAAATATTACTCCAATATCTAATGATGATTTTTTAAATTCTATTTTTGGGCAAAAAAATAATGATGAGTCCTCATTTACAGGTGTTGCTCAAGCTCAAACTCCGGATGAGTTAAATTACAATTATTATAATAATTTAATTCTTAATTCTGCGTATCTTTTTAAATCAAAAGGAACTAGAAAATCAATTGAGACCTTAATGAGAATGATTGGTGCTCCTGACGCTTTGGTTGAGTTTAATGAATATGTTTATTTAGCCGACCAAAAAATTAATATAAATGAGTTTAATACTCAATTTGCTAATATTTCTGGAGGTACATACTCAAAGAGTGTTCCAGTTATTGACCCGTCATATACTTTTAAAATTCAAAATATTAAATATAGTGGGTTTACAACAACAACTCAATTAACGGATTCAAATGTAACTCTTTCGGATTATCCTATTGATAAATTTGGATATCCAAAATCTCCGGCAAATACAGATTCTTATTTCTTTCAAATGGGTAGTGGTTGGTTTGAATCAACACCTAAACACAGGTCATTAGAACAGGTTGATTTAACAAATAGTGTGTTTACGGGGTCTAACCCTAACTATCAAACTAAATTAACACCATATAGTTATGGTCAAGATTTCTTAAATGTTTATAGACAATTACCATATACAACATTAGGGTTTAATTTAAAACCGGTGGTTGATAATAATAAGAGTTGGGTTGATACTGAAATAGGCCTTAGGTCTAATTTTGATGGTGGTTTTGATTCATTTTATAATGCTGATAGCGATAATTTAGTTATTAATGTTAAAAATGTTGATTTGTTTCTAAATCCTGCTCAAGGATTATTATATGATGTTTGGACTATGTCAAATCAATATAATTATCCAATCCCTAATGAAGGATTAAATTATGTTCCACCAACATATTGTGACCCTAATCCGGTTTCGATATATCCAAGTAAAGGGGATGTGGATTGGACGGTGATTAATCCACAGCCAAAAAATAAATCATTCTTTGAATTTGCTCAAACATTTTGGAAAAATACTATTAATGTTAGAAATAGACAATTTGCCACTGACGGAAAAACAAGTGGTTATCCAACATTACAATCAATCTATTGGAGATACTTAGAATCTGAGAATATTGTAGGTATCGCTAATGATAATTTTACTTATGACACTATGACAAAATATGTTGAGGGTATGGGTGATTATTGGATTCGTTTGGTTGAACAAATGATGCCGGCAAGTACTATTTGGAATACGGGTGTTAAATTAGAAAACTCAATATTTCACAGACAAAAGTTTGTTTGGAGAAGACAAAGAGGTTGTCAATTTATACCTGTTGTTTGTAAACCTTGTGAATTAACAACTACAATATATAATCACGATTGTCCACGTCAATCAAAAGAATGTGATGTTTATCCGTTTGGAGGTAAGGTGTCTAATTTTAATGGGGTTTTAAATTCTGTTATTAGTAATTATACGACAAATAATGAGTTAGTGGATTGTGTTAGTACTAGTGTGATATCACAGTGGTATGTAAATATTACTTTTAACGATGTTTTAATAATTAGTAATTTGTTCTTTGACGGTGTAGGTGTTAATTCAACTTTAAGTGCTCCAACTAACCAACAATGGGTGACATCTTTAAGATATTCTTTAGATAGTTTACTCCCAAGAGGTCTTGATTATTATTTTAATGCAACAAATACCACCGTAACTATATTTAATACAAACTGTGCTGATAAAGATTTAGGTTGGAATATAAAAATAGATGTAGGAATAAACTTTACAATTAGTTGTTCATAAAAATGGCGTGTAATTTAACATATAATATTAGTATAACAGGTGATTGTACTAACTCTTTTGCAGGTGGGTTTACTCTTGATATATCAGGGTCATCTTCACCATATACAATACAATGGGTAACCCCAATTACTGATGTTATACCTCTTGGTTTTGGTGTAACAAGTTATGAAAAACTATTTTTAACTGCGGGAACTTATACATTTAATATAATTGATAGTTGTTCTCCTAATACCGTATTACCAATAAATGTTTTAATTTCTAGTGGTACTTGTACAACAATAGATAGTCATACAGATACTTTATGTGGGTTAAATAATGGGTCAATAACTGCCTCTACAACATACTCTTACGGAAATGCGACATTCTCTTTATATGAGAATACATATGGGTTAATTGCAACATCATCGCCATATTCAAATGTTACTCAATTTACATCATTAAGTGCGGGAACATACTATGTGATTGCTAATGATGGTGGGGGATGTACAGGTAAATCAGAAACTTGTATTGTAAAAACCTCAACAACTATTAATTACGATTTGTTTGTTGTTGATGATGCGGGTTGTACCACAAATTCGGGTAAAATATTTGTAAGTGGTTTAACGGGTAATCCCCCATATACTTACTTATGGTCAAATGGTGGGATTAGTAATTCTATATCTGGATTAACTGAAGGGACATATAATGTTACTGTTACGGATAGTAGTGGTTGTGGTGTGTCTAAAAGTGCTAATGTTAATTTGGTAAAACCAATATCAATAGGTTCGTTGTATGTGACTCAACCAAGTTGTTTTACTGCTGATGGTGAGGTAAGTGTGGTTGTTGTAGATGGTACAGCGCCATTCTACTATTTGGCGTCTAATGGTGAATCAGTTATAACATTTGATAGAAATGTTGTTTTTACAAGTTTATCACCAGGTGGATTTACTGTTGAGGTAACTGATGCTGGATTGTGTAAAGCAAGTTCATCAACAACATTATTAACACCTGCGGGAATATCGAGTGTGTCGGTTAATAAAACAAATTCGAAATGTAATGACTTATCAGGTGTATTAGGTCCAATAACCGTATTGGGAGGAACTCCACCTTATACCTATACATTAACAGATTCAGATGGTAATGTAAAAACAAATATTGTGAATAGTAATATTTGGAAATTCCAAAACTTATCATCAGGGGCTTATACATTAAGTGTAACTGATTTAGGTTCTTGTACCTATTCAAATACTTATACGATAAATAACGATGTCCTATTTAGTTTAACGGTATCTACTACAGGAACTACTTGTGGTGGAAATGATGGGAGTGTAAATTTATACATTACTAGTGGAGGTACACCACCTTACACTTACAGTATAAATTCACAAGTAATAACAACTTCAGTGACTTCATATACTTTTAACAATTTAACGTCAGGAAATTATTTGGCTAGTGTTGTTGATAGTTCTAAATGTTATCAATCAACACCATTCACAATTGATAATTCGTCAAATGTGGATTTCCATTTATTAGGTAGTGATTTAGCTGTGGATTCTAATGGTAGTATATCGGCATATGTTTTAGAGGGTCAACCCCCTTTTGATTTTATATGGTCAAATGGTGAAACTGGTATGACCATAAATAATTTATCGGCGGGAACGTATTCACTTAGAGTTGTTGATTCAAATCAATGTTCAAAATTAAAAGAAATTGGTCTTTCAGGGATTAATACTTATAATGGTTCAGGTACTTATAGTGTTTGTAGTGGTGATTTAACGTTGGGTGACAATCCGGTGATTGTAAATACAGGACCTAAACAAATGTTAAATGAAGGGTTTTATGACTTAACGTCAGGATTTACAAATTGTGTTTTAAATAATGCGATATACACTCTTAGTGTTACTGCTGGAACTTATTCAACATCTAGTGTAATTTACACAGGATATACTTTAGGTGTAAATGGATACCCAACCGATGATATTTTTTATGGTTCAGTTAAAACATTAATTGAAGGTTC
>Ga0114967_10001641_pt1 | contig 18815 bp, 20 predicted proteins | sample M_130628_MF_Meta_FD_92639 | JGI IMG/M metagenome (GOLD analysis project Ga0114967, IMG submission 92639) | Freshwater microbial communities from Lake Montjoie, Canada to study carbon cycling - M_130628_MF_MetaG | ecosystem: Environmental > Aquatic > Freshwater > Lake | place: Lake Montjoie... | reverse complement strand
CTTTGATAATATTGGTGAACGCTTTGAATACGTGCGCTATCACGGCAAGTGGTCAGTAACACAAGACAACGTGCGTCGTGTGCGGCAGTTTATGAACACAAACGGACACTGGGGCGGAGTACATGCTGTGTATAACATATACAACTGTACCAGGCTGTGCGAACTACGCGCCTGGGCGGACCAAGAGCAAGTGACCATACAGTGGCAAACATTGTATCAGCCGGAATATCTTGACCCGGGCTTACACTCCGCGGCAGTACGAGAACAAGCACTGCTGGAGATAGCTCGATATCACACACTGTTTGAACTTAATGAAGCGGAAAAATCATTTTTCTCAGCAGTGAGCGCCAGGATGTACACTCCACCTCTCACTACCCTGAGCAAACAGTTCTGGCAACACATTGACTCGGTAGAGAATAAGTATCACAAGACTGATGACCCTCGACGATTCCGTGATCTTTGGCCAGAGTTACAGGACCTAATATGAACAAACAACTCAAACTGAAGTTTTACTACGACCATGTGCTAAGTTCGGTGTACTCTGAGGGCGAAAGTCCGTTCCATCAGCAGATAACAAAAGACGTACTAACAAGATTTATTGATCCCGAGCATGTGCCCCTGGATGCACGAATCATCGACCTGGGCTGCGGCCCTGGATACTTTTTGACCGAGATGCGAGATCGTGGCTATACCAATACGCTGGGCATCTCGATGAGTCGAGAAGATATTGAACTGTGTCAACGCAATGGTCATGCGACACGGCTGTCAGACATGAACTTTCTTGAAGAACGAGATGAGTCTGTGGATTTTCTTTTTTGTCGGCACAGCATTGAACACAGCCCGTTCCCGTACATTACGCTGTTGGAATACAATCGAGCACTAAAGCCCAATGGCCTGCTGTATATCGAAGTCCCGCAGCCAAACTGTGAGATCAATCACGAAGGCAACCGTAACCACTACAGTGTGCTGGACAAGAAGATGTGGTCTAACCTGTTGCAGAGGACCGGGTTTGAAGCCGCCTGGTATGAATACGAGTTCCCGGTGACATTTACCGACGGCCGGGTTCCGGACTCTTCTATTGAAAAGTATTACATTTTTGTGTGTCGTCGTAAAATGGCAGTTGATATCAAATGAGTAAAAATTTAGATAACGTCTTAATTAAAAGTCCGCACGCCAAGTCTACCTACTCCCAGGCACACATTGAGGAGTTTGTCAACTGTGCGGATCCGGTAGGCGGACCTATCTACTTTTTGGATCACTTTTTCTATATACAGCATCCAACGCAAGGACGTATGTTGTATCATCCGTTTGAATATCAGCACAGGTTAATTCATACCTATCACAACTACAGATATTCCATCTCAATGATGCCAAGACAGACCGGTAAATCCACCAGTGCTGCTGGCTACCTGTTGTGGCATGCTATGTTTGTGCCGGACTCCACCATCTTGGTTGCTGCGCACAAGTACACCGGTGCCCAGGAAATTATGCAACGTATTCGATACGCATACGAGTCTGTGCCGGATCATATCCGTGCAGGTGTAACCAGTTACAACAAGGGCAGCTTGGAGTTTGATAACGGTAGCCGTATTGTCAGTGCAACCACTACAGAAAACACCGGCCGGGGTATGAGTATTTCGCTACTGTACGCAGACGAATTTGCATTTGTGCGTCCCACAATTGCCAAGGAGTTCTGGACATCCATTAGTCCAACGCTGGCCACAGGTGGTAAGGCAATTATTACCAGCACGCCCAACTCAGACGAAGACCAGTTTGCACTGCTGTGGAAAGGTGCCAACCGTTGTGAGGATGAATACGGCAATCCTACCGAGGTCGGGCAAAATGGATTCAAGGCTTACCGTAGCTTTTGGAATGAACACCCGGACCGTGACGAGGCCTGGGCCCAACAGCAACGTGCTGCCTTGGGCACAGAACGCTTCCGTCGAGAGATGGATTGCGAATTTATTATTAATGATGAGACGCTTATTGCCCCTACTAAACTGATTGACCTGCGTGGTATCGAGCCCTTGTTCAAGACCGGGGAAGTACGATGGTACAAACAGCCAGTCAAGGATAGAATTTATACAGTGTCCCTGGATCCAAGTCTCGGCACCGGCGGCGATCCGGCTGCGATACAGGTGTTTGAAGCCAACACTACTGAACAGGTGGCCGAGTGGAGACATAATCGTACTGACATTCCTACTCAGATTCGAATCTTTACCAACATCATTCAGTACATATACGACATTGTTCGAGACGACAAGACAATTTACTACTCGGTAGAGAACAACACCATTGGCGAAGCAGCCCTGATCAGCATTGCTGAGTACGGAGAAGAAAACATCAAGGGATACTTTCTAAGTGATCCTCAACAAAGCGTATCCCGGAGAACACGCAAGGGCTTTAACACCACACACAAGCCCAAGCTTGCTGCTTGTGCTAAGTTAAAGAATCTGGTCGAGACTGATAGAATGAAGATCAACAGCCCGTCTCTGATATCCGAGCTCAAGAACTTTGTTGCTGTGGGCACCAGTTACCAGGCCAAGATAGGGGAAACCGACGATCTTGTAATGTCCACCATACTAGCGGTACGCATGTTGCAGGTGCTGCAAAGTTACCACCAAAATCTTGACGAGCAAATGCGGGATCACCAGGATGTTTCTATCGAACCGTTGCCGTTTGTTGCTACGTTCTAACAAGCATAGTATGGCATAAATATTATTATGCAAAATTCTTCTTCACAAGCACTTTATGATTTGCTGGTAACGCAGGGCTTTGAGCCCGTGGCGTTACCAGCAGGCAATCCTACCGGCGCCATTGAAAATGCAAAGATGTTTGAGTTCAAGTTCAAAACCCCCACTAAGAATTACGGTACTGCGGTATTTCTTATTGGCCCAGAGAACGATCTTCAGCTATTTTTCTCTGACAATATCGGCAAGACCATGGAAGGTGATGACAAGAAGCGGTGGTATGCTTTTATTCAAGAAATGAAACCGTTTGCTATTCGTAACAACTTTTCTGGCTTTAGTATCCAAAACATCAATAGACTAAAGTACACCATGCAAGGCATGGCTGCAATCAAGGAAGGCCTGTTTGAGGGCTATTATGGGAATCGTTCGTTTAGCTACAGCGACCAACCTAAACAAACTAGATTGGTTATCAAGCACAGCCGTCCCTTGGGGGAAACTGACGCTCGCCACCATAATATCGACAGCCTGTATGTTGAAACTGAAGACGGAAGCCGATACAGATTACCGCACCGCAACTTGTCTGCTGGCAAGGCCATGGCACGGCACTGTGCCGAAGGCGGCAACCCGCATGATGCTTTTGGCCAGCACATTAATAGTCTAGTAACTGAGCTTGCTACACTGGGTAGATTTATACGTGCTGCTCGCGGGCGAGAGTTTGATGGTGCTGCTGCTGAGTTGGTCGAGACTGCAATACGGCACTATGGTGCACTCAAGAACAAGGCCAAGCAAATGATCAGCCAGCGCGGCTACTACGAATCTAGGGACAGCTTTGACCCTGCTGCTATTTCTGATCGTGAGCTGGCGGTCGAATCAATCCGTAACATGTTTATTGAACAGTCTGTGGATCAGCGTATCGAAGAAGCACTACCGATTCTAGCACGCCTGCAAACACCTGCTGAGCCTGCAATGCGAGAAGCAGACGAGTTTGAAAGCTGGGCCGCTGGTATCACAGAGGGAACCTGGGCATTGCCTGATGCTCCAGACACCCAGCAGCAGCTTAAAAAACTGATGAGCGAGCCGCTGATTGTTGGCCCTGACGCAACCAATGCAACAGAACAACTGTATGACCTAGTTGGTGATGATGAGTTGTTTGACATTCTATCTGACATTGCTGCCCAAAATCCCAACGCCAATGCTTGGGAAAATCCGGAAGTCATGAACCGTTTGGCCAAACTGGGAGTTGATGTGCCCGGTGGTGATGAGCAGAATCCTGACCAACCAATTGATCCTGCGGCAGCCGACACTCCGCCCGAGGACGCCATGGGAGAGGATCTGGATACGGACGGGGTTATGATGACCCAGGCCAGCAATATGAGCAGCGAAAGCCGGGAAGTTAATTCAGAATTCACCCGCCTGATGGAGTTGCTCAAACACTGAGATGTATCGTACTCATGCAATAGTTTTAACTTACCCTGGGCATTTTTTACTAACCAAGTTAACTATAGATCAACTATATCAAACACAACCCGAGGTCAATCGGATTACAGTTATAGTTGATGATATTAGTAATCTTGCCTGGCAAACATATATCAGTGATTGTGATAGCTTATACGATAATAGGGTTGATCAAATAATCCAACTAAGCCATTATCGAGAATTTAAGCGCCTGCGTAATTATCCCTGGTTACGACAACAAACAGTTAAATTATACCTGGATCGATTGTTCCCTAACGATGAGTTTGTATTTTTTATCGATGGTGATGTTCTCTTGCATAAACATGTACCGCTGGGGATAACTCCGTTTAGTTTTACTGAATACTCTGGAGTTCCGTTGACTGAACGTGACCCCGGCCCTGGGGAGATTACTAGCCAACAAAGTTATTATGTGCAACACCTACTTGGTCGACCACATCTGGGTATCCAGTATCAAGGCCGCAGAGTTTGTGTAAGTAGTCCTCCGTTTAGGGATATATGTTTGACCCAACTTCCTTTATTACGAGCAGAGATATACAATCGATTCAATCAAGACTTAATTGGAATTCATGTTGCTATTGCAACTGATACTAGACACAGCGCAAGCGAATGGGAATTATTAGCCTGGTACCAACAAGAATTTTTACAACAACCGGTTGTATTAGATTATTGGCCAACTTCAAAAGTTGGTGACCCGATCACTTCAACCACACTAGTTTCTACCTGTTGGTGTTCGGATCGAGAAATTGATACCGACTGGTGGGATCAAAATCAGATCGACTGGCAACGGTACTGGCAGCTTTTGCCTGAATCAAAATAATTTACCATTTCTACTTGCAATGCTAAATAAAATCGCATATACTGTACTCAGTACATGCACTTAGGCATTTACTAGGCAACTTAAAGCTAATATAGGCACATGAAAGGAAAACATTATGGCATCTCTAGCTGACATCCGCGCACGTCTTCAATCCGCTGAACAAAACAAAGGCGGTCAATCCCAAGGAGGCGGCGACAACGCAATTTACGCACACTGGAACATGGATGAGGGACAATCGGCAAACGTTCGATTCCTCGCTGATGGTAATCCCAAGAACACATTCTTCTGGGTTGAACGTGCAATGATCAAACTGCCGTTTAACGGCGTCAAAGGTGAAACGGACAATAAGCAGGTCATGGTCCAGGTCCCTTGTGTTGAAATGTACGGTGACTCGTGTCCAATCCTGGCCGAAGTCCGTACCTGGTTCAAGGACAAGAGTCTCGAAGATATGGGTCGTAAGTACTGGAAGAAGCGTAGTTACTTGTTCCAGGGCTTTGTTCGTGAAAATCCTATCTCTGATGACAAGACTCCTGAGAATCCGATTCGACGTTTTATTATCGGACCACAAATCTTTACTGGTATCAAATCCGCGCTGATGGATCCTGAACTGGAAGAATTGCCCACTGACACTATGCGCGGTCTGGACTACCGCATTGCCAAGACTGGCAAGGGTGGCTATGCTGACTACAGCACCAGCAAGTGGGCACGTAAAGAGTCTGCGCTCACGCAAGCAGAGATGGACGCAATCGAGAAGCATGGCTTGTTTGACTTGTCTGAGTTCTTGCCCAAGAAGCCCAGCGATGTTGATCTCAAGGTCATGAAGGAAATGTTCGAAGCAAGTGTAGATGGTAAGCCATACGATCTTGCTCGCTGGGGACAGTACTTCCGTCCTGCTGGTATGAATGCTCCTCAAGGCTCTGCACAACCGGTTGCTGCAACTGAGTCCGCAGCACCTGTGAGCCGTCCTACAGCACCTGTTGCAGCAGCTGATCCTTCTCCTTGGGAAGATGATGTGGCCGCTGCCGAACAGTCGTTCTCTGCGCCTGTTGCAAAACCTGCGCCAGCAGCAGGTGGGCAAAGCGCTCAAGACATTCTTGCAATGATCCGCTCTCGGCAAAAAACGTAATAACTTTACGTGCTAGTACTATATAAGGGTGAACATTGTTCACCCTTATTTGTTTAATCTTCCATGAAAAAATTTATTGCTTTGTTTTTAGTGGCTGTGTCGTCATTGGCTGCAGCAAGAGATATTGTGACTATTGTGTTTGCATTTGGTCCCGGCGACAACATGGCAACCTACAATCGAGCATTAGCCGAAGAAGCTAACCGCATTCAATCAGAATATCATTTTATCTTTGACACCAGGCCTGGAGCCGGCAGTTCTATTGCTGCTCGATACGTTGAAAATAATCCTAATACAATTTTAGCAACATCGTCGGCACACTTTGTGCGGCCGGTGTTTTACCCCAGGGACAGTCATCGAGTAGAGGATTTTCGTAGCATTCTACCTCAATGCGACGCTCCCATGGCAGTTGCATCAATACGATATCGTGCCTGGTCTGAAGTCCCGCGTAATCTCCCCCTTAACATTGGAATAACTGGGTTAGGTGCGGTTAGTCATTTGGTAGCTACGCAAATAGTAGCAAAGTATCCTAATATTCAGCTCATTCCTTTTAAAAGTCCCAGTGAATCTATCTTGGCGCTACTTAGTGGCCAGCTAGATTTTAATATTGGATTCGCAGCAGAAATGCAACAGTTTAAGGACTCGGGTAAATTAACCATCATTGGTGTCACTGGTAACAGCAGTGCTTATCCGGCCCTAGCAGACGCTGGGTTTTCGGAGATTCTTAGAAACATGAACAATCCCCAGCATCTTGCAGTACCGATAACAACCGCTCGGGAAAAGTTTCAGCAATGGCGTAATATTCTATATCGTGCTAGCAAATCAAAATCAGTGCGAGATCGATATGCAATTGACGAATGTGTTCCGCTTGATGATATGGCAACTGATCAACTTGATAGTTGGTATCAAGGACAAATCACACGGTGGGGGAAACTAGGAGCAACAGTTAAACTTGAAAGATAGTTATGCAATCTAATTATACACAGTTTATAATCGCAGCCAATCACACTCGGAAACAGAAAATCGCATACCAAGACTCGACTACTGACTTGACTTTTGGTGAATTAGAAACGGGAATCCAAGCACAGGCCTGGACCTTACTGACCCAGGGGCTTGTTGCCGGTGATCGTGTAGTAATACAATTACCAAATTCGGTTTATTACCCAATCTTATTTCTCGCTTGCATACAAGTTGGCATTATTCCAGTACTGATTGATTTTGAGTCTCCGGCCACAATCGTGCAGCAGTTAGTTGAAAAATCACAAGCTAAATTAGTAATTAACTCCCCCCTTAAAGGGGAAAGAACAGATTTAGCTCCTGTACATGCGCATCATACGCAGTCACTAGCCTTTATGATTTGCTCTTCGGGAACAACAGGCGCCCCAAAGTTAATTGAACATCAACATGGTTTATTTTTTAACAGTATCGAAAGCACCAGTGGCTTGTATCAAGTTGATGAAACTAGTATCCTTATGGGCACTCAAAAAATGAGTTTTGGCTGGGCACTGGGCAATTATATAATGTTTAGTTTATATCATGGTTGCTGTGCAGTGTTGTTTGACCAAGCACTTACCGCAGCGGCCCTGATTAACATAATCGAATCAAAAAAAGTAACTCACTTTTTTAGTAATCCCACTGTGTACAGCTTGTTGGCAAGAAAAAACACTATTGCTAAGTTTTCTACCCTGACCCATCCCATCTGTGCTAGCGAACCGTTGTTACCGGTATTAGCACGCCAATTTTGGGCACGTTATGGAATTAAACTGTTAAACAGTTATGGATCAAGCGAAACAGTGATTAATCCTATCAAGTGTGAAATATCTGATGATCAATGCACTGCTATCGGTAAACTATTGCCCCAGTGGCAAGTCAAGGTGTTGGATGAACATTACAACGAATGCACACTAGGAACACCTGGGGTATTGTATATTGAAACATCTAGGATGGCGCAGCGTTACCATAACCAAGATGACAGTGCATTTAGCAACAACTGGTTTTGTACCAATGATGTAGTTTATGTTGATGCTGCTGGATACTACCATTTTGTAAATCGTCAAGGCCAGTGGGTAAAGATTAATGCACTATGGACCAGCGCATCAGAAATTGAGAACTTGTTGTTAAGTACAGGAAAAATTATAGAGTCAACTGTGGTGTTTGTGGATAACGACTATGGTCTTAAAGAGGCTATTGCTTATGTTGTCCCAGAAGTTGGACAAACAATTATACCACATCAGCTTAGATCAGAACTACTTGAACTAGCAAAAAGTCATCAAGTTCCTAAAAAAATAATTTTAGTTGATCAATTACCCCGCACAAGTCGAAACAAACGGGTAATTGATCCAGTTGTGTTAGAAAACTATGCTAGTTAACTGTAATTCTGATCTCCCGGTGTATATTCTGGGAACTGGTGCTGCTGCGAACGAGATTAATCAGTGGATGCTTGATGAAGGGTTGAACGAATCCATACTGTTATCGCACACTGAATTTGCATCAATCAAACCTGGATCCCAATGTATTTTGGGATTTAACGATGTACTGACTCGAAAAAAGTGGCTGAATCAATTGTCAGATTATCAGATTATCTGGTTAACCTATGTGCATCCTAGCGCAGTGATAACTGGTGATCTGAGAGCCGGGGCCGGATGTGTGATTGGTCCGACCACAGTGTTGGGATGGAATGTTCTACTGGGTAAATTTTGTAGTACATGCGACGGTGTAAATATCGGACATAATACTGAATTAAAAAATAATATCTTTCTTGGTCCCGGGACTGTGATTGGGGGCTCATCCACCATTGGCTGCGATGTCAGCATCGGTATGTGTAGTGCAATCAAAGATCATGTATCAGTGTGCAATAATGTTGAATTATTGATGTCAAGCGTGGTTACCAAAGATATCACAGTCCCAGATCGATATTATGGTAATCGTCGAGTAGTGCAATGATTGATAAAATCTTGCTTGGTGAATTTTTAAAAACAGTACATTACAAAACAGTCGATGAACTTATTGCATTACCGGATATTTCTGACACAGTGTACTTGGGGGATCATCTTGATGGATTTAACGCTAATTTAGATAATGCGGCATTAATTTATCTTGATTCAGTTGCCCAGACTCGAGGAAGTAATATCTTGGTTTGGTATCATCAAATTGACGATGGCAGATTAACACAGCGATATCCTCATCTACGATTTAAGTACGATCATCGGTCGCATTACACCATGTTTAGTCTGTCCGAGTATCATATTCATCCCGATCTATCTTATCAAAATTTTATATGCAGCTTTAACATTACTGATCATGTATCTCGAAAATTGTTAGTAGCAGCTCTGCATCGGATGGGGTGGTTTAATTTTAATTTTTGCAGCAAAGGATTTGCATGCTCAGTTGATGAAGTAGACGGGCATATTAAAGATTATGTAGGTGATGAGGATCACCTATATCGAAAGTTTTTAATTGGACCCGATACACACAACTTTTTTCAATCAACAAATATGTTCAAGTATCAAAATAAATTTGATCTTGATAACATGAGCAGGGTCGAAAACAAACTTACTCAAAGTTTTGTTCATGTAGTTGCCGAGACGATGGGCACTAGCTATTATCCGTTTGTAACCGAAAAATTCTTGCAGAGTATTGCAACAAGAGGTTTATTTGTGTGTTATGCTCAACCAGGCTGGCACCAACATGTTGAGAAGTATTACGGGTTTAAACCGTATTCTCGTTTGTTTGATTACTCCTTTGATACGATTTCAAACCCTATACATCGACTACTAGCAATGCTGTCAATGCTGGCTAAATTTAGTGTTCTTACACCAGCAGAATGGCATGATTTATATTTGCTAGAACAAGACACAATCGAGTACAACTACAATCACTATTTTAGTGGTGAATGGATCCGGCATACTTCGCAATTTAATATCGGCTAAAAATCAAGTTGACTTTTAGACATTTTTATTGTAAAATATAATTTAACAGGAAACTCCTGGTCTACAGTAAGAAAAACTGTCACATTTAAAAAGGAAAAACATCATGGCAAAGCCATTTGACGTAAGCAAGTTTCGTAAGGAAATTACCAAAAGCATCGACGGCTTGAGCATCGGTTTCAATGATCCCACTGACTGGATCTCAACTGGCAACTATGCCTTAAACTATCTAATCTCTGGAGACTTCAACAAAGGTGTCCCGCTGGGCAAGGTCACTGTGTTTGCGGGTGAATCCGGCGCAGGAAAAAGCTACATCTGCAGCGGCAACATTATTAAGAACGCACAGGAACAGGGTATCTATGTGGTGCTGATTGATAGTGAAAATGCGCTAGATGAAAAGTGGCTGCATGATCTCGGAGTTGACACTAGTGATGGTAAATTGCTCAAGCTGTCAATGGCCATGATTGATGACGTTGCTAAGACCATTAGCACCTTTATGGGAGATTACAAGGCATTGCCCGACGGCGAGCGCCCCAAGGTTCTGTTTGTGATTGACAGCCTGGGCATGTTGTTAACCCCAACAGATGTGAACCAGTTCGACGCAGGCGACATGAAGGGCGACATGGGACGTAAGCCTAAGGCACTTACTAGTCTTGTGCGTAACTGTGTTAACATGTTTGGCAGCTACAATGTGGGCTTAGTGTGTACTAACCACACTTATGCCAGTCAAGACATGTTTGATCCGGATGACAAGATCAGCGGCGGCCAAGGTTTCGTATACGCAAGCAGCATTGTGGTTGCTATGAAAAAGCTCAAGCTCAAAGAGGACGAGGACGGCAACAAGATCTCTGATGTTATGGGTATTCGAGCTGCGTGTAAGGTTATGAAAACCCGCTATGCTAAACCGTTTGAAGGTGTGCAGGTCAAGATTCCATACGAGTCTGGCATGAGTCCTTATTCAGGTCTCACCGACTTGATTGAAAAGAAAAACATGCTCAAGAAAGAGGGCAACAGCTTGGTGTTTACCACAGGCGATGGCGAAATCATCAAGAAGTTCCGCAAAGCCTGGGAAGCAAACACAGACGGATGTCTGGACAAGGTCATGGCTGATTTTGAAAATCAGATTAAAAAGGTAAGTATACCTGAATTAGAATCTGAAGAGGAATAACATTAGATGTAAGTAGAATTAACACACGATCTTTGGCAAGAGCTCAAGCGTTATATCAGCATAGTCGACAGAGACGAGGCAGCTGATATTGTTGTCAACCTGTTGATTGATAACGATTATGATATCACTGATATTCGCCAGGCATTCAAGGGCGATAGTGATGTCAAGCGAGCATTACAGCATTATGTTGACGATGTTGACGATGTTGACGAAGAAGAATTTGACGATCACGACAGCGACGAATACGAGGAATAAGAATGTGGTATAATCGCATAGTAGCGAGTCTTGCCAACATTCCTGACTTTGTTGCTCATTATGAAAATGAGCTTGAGTCGGCCAAACGCGAATGCCACATCAGCGGCCTAGTCGAAACCAACATCAAACAGCTTCCTGGTAATACCGAGCACCGCTTCAACCAGTTGCAAGAGATCGAAGCGGTGCTTAATTTTCTCGGCATTCAGTTGAGGAAAATACGCCGACGCCACTTTCAAAAGTACTTAGAAAGCTATGCTAGAGCATTGACATCCAGAGATGCTGAGAAGTATGTGGATGGCGAGGAAGAAGTGATTGACTTTGAAACTTTAATCAACGAAGTTGCCCTGCTACGCAATCGTTGGTTGGGTATCATGAAAGGTCTTGAGAGTAAGAATTTTATGATGGGGCACATTGTAAGATTACGCACAGCCGGAATGGAAGACGTACAAGTATGATACATCGCGGGTTTCGAAATCCACAAGAGAGTCACCAACACAGCTTGAAGACCTTGGACTTGCTGTACGAATTTGACGACTTCATGCTCAGTATTAGTACACTAGTAGACATGGGCTGTGGAACAGGTATGGACTTGGCCTGGTGGGCTTCGAGAACCACTCGGGAAGATAACCCGGTACCTCTAAACATTCAGTGCACTGGAGTAGATACTGCACCAAGACTGGCTGTGGCCGAACAAACACGCAACATACAGTACAAGTCCCAGAATTTTGAAGACCCGATACTATTGCATAAAATCAAATATGATATTATCTGGTGCCATGACGCATTCCAGTATGTGTTGAATCCATTTGAAACCTTGCGTAGTTGGCGGTCAGTTGTTAGTGACAGTGGAATGCTAATTCTAGCAATACCACAAACCACCATCATGGAGTTTAACGATCAGGAGTATGACCAACCTGACTTCCACTACTACAACTGGACCATGGTAAGTCTCATACATGTTCTTGCAGTTACTGGATGGGATACCCGCAGCGGGTTCTTTAAAAAGGAACAGAATGATCCTTGGCTCTATGCAATTGTTTATAAAAGTGAACAAGAGCCCTTGGATCCTAGAACAACCAAGTGGTATGACCTGGTTGAAAAGAATCTAGTACCCGAGACTGCAGTTGGCAGCATTCATAGGCATGGTTACTTGCGGCAACGTGATCTTGTAGTACCCTGGTTAGATGGCAGCTTGACCTGGATGGGACATCAATAGATATGACCACTTTTAAGCCTGGCACAACTTATGTATACGAGCGAGATGGCAACACTGTGTATGCTAGAGAACATGGTGCTGATCCCAACGAACGTATAGCAGTCGGCTGGAAACGCGACGAAAGACTTGCAGAGCTAGCAGATAACATGCTTTGGAGCAATATTCGTCTAGCAGCACAAACTAACCCTGTGTTGCAAGAAATGTTAGACCAAGTTATTATATTATATAAGCTAAGTGACAAGAATCCAAAATAAGTTTCTTACAATCCGGGTAGTAATCGTTTAATTGGGTGCCCAGTAGCAAGTTCGTTTACTGTCCATTCAGTATGCGCAATATCAACAAGCCAGTTGGCTCTATCGGGGCGCACTGGCTTTTCTATTTGTGATAGATCCAGATTACCTACAGGTGCTGCTAGACTACCAGCACCAACAAACACCGGGACTCCGGCCATAGCAGCTTGCACCCCGGGTCCACTGTTCCAGTTGATAACAGCCCAGGCATCTTGCAAGCATTGATCAAAATCAAAATCATCATAACTGTTGGCCAACTTTTGTGGCACTTGATATGTGCACCCGGGCGGTGGCGCAACACGTTGTCTAGGATGTGTGCGTAGTATAATAGGTCGATTGCTTCGGGCCTGCACTTGTTTCACTGTATCGGCTACCCAGGTGTTTGCATCTGGTTGGTCTCGCCATTGTTCGCTATCGGATCTTTGGGTAGCAATTACGATGTTTCTTCCAGTCTCTCTCCAGGTCGTTAACACAAGACCTAATTGGGTAACTCTGTTAGCATCTACCCCTTGTCCCCAGTATGCAGTACTGCCAGTACCGTTGACTCCCACTTTCCAGGTTTTGCCTCGATCAAGCAGTCCTACTTCAAGCACAATAACAGAGCGATGAGTGCTTCTAAAGTACTGCCAGACTTGTTGGTTGCCCTGCATCCGACCGGCCCAGACTTGACTCCAGATAACTGCAACATCGGCATTGACATTGTGTGACTGGTACTCTAGCCCTAATTGTTTCAACCCGCGCTCAAATGCCTCGAATACAGGCTGACTGTTTAGTGCACCAAATTTATTAAAAATACCAAATCTCATATGTTAAATACCCTGCACTTTAATTATGGTAAACAACATGGTTCGTAAATTTGCAGTAGTCACTACGTTTAATCAATCTGGATACAGCCATTACGGTAGTAAAATGATTGATACTTTTCTAGCCACATGGCCGCAAGAGGTTGATTTATATGTATATGCAGAAGATTGTGTGGTACTGCAACTTGACCCTAGATTGCATGTGATTGATCTCAACAGCGCATCGCCGGACTTGATTGCATTTAAAAAGCAATGGAGTCAAGTGCCCAAAGCAGTCGGGCAGGTGCCAAAAGGGCCAGTTGATTCCAGGGGTAAACAGCACGGAATTGGATTCAAATGGGATGCTGTACGTTTTTCTCACAAGGTATATGCAATATTTCATTGCGCCGGTACACAGCCAGCCGATTGGTTATTGTGGATGGATGGCGACACTGTGTGCCACAGCACAATTAGCCTTGCCCAATTGGGTAAGCTTTGTCCACAGGATAGAGACCTGTGCTTTTTGGGACGTAACCAAAAGTACTCTGAATGTGGTTTGTATGCAATGAATCTTGCTAGGCCGGTTGTGGGAACTTTCTTGAAACTGTTTCAACGCTATTATGATGATGCCGAAAACGGAATATTCACCCTGGATGAATGGCACGACTCATTTGTGTTTGACGCTGTGAGAAAACAATGCACCCTGAACGAATTAGATTGGTCCGGTAATCTGATCACCGGAGAAGGCCATCCCTTGATCAACTCGGAATGGGGTGCATATTTGGATCATCTCAAAGGTGCCAGGAAAGATTTAAAACGTAGTAAACTTACAGATCTTAAAATAAAACGTACAGAAGAGTACTGGCAATGACCTGGACATTTTTAAGCAAGAATAACCGAGACGAGTATATAGAAATGTTTGCTCGAGGATCTGGGTCTGTGCCCACTGCACTAGAAACTTGGCAGTACGAGCATGACCAAAATACAATTGTGGTACGTGGCATAATGAAGCATAAGATTATCAAGAAATGTTGGCAGGATCAACGCCCATTTTTGTACATGGATTCAGGTTACATGGGGAATCGTGCAAGTATTAACAATCCCAGTGGATGGAAACACTATCATCGAATTGTGTTCAATGACTTGCAGCACGATAAAATTATACCACGTTCGGCTGATCGGTGGGAACGACTACGAATTAAAATACAACCCTGGCGACGTACCGGTAACAAGATATTGATTGCAGCACCAGATGAAAAACCTTGCATATTCTACGGCATTGACCTTGAACAATGGATATCACAAACTGTAGCCACAATAAAACAACACACTGATCGTCCAGTAGAAATACGTCAACGTAATCCAGATAGAAAAGTTAGAGTTACAAATAACTTAGAGTCTGCGCTGGACGATGTGCATGCTGTGGTCACATTCAACTCAATTGCTGCCACTGAAAGCATACTAGCAGGTGTGCCGGCGTTTGTCATAGCACCTGCGGCCAATGCTGCAAAACCAGTCTGCAATACAGATTTAAGTAAAATAGAAACACCCTGGTTACCCGACAGCGATCTGATATATAAGTGGGCTTGCCACCTGGCATATGGACAATTCCATACTACAGAACTAGCCAATGGCACAGCCGCCCGAATACTAAAGGAGACTCTTAGTGCGTGAACAATATGGATGGTACTTTCCGGACATTGAAACACATTTCCCAGAAATGTTAGGCAAGAATATCAAAAAGGGCGGTCCCGCTGAGTATCAACAACCTGTACGACTGCTCAGTTTACAACATGTGAAGAACAAACGAACTGCCCTGGACATTGGTGCTAACGTAGGGTTGTGGTCACGTGACTTAACAAAACATTTTGATCAAGTGATTGCATTTGAACCTGTGGCAATGTTTAGAGAATGTTTGGAACGCAATGTCACTGCATCAAATATCAAGGTAGAGACCGTGGCCTTGGGTGATTCGGAAGGACAGGTGCGCATGATAATTACAGAGGGCAACACAGGCCACACACATGTGGATCCCGCTAGTAACGGTGGTGATACACGTATTATCCGACTTGACAGTTTAATCTTGCAGAATGTTGACTACATCAAGATCGACTGCGAAGGTTTTGAATATCGTGTTCTACAAGGTGCCCAGCAAACTATACAGCGATGCAGGCCTGTTGTTGTGATAGAACAAAAGCCGCATGATATGTATTCGAAGGAGTATGGTCAGTTTGCCGCAATTGGATTGTTAGAGGACTGGGGTATGGTCAGGTTAGATCAAGTTAAAGATGATTGGATCCTGGGATGGCAATGAAAATTAGATTTTTTAGTGATGCATATAAAAGCAAACGTGCTAGTCATAGACTACGTGGAGATGTAACTTGCCAAGCATTGTTGGAACAAGGCCACGATGCAAAAATACTCACTGACTGGTCTGAAATAGATGCAGACACTTTAATAATATTTCTCAAAGGTACACAAGTACACACAATACAAAGAGCCCGAGACCTTGGTGCTCAAACAGTTTATGATCTTTGCGATAACAAATTTGATGAAAAACAAGAATACGCACCGTGTTGTCTGACTGCAGACTTGGTCTCAGTTAACAGCGTTCAAATGGGCGTGAGCGTGAAAACGCACACTGGAAGAGACAGTATTGTGATGCCGGATCCGTTTGAGCGTCCTAAACTGCCCCCAAAATTTTCTCCTGGTACTGACATCAGTTTGCTATGGTTTGGATCGCAGAGCAGTTTTAAATTTTTGCCAATGGTAGAAATATGGCAACGACTAGAAAAAGAAGTATGCAACTACTCTTATACCATGGTCAGTGCCAAAACTGATAGAGTACTTAGTAAATTCCAGGTAAGACAACGAAAAGGATCAGTATCTGGCATAAATCTTGATCGTGTGAACATGAAGGAATGGACCTGGGAGTCACAAGGACAACTGTTAGAACAGTGCGACATAGTGCTAATGCCGGTGCAAACTGACAACCCAAGAACTGATACCAAAAGCGCAAATCGTGTGATTGACAGTTTGATCTCGGGCAGATTTGTAATTACCACTCCCTTGGCCAGTTACGAAGAGTTTGCGCCATACACCTGGCAGGGAGACTACATCGAAGGTGTCAAATGGGCCATAGAAAATCCTGACCAAGTAATTGATAGAATTACAAAAGGACAACAATACGTAGAAGAAAATTATTCTGCCAAAGTATTGAGTAAAAAATTTATAGAAGACATTTCATATGCTACTAAAAGATAAAGTACAAAACTGTATCCAAAATCAAATACCTATTCGATTACATCTAGGATGCGGTCCAGTAAAATTGCCCGACTATCTCAATGTAGATGGTGAATACTGTGCCGAAGATCCTGAAATCATAATACACGACATAGCCGACGTGTATCCTATTCCTGATAACTGTGTTAATGAAATTTTAAGTATACATGTAATAGAACACATTGAACACTGGAAAATTCGTGGCATGCTCACTGAATGGCATAGAATACTTTGCCCTGGTGGACAGGTTGCCGTAGAGTGGCCAGACTTGTTAAAGGCCTGTACATTCATAGCCGAAAATCCAGACTCGTTGATCTCAGATGATCGACGAATTTTGAAGAAAACTATTAATTCAATCTTTGGTAATAGCAGATATCAGAATAGAGCAATGATGCATGCCTATGGATATAGTGCGGCATCAATGATTCGATTGTTTACCGAAGCAGGGTTTAGCACCGTTAGATCCGAAAACAACATATATGCAAAAACTGCGTCAGACAGCAGAGTAATAGGAATAAAATAGGAAAATCTATGAAGCAGTTTAATGCAGAAATTTTGTTCAATTTAGGAACAGAAAAACATCAAGAATATATCAATGCTTCTCCTTTTCCACATATTGTTCTGGATAATTTATTTGACATAGACACACTAAGAAAAATTTCGTTGGAGTTTCCAAAAATGCAAGAAAAAATGCAAGGGAAGGCAAACGATACAACTTTAAACAAGTTAAGTTTTAGGCAACCTGAAAAATTAGAATTATTCGAACCGTTAACTGCAGAGTTTAGTCAGGAACTAAACAGTTTAGCGTTTTGTAAATTTTTAGAAAACTTAACTGGCATCAAAAACATAAAATCAGATCCTTACTTCGAAGGTGGTGGCCCCCACGAAATCAAGAAAGGCGGATTTTTAAAAATGCACGTAGACTTCAATATACATCCTATCACAAACCAAGATAGAAGAATAAATGTTTTAATTTATCTTAACGACAACTGGGAAGAAGAATATAACGGGAAGTTAGATCTTTGGGACACCGAGATGGGCAATTTAAAAAAATCTATTTTGCCAATAATTAATAGAGTAGTTATTTTTAATACCACCAAAAATTCGTGGCACGGCCACCCGGACCCTCTTGCCTGCCCCGAAACTATATCTAGAAAAAGTCTGGCTTTTTATTATTATACTGATCCTACGCCCGGACAAATTCGAAAAGGGCATTCGACGATCTACAAAAAACGTCACGACTCTGACTTTTAAAAACAACAAAATAATAGGAAAATTTATGCATCAAACTTCAATGAATAATATGAAAACACTATTTGACAAATATGTCACCAACGAATTTGTCGGCAACGAATGTAAGATACTCGACTTTGGTGGTACCAATATTAAAAATCGCGGCACCTATTACGAATTAGTTGAGGCCAATGAAAAAATAAAATACTATGGAGTTGATTTGCAAGCAGGACCGGGGGTGTCTATTGTACTTGATGACCCATACAAAGTTCCGTTGGATGATAACTACGCAGATGTTGTGGTGTCTGGACAGATGTTTGAGCACTGTGAATTTTTCTGGTTGAGTTTTTTAGAAATGGTTCGAGTGGTGCGTCCGGGCGGATACATCTTTTTAATTGCTCCGATGCACGGTAAAGTCCACAGATACCCTGTGGATTGCTGGCGGTTTTATCCAGATGCTTATGCGGCGTTGGCCAAATGGGGCAAAGTAGAATTAGTAGATGCCTGGACCGAGCCAACTGACCAGTGGCACGATCAAGTGGGCGCTTTTAAAAAAT
>Ga0114967_10001640_pt1 | contig 18816 bp, 13 predicted proteins | sample M_130628_MF_Meta_FD_92639 | JGI IMG/M metagenome (GOLD analysis project Ga0114967, IMG submission 92639) | Freshwater microbial communities from Lake Montjoie, Canada to study carbon cycling - M_130628_MF_MetaG | ecosystem: Environmental > Aquatic > Freshwater > Lake | place: Lake Montjoie... | reverse complement strand
TCGTGTGACACCAGTTTGTCTAATAAACGTGATAAGCCAGTGGCCGTAGTTTTTCCCAAACTTGACAACAAATAATCTGTGTATAAATCTCTAATCTTCGCTTTGTCCATCTCGCAAAAATAGTCTATCATATAAATATGAAAAATAGGGGCTGCGTAACATCAGTTATTAACTGATTTTGCAGATGCTGCAGCGGAAACACTTCCCGAAGACCAGTCTCTTTTACAATTGGCGCAAAAGAGAATCGAGGAACTGAAAAAAAAATATGAAAAAGGACAGCGGAGTATCTTCTTCCTTTTTCATCGTCCACGCCAGTGGAATGCCAGCGAAAAAACATGGATGAGTTATGAAAGAAAACGTGGAAAACTGGGTGACCTAAATGCATTACTGCGTGGAAGTTCAAAAAATACTTTTTCGTCTATCATCGGTAATCTTGATGCTTTAAAGCAAGTAAAATATACCATCACACTTGACTCAGACACACAACTACCACGTGGAGCAGCTTGGAAAATGATCGCAACGATGGCTCATCCGCTCAACCATCCTGTATACAATAAAGAAAAGAAACGCATTACCGAAGGATATGGCATTCTACAACCACGCGTAACCGTCACCTTGCCCGAATCAAACAGTTCCTTTTACAGCCGAATCTATGGTAACGAGCCTGGTATAGATCCATACACACGTGCAACATCCGATGTTTATCAAGATCTATTTGCCGAAGGTTCTTTTATTGGAAAGGGGATATATGAGATCGATGCTTTTGAACAAATGCTGAAAGATCGATTCCCTAAAAACCGAATCCTTAGCCATGATTTATTAGAGGGTTGCTATGTCAGATCAGGTTTACTCAGCAATGTAGAATTGTTTGAAAAATATCCAATGACTTATCGCTCGGACATGAAACGACGTAACCGATGGATTAGAGGCGATTGGTAAATATTTTTCTGGTTTTTACCCTATGTGATCGATGCCAATGGACATCTGAAAAAAAACGATTTATCTGCTTTATCATGCTGGAAAATATTTGACAATATCCGCCGAAGCCTTGTTCCTATCGCATTGACATCACTTATCATTTTAGGCTGGACTGTATTAAGTGCTTCACTATTCTGGACCATTTCCGTATCGCTAGTGATCGTGTTACCCATTTTTGTTACACTCGTTTGGGACGCATTTAACAAGTCTGAGGATCTATTCTTATCTCATCACATCAACATCATATTACGCGCAGGTGCTCATACCATTTCCCGGACCTTATTTTCGTTGATATGCATTCCCTATGAAGCATTCGCAAACCTCACGGCAATCGTTCGTACAACTTGGCGCATGATCATTTCACACACGCATCTTCTGGAATGGGATCCTTCTGACAATGAAAAAAGCATCGATAAAAAGAGTCTTATAGCATCATATTCATTCATGTGGGTATCGCCTTTTCTCACTTTATCCATAGTGACTTATTTGATTATTTACAATCCAATCAAATTAAGTATTGCGGGACCCATTTTACTTCTTTGGGCATGTGCTCCCTATATCACATGGTTCACTAACAAGTCGCCAATAAAACAAAAAGCACTTTTAAATGATCAAAAAACCACATTTCTTTTTAAGGTTGCACGTAAAACGTGGGGGTTTTTTGAGCGTTTTGTAGGACCAGAAGATAATTGGTTACCGCCCGATAACTTTCAGCATCATCCAACTCCAGTAATTGCCCATCATACCTCACCTACAAATATCGGTTTGTCGTTGCTTGCCAATCTTACAGCACACGATTTTGGTTATATATCTACAGACCAATTTCTTGAACGAACTTCCAATACAATCCATACGGTAAAAAAACTCGAACGGTATCGTGGACACTTATATAACTGGTACCATACGCAGTCGTTACAACCACTGCCACTGAAATATATTTCTACGGTAGATAGCGGAAATTTTGCAGGCCATTTGCTCACTTTACGTCAGGGAATTTTTGAACTCATACATCAAGCAGTTGCAAATCCTAAAATATTTGATGGCTTACTAGATACGTTACGCGTACTTAAAGAAGCTATGAATCAAGAAGACGGTACTATTCTTCTCGAATTCACATGCATCTTAGAAACGGAGCGCGATATAGAATCGCCTACACTCGACACCCTACACAATAGCTTGATTCGTTTACAGACAAGTTATGAGTCGATTATTAAAAATATACATACCAAAGCTGGTAGCATGGCAGAATGGTGGAAGATCATTTTATCAAAACAATTGAAACAGTCCATAGATGATTTTCAGATATTCTCACCATGGATTTCACTACCTGCTGCCTCACTGCAGTTTACATCCATTATTCATATTGATAGCCAGATAACCTTAGGGCATTTATGTAAAAAAATCAAAGAAATAATATACCAGTTAAATGCACTCAAAAGTGAAAACAATACGATAGAAGAGAATGAATGGCTGAGCACATTTCAAACTTCTCTTATTCAAGCGGAAGAACGTGTCAAAGAGCGATTAGCATGTATCCAAAAACTAAGCGCCGAATGCATGGATTTGGCGGACATGGAGTGGGAATTTCTATACGATAGATCAAAACATTTATTAACCATAGGCTACAAAGTAGACGAACATATTTGTGATCCTGGTTATTATGATTTACTTGCGTCGGAGGCTAGACTATGTACATTCGTAGCCATTTCCCAGGGAAAATTACCTAAAGAAAGCTGGTTTGCACTTGGTCGACTACTGACCAATATAGGAGGGAATCCGATCCTACTTTCTTGGGGAGGTTCCATGTTTGAGTATCTGATGCCACTGTTGGTCATGCCCACCTACGAAAACACATTACTCGATCAAACATACAAAACAGCTGTCAAGCGGCAGATTGAGTATGGGAAACAACGAGGAACCCCCTGGGGAGTTTCTGAATCGGGATACAACATGGTAGATGCTAGCTCCAACTACCAATACCAAGCATTCGGTGTACCTGGACTCGGACTAAAAAGAAGCTTAGAAACCGATTTAGTGATTGCGCCCTATGCCACAGCACTCTCGCTCATGGTTGATCCAGAAGCATCCTGCCAAAACTTGGAGTTATTATTTGATAGCGGTTTTGAAGGGGAATATGGATTTTATGAGGCAGTAGACTATACACCATCCCGATTATCACGAAAGCAAACGAGAGTCATCATACAGTCCTTTATGGCCCACCACCAAGGAATGAGTTTACTCTCATTGGGGTATTTCTTACTTGGTCAACCTATGCAACGGCGATTCGAAGCAGAACCTCAATTTCAGGCAAGCCTATTGCTGCTACAGGAACATATTCCGAAAACCTCTGCATTTTTCGCACACACCACACCTATAGCTGATTTCAGTCATCCGACAAATGAAGCAGAGGTGCGAATAATCACTACACCCGATACGCTTATACCCCAAGTACAGCTATTATCAAATGGCAAATATCATGCAATGCTTACAAACTCAGGCGGAGGATATAGCCACTGGAAGAATATTGCCATTACCCGTTGGCGAGAAGATCTTACATGTGATAACTGGGGTACATTTTGTTATATCCGCGACCTTGATAGTGGCCAGTACTGGTCAAACACGCATCAACCTACACGTCAAAGAGGAAAAAGCTACGAAGCCACATTTTCTCAAGGACGCGTTGATTTTCATCACTCCAACCATGATATAGATACCAATACAGAGATTGTCGTATCTCCAGAAGACGATATTGAGATGCGGCGGCTACACATCACGAATAGGTCAGCCATCCGTATAACCATCGACATTACGAGCTATGCAGAAGTAGTACTTGCCCCCCTGCTTCGGATGCCATGCAACCCTCATTTAGCAACCTGTTTGTTCAAACAGAAATATTTCCACTTCAGCATACGATTATTTGCACTCGCAGACCCAGTGCTAGTAGTCAGCATGTACCCTGGATGCTTCACTCCATCATTACACACGGATCGATAAAAGCGGACATATCTTATGAAACCGATCGGATGGAATTTATTGGCCATGGGAACACAGTTGCAAATCCAAAGGCGATGGATCATTTAGGTCCACTTTCAGGCAAACAAGGTTCTGTTTTAGATCCTATCGTGTCCATACGCTGTAAAATAGTACTAGAGGCTTCAGAAAACATCATTATAGACCTAATTACTGGAGTTAGTGATACCAGAGAAGGATGCGAAAAACTAATTAGAAAATATCAGGACAAACATCATAAAAATCGAATTTTTGAACTCGCCTGGACACACAGTCAGGTTATTCTCAGACAAATAAATGCCACAAATGCTGATGAACAATTATTTGGACGCCTTGCTAGTTCTATTATTTTTACGAACCCTTCTTTCCGCACAGCCCCCTCTATCATTATCAAAAACCATAAAAAACAGTCAGACTTGTGGGGCTATTCTGTTTCAGGAGACCTCCCAATTGTTCTTGTACAAATAGCTGATCAGAGCAACATCTCATTAATCAAGCAGTTAATCCAAGCCCATGCTTACTGGTGCCTTAAAGGGCTTGCCGCAGATCTGATTATCTGGAATGAAGAAAATGGAGGCTATCGACAGGACTTACACAATCAGATACAAGCACTCATCCCAAATGAATTATTGGGCCGCCCAGGAGGTATTTTTGTACGAGCTGCTGATCATATTTCGGATGAAGATCGCATCCTCTTCCAAACAGTTGCACGCGTTCATATTTCTGACGCAAATGGAACATTAACTGACCATGTCAATCGTAAAGCATATTCAAAGTCAGCTATTCCATACCTATCACCAACAACTGGAAATGACTGTCCCATAGAAATCATAGATACCTAGTCGGTCCTCAAAAAGTGATTTTTAATTTTTTAGGATAAAAAAATACAGACAGCAGAGATATAACTCTTGAAAAAAATGGTAGTGTATCCAATTGTATTATAGTATACCTTGTGTCAAACTTGTAATGCTTGGAAAATGACCGTTCAAAAATATCCCAATCTATTTGATGAGCTAGTTGAAATAGCGGATGCTTCTGATTTAGCTGATCTTCTAAACGTGTGAAAAAGCCAAGCTGGGCACTCGTTTTTTCTTTGTTAACATGTTTTAAAACACCAGTTTTTGTCATAATAATATCAAATTCTTGCAGAATTTTATGCATATAGTTAAATGCAAATTGTTAACAATGTGGCACTTGAATATTTTTTGAGGACAGACTACCTATTCTCAGAAAGAATTACTTCCACCCAACGAACTGGGAGGCTTTTCTACTAGCGGAAATGAATATATCATAACCACTGATACTGAAAATAGAACCCCTGTACCTTGGGTCAATGTGATAGCAAACCCTAACTTCGGAACGGTAATTACCGAAAGTGGACACGCCTATACCTGGACTGAAAATGCTCATGAGATGCGTCTTACCCCATGGAACAATGATATTGTAAGCGACTCAACAGGAGAAATTTTTTATTTACGCGATGAAGAAGCAGGAAATTTCTGGACCGCTACCCCACTTCCCAGGGGTGGCCGATCACCTTACACAACCAGGCATGGATTTGGATATAGTATTTTTGCACACAACGAAGGTGGTATTCACTCAGAGATGACCACATTTGTTGACCTTGAACATCCTATTAAATTTACTGTATTGAAGGTGCGTAATCACTCTGGCAAAACCCGTCGTCTTTCTGCTACTGGTTATATTGAATGGGTATTGGGAGATCTGAGACCTAAAAATGCGATGCACATACTCACAGAGATTGATCCCAACACAGGTGTATTCTTTGCAAAAAACCCCTATAATACGGAGTTCGCCAAGCGAGTTGCATTTTTCGACACAGATGACACTGTCAAAACGATTACTGGCGACAGGATCGAGTTTATTGGTCGCAATGGCTCTTTACAAAACCCAGATGCCATGCGTCGTTTAAAACTTTCAGGCAAAGTAGGTGTTGCTTTAGATCCATGCGCGGCTATTCAAGTATATTTTGAGCTTGCTGATGGTGAAGAACGAGAACTCATTTTCAGATTAGGAGCGGGGCAGGATATGAATCATGTCTATGATCTTGTTAAACAATCCAGAGGAGCCAATACAGCTAGTGAAGCGCTTGAAAAAGTCAAAAATTATTGGAATCATACCATCACTGCTTTACAAATTGAAACCCCCGATCAGTCAATTAATACCTTAGCCAATGGCTGGCTTACGTACCAAACCTTAGCCTGCCGACTCTGGGGGCGATCTGGATACTATCAGTCTGGAGGTGCTTTTGGTTTCAGAGACCAACTACAAGATGTTTTATCCTTGCTTCATGCCGAACCAGCACTCGCTCGTAAACAAATTCTACTTTGTGCAGCACACCAATTCCAACAAGGCGATGTGCAGCACTGGTGGCACCCACCAACTGGACGCGGGGTAAGAACTCGCATATCTGATGATTTTCTTTGGCTGCCTTTTGTAACCTACCACTACATTGTACATACTGGCGATACCCAAATTTTAGATGAATCATCCCATTTTTTGGAGGGACGTATGCTTAATCCCAAAGAAGAGTCTTATTATGAACTTCCAACCCACTCTAAAGAATCAGCAACATTATATAATCATTGCGTAAGAGCTATCCAGCATGGATTAACCTTTGGTGAACACGGATTACCGCTCATCGGTACAGGAGATTGGAATGATGGCATGGACCGAGTAGGCCATCATGGCAAAGGAGAAAGTGTTTGGCTAGGCTTCTTTCTGTATGATGTTCTCACCAAGTTTATTCAAATAGCCAACTTGCACAACGACTGTACTTTTGCAGCCCAGTGTAAAACCTATGCAGACACCTTGAGTGCTAATCTTGAAAAACATGGCTGGGATGGCAAGTGGTACCGAAGAGCCTATTTTGATGATGGCACCCCACTCGGATCTGCAAGTAGTACCGACTGTCAAATTGATTCTATTTCTCAAAGCTGGTCGGTATTATCAGGAGCTGGCGAAACGAAACATTCGCTGATGGCAATGAAGTCGGCAGAAAACCGATTAGTGAAGAAAGATACCGGTATCATACAACTCTTAGATCCTCCCTTTGACAAAGCAAACATAGATCCAGGCTATATCAAAGGATATGTTCCTGGAGTACGAGAAAATGGTGGGCAATACACCCATGCTGCCATCTGGATGATCATGGCCTTTGCCAAATTAGGTGATAAGCGTCGCACCTGGGAATTATTGCAGATGATCAACCCACTGAACCATGGCAAAACGAAGGAAGAAGTAGCAATTTATAAAGTAGAACCCTATGTCATGGCAGCTGACATCTATGCGATTCCTCCACATGCAGGCCGTGGTGGATGGACCTGGTATACTGGATCTGCGGGCTGGATGTATCAACTGATTATAGGATCTTTTCTTGGCTTACGAAGAGAAGCAGACAAGCTGAGATTCGAGCCATGCATTCCTGCCGACTGGAAATCATTTAAAGTCCACTACCGATATCTTGATACCATGTATCATATCTCGATTCAGCAAAAAAAAAGTGCTAAAAAAATGAGTATAATTATCGATGGTCAGCCTCAGGAGGGAGAAACTATTATGCTAATCAATGATAAAATTGAGCACGACGTGCAAATTGAACTGAAATGACTGACTAAACCCAATCAAGTATATATTTAAAAAAAATAAACTCAACATGAAACCATCATGAGCTGCTGCTCACAAACTCTGAATAATTAATTTGGCCCATGATCGCTTCATGGCCACTAAAAATCAAATTATAAACATGAAAATTCTTTTAACTGGTGCAACAGGATATATTGGTAAACGGCTTTTACCTATTTTAACAGAACAAAATCACGAAATAGTTTGTTGTGTAAGGGACAAAAATAGATTTCACTGTCCCCCAGAATCCAAAAAAAACGTTCGAGTGATAGAGGTGGATTTTCTTAAAGAGGAAACGTTAAAAGCAATCCCGAAAGATATAGAAGCAGCTTATTATTTAATTCATTCTATGTCTGGTTCTGCAAATAATTATGATGAATTAGAGCATATATCGGCTGAAAATTTTGTAAAAAGAATAAATCAAACTAGTGTAAAACAAGTGATCTATTTAAGTGGAATAGTAAACGATACATCTCTTTCTAAACATTTATCGTCCAGAAAGCACGTGGAAGACGTTTTATATACTGGGAAATTCGCTACTACCACCCTCAGAGCTGGAATTATTATTGGCTCTGGAAGCGCTTCCTTCGAAATCATAAGGGACTTGGTGAATAAACTTCCTATAATGATTGCACCCAAATGGATAAATACAAAATGTCAACCCATAGCCATTGCCGATGTGCTCGAATTTTTATCAAAATCATTACTAAATCCTGTAACCTATAATCAAAGTTTTGATATTGGAGGGCCTGATATTTTAACATATAAAGCGATGTTAATGGGTTTTGCTAAAGCAAAGAAATTAAAGCGATGGATTTTTAGCGTTCCAGTAATGACACTTAAACTATCTTCCTCTTGGTTGTACTTTGTAACTTCTACGTCCTACAAACTAGCTTCCGCTTTGGTCAATAGCATGAAAGTAGAAATAATTTGCAGAGACAATAAAATCAATACTTTACTGAAGGTAAAGCCTATGTCTTACGAACAAGCAGTATCAAAAGCATTAATAAAAATAGATGAAAGCAATATTGTTTCCAGCTGGAAAGATTCACTGGCTAGTGGCCAACTTACAGGCAATATTTCTGAATATTTAAAAATCCCTACACAAAACTGCTACATCGACCTACGAAAAAAAAAAATTGAAAACCGAGATTATACGATCGAAAGAATATGGTCAATTGGTGGAGATACAGGTTGGTATTACAGTAATTGGCTTTGGAGCCTACGTGGTTTTATTGATAAATTATACGGCGGCGTAGGATCAGGGAGAGGAAGAAGAAATAAATATGATATTCATGCAGGAGACACTTTGGATTTTTGGCGTGTATTATATGCCAATAAAGAAAAAGGAAATTTGATATTGTTTGCAGAAATGAAGCTACCTGGACAAGCATGGTTAGAGTTTAAAATTATAAAAAACACACTTTATCAGACAGCAACATTTAAACCCAAAGGCATCTGGGGTAAATTATACTGGTACTCTGTTTTACCTTTTCATAGCTTTATTTTTAATGGAATGTTGGAGAATCTTATACACAAAAAATGAATAAAAATCAGGTGCAGTACAATTCAGGTTGGTGTAAATTTTCAAGCACAAAATGAATTTAATACATCAAAAAATCAGTGAATAATATGCAACGAAAGTGGATTCACCGTGATTTGAATATTCGCTTCCATCAGCTCTGGCTCACCATCTAAGTGAACAATTCCAGCTTTTTCTCTGCGAATTATAATATCCCTACCTTTTATAATTTCTATATACTTCGATTGATGTGCAGTCTTGTTAACCAAATGAAAACCGATCATCGGAAGATAATATAAGGGGAAGCGTTTTATAATACATACATCCAACAAACCATCTTTCACAGATGCAAGTGGAGCGATATGGGCGTTATTTCCATATTGAGACGAATTGGCGATACTGATGAGAAAAGCCTGCCGATTAATCACTTCGCCGTCAACCTCAATCGTATAGTATTGTGATTGATAACTGATAACCTCGGTCAATACCGTATGTATATAGCCTGTCAAGCCCCTAGTTTGATTATTAGCAAAACAAGCACTGACATGTGCATCAAAACCAACTCCAGCTATACCAAAAAAATAACGATTGTTAAGTATCCCTGAATCAATCCGATCCACATTCAACCCATTCAATCGCTTTATTGCTTCCTTTTCATTAACGGGAATGCCCAATGTCCTAGCCAATCCATTTCCCGACCCAAACGGGATAATACCCATTATTTGATCACTGCCCACTAAAACAGATGCAACTTCATTAATAGTTCCATCGCCACCTACGGCAACAATAATATCTACCCCCATGTCTATCGCTTGCTTGGCAAGCTGGTGCGCATGATTTATTCTTTCTGTGAATACGAAGTCAGGATTGAATTTATCTAAATCCAGATATTGAATAATCTTATCTGGAAAACTGCGCTTATCCTTACCGCCAGAAATTGGATTGATGATAAAAAGGATATTTTTCATGTGTTTAATTGTTTTTTATCGGCCATGAAGCTGTCATAAGCTGAATTAATTATTAGGGTTTGTGAGCAGAAGCTCATGACGGTTTCAATCAAAATATGTCCAATGTTAAATCGGGCGAAGTTAAGCTAATAAAAACATCCTCCCTTGATTTATGACGTTAAATGAGGCCAACAATGCATGCCACCTCATTGAAATGTCATTTTAAGAACAATAGTCTCCATTCAAATAAAATTAAGCCTTCTAATTTTTCGCGCTTATAGAAATATATACTAGTTTTGTTCCTGCAAAAAGAGGTGGACTGATTTGCGTTGATTGCAACCACGTAAAAAAAAATGCTAAAACACGATTGAGATTGTATACAATCATTATCCCTGTCCTCCATCATTTTGCCTGAGTTTATTTATTTAAATAATTAATCAAATCAAGCTTTATGCCTTATTTATTCACTTCAGAATCTGTATCAGAAGGTCATCCAGATAAGATAGCAGATCAAATATCGGATGCATTAATTGATAATTTTTTAGCTTGGGATGCCGATTCAAAGGTAGCTTGCGAAACACTTGTTACAACAGGACAAGTCATTTTGGCTGGCGAAGTCCGATCAACGACCTACCTAGATGTTCAAAAAATAGCGCGTGATGTGATCAAAAAAATTGGATACACCAAGTCGGAGTATATGTTTGAGGCAAATTCCTGTGGCATTATTTCTGCCATTCATGAGCAATCGGCTGACATCAATCAAGGGGTCGACCGCATCAACAAACAAGATCAAGGTGCAGGAGATCAAGGTATGATGTTTGGTTATGCAACCAATGAAACAGAAAACCACATGCCTTTAGCCCTCGATTTAGCACATAAAATATTGCTTGAATTGGCAGTTTTACGCCGTGAGAATCAAGAAATAACCTATTTGCGTCCAGATGCAAAATCACAAGTAACGATTGAATACGACGATAATCATAAACCCGTTCGTATCGACGCTATTGTGGTTTCTACCCAGCATGATGAGTTTGCTAGCGAATTAGCCATGCAGAAAAAAATAAAGGAAGATATTATTTCAGTTCTAATTCCTCGTGTTAAAAAACAATTGAAACCGGAACTACAAGCACTTTTCACCGATAGCATCAAATACCACATCAACCCTACTGGCAAATTCGTCATTGGGGGACCACATGGTGATACTGGATTAACTGGCCGTAAGATTATTGTAGATACGTATGGTGGCAAAGGGGCTCATGGTGGCGGGGCATTTTCAGGCAAAGATCCATCAAAAGTAGATCGATCTGCAGCATATGCAACACGTCATATTGCAAAAAATATGGTAGCTGCTGGTGTGTGTGATGAGATACTCGTTCAAGTTTCCTATGCCATTGGAGTGAAAGATCCGATGGGAATTTATGTAAATACCTATGGTACTGCCAAAGTAGACCTTACAGATGGACAAATTGCCGATAAAATTGTGGAGCTATTTGATATGACTCCATATGGTATCGAAACTCGTTTAAAATTACGCAGCCCTATTTATTCTGAAACAGCAGCATATGGACACATGGGTCGCGAAAGCAAAGTTGTAACCAAAGAATTTATCAATGGTAATGGCGATAAAAAAAAGCTAGAAGTAGAGTTATTTACTTGGGAAAAGCTAGATTTTGTAGATCCTATAAAGAAAGCTTTTAACATTTATAAAACTTCTCAATCAAGCACTTTAGTTAATTCCTAAATACTTAAAGATGCTGGATGAAACACGTTTCATCCAGCATCTTTACCAAAGAACAATAATCAAAATCTACGATTAAATATATTTCGGTGTTTTTATTCCACACTAACCGTCAAACCTTCTTGCTGAAGTATTTTTCGATAAACTTCGACCTCCGTATAAGATCCTTCTAGAATAATACACTTTCCATCATGATGAACAGTCCACGCTATTTTTTGGGCTTGTTGCTCGGTGTAATCCAGATATTTTATTAGACAATGAATGACATGATCAAAGGTATTTGTATCGTCATTCCATAAAATAAGGTGATGCGATTGCTTAAGCCCCGCCAATATTTCCTCCAATGTTAAAACTTCTTCCTTGACCTGTGTATCCATGTCACAAAAATAGTATTTATCGGGTTTTAGAATGGAATACCTTCAAAATATCTATACTTCGCAGATTCAACTTGCTAATGCATCTCGCTAATGCATCTCGATCATCAGACATATTTCTCTCTTAAAACCATTCATTGAATGATCTTAACAGGTTTTTTATGTTCATCAATAGCCACAAACGTAAAATAGCCGTGTACAGCCAATTCACGGCCTTCGGCATACATTTGTTCGACATACATTTCTACGTTTACCTTTAAACTCGTGTTACCCAAATGACTTACTTGACCAATTAATTCCACAATGGTTCCCGCTGGAATAGCTTTTTTAAAGTCTATCTTATCACTACTAACGGTAACCATCACCTGTCTACTGAAACGTGTAGCTGTGATAAAGGCCACCTCATCCATCATATGCATCGCTGTACCGCCAAATAGGGTACTGTAATGATTGGTGGTATTTGGAAATACTGCCTTAAATATCCTTGTTTCTGATTTCTTAATTTTCTCTTCGATATTCATTATTTTTTAACCTAAATACGTGTATCTATCTTGTGTTTGATGGATTGCAGACAATTCCTGCACAAAAAATCCGTATAATTCGCCTGGATATACCCCTTCTTCTCTTCAGAAAAAGTCAGCTTTTGACACTCGCACAAGAGAATGCTAGCTACTTTGCGTTCAAATGTTGCATTACACACAATCCTTTATTTCATGATTTGGCATAACTTCTCTATACCACTGCTGTGCAACAAAGCTGCACAGCAGTATGAATATTAATCTAAACGGTTATCTCCGTTGCAATGCTTTCGCGAATTTCTTTTGCAGCGGCTACCATTTCGATTAATGCCTTTTTAGTTTCGTCCCAGCCTCGTGTTTTTAAACCACAATCAGGGTTTACCCAAAGCTGACTAACAGGTATTACGGTCTCCGCCTTTTTGAGCAGATGGATCATCTCTTGCCTATTGGGTACGCGGGGCGAATGAATATCATATACACCAGGTCCTATTTCATTCGGATATTTGAAATCAGCAAAAACATCGAGTAATTCCATTTGGGAACGTGATGTTTCGATCGTGATCACATCTGCATCCATATCTGCAATATGCTGGATGATATCATTGAATTCAGAATAACACATATGCGTATGGATCTGCGTATCATCCTGTACACCACTTGCCGAAATTCTGAATGCTTTTACAGCCCAGTCTAGGTAGTATGCCCAGTCTTCCTTACATAGTGGCAAGCCCTCCCTAATCGCAGGTTCATCAATCTGGATAATCTTAATACCTGCCGTTTCGAGGTCGCAAACTTCATCCCGTATGGCCAAAGCAATTTGCGTGCAGGTTTCTGACCGAGGCTGATCATTTCGGACAAATGACCATTGCAAAATAGTTACGGGACCAGTTAGCATGCCTTTCATCCATCTAGATGTTAAAGATTGCGCATAAACCGACCATCGAACAGTCATCGGTTCTGGCCTAGACACATCACCATAAATAATGGGGGGTTTCACACAGCGACTGCCATAACTTTGGACCCACCCATTTTGTGTAAACGTAAAGCCAGACAACTGCTCACCAAAATATTCGACCATGTCATTGCGCTCAAATTCACCATGTACCAGCACATCTAAGTCAATTTCTTCTTGCCATTGTATTGCTTTAGCGGTTTCCTGTTCAATCAGGCTGATGTATTCGGCTTCAGTGATTGAACCTTTCTTAAATTGAGCGCGCCAACTTCTCACTTCTGCTGTTTGCGGAAACGATCCAATGGTTGTTGTGGCCAATAGAGGCAAATTCAGCAATTGCTGTTGTTTTTTCTTTCTGATCGGAAAAATGTTCAAACGTTTTGCATCCTTTTCAGTGATGCTGCTTACACGCTGTTTGACCACCTGATTATGGATCAAGGTAGAGCTCTTCCTACTTGCATTAGCCTGTTTATTTTCCGCTAATCGATGCTGACATAAAGCATCCTGATCCTCAGAAGACACATTTTTAAGTGTCACCACCTCACTCACTTTTTGTTTAGCAAAGGCTAACCACTGCTTGATTTCTGGTGTAAGCACTTCTTCCTGTTTTTCGTTCTTCAAATCACACGGCGAATGTATTAAGGAGCAAGATGGAGCTATCCAAATGCGCTCTGATCCCAATTTTTCTATTGCTTTTTGGATGATGGCAAGCGATTGCTCAAAATCATTTTTCCAAATATTGCGACCATCAACAACTCCTAATGAAAGGATTATTTTTTCTGGAAGATGTGCCATAACCTCATCCAATTGCTGAGGTGCCCGTACTAGGTCAATGTGTATGACATCAATTGGTAAGGAAGTAACCAAAGCGGTGTTACTTCCCAGCCGATCAAAATAAGTAGCCAATACCATTTTTAAATGGGGAAATTCTTGCCGAAGTTGCTTGTACGTATCCTTAAACACCTTTTGTTCCTTTTCAGTTAGATCAAGTGCTAAAAATGGCTCATCGAACTGGACCCATTCTGCACCCAGATCTTTTAGTTTATGAAGGATATCCATATAAACTGGCAGCAAATTTTTGATCAAATCAATTTTCTGAAAATCCGCCTCTTTTTCCTTACCCAATAAAAGATAAGACACTGGACCGATCAAGACAGGTTTAGTTAAAATGCCTGCTTGTTTGGCATCATAAAATTCATCAATAATTTTAGTTGAAAACAGTTTAAACTGCTGGTCTTTATAAAACTCAGGAACGATGTAATGATAATTGGTATCAAACCATTTGGTCATTTCCATCGCCACCACATCAAAACCATCCTTTTGGTAACCGCGAGCCATTGCAAAATATAGGTCAAGCTCTTCATTTCCTTTTTGAAACATCACCTCATGATAACGTTTTGGAATGGCTCCAAACATGAAAGAATGATCCAAAACATGATCGTAATAAGAAAAATCGTTGGATGGAATCAAATCGATACCTACATCTTTTTGTATTTGCCAGTTTTCATGACGAATACTTTTACCTACGGTTAGCACATTTTTTAGCCCCGTTTTGCCTGCCCAGTAATTTTCGCAGACTTTTTTCAATTCCCGTTGGCTACCAATTCGCGGGTAGCCGAGATTTTGAGTTCGCATTTCTTTTAATGATTAAAATGAATAAATCAGTTAAAAGCTCTCTAGCTAGACTTCGCAATGCTTCAGAACAAGAAAAGGAAAAGTATGGAACGCGTAGACAATCAACTGAGAAGACACACTCAATTTCATCAGAAAACGAATCAGACCTGACCAAAAACTTTATACCGCGAAAGCATTGTCAATTCAGTAATGGCAGGTCTTCTGACTTGTAACATTTTTGCCGCCCTTCCCATCCGCCTATAGCGAACAGTGGACATAATTGGCAAAAACGGTGTGTGTTACTTACAGTTGCGCGACAGTTCGTGATTTGCACACGATTCCCTATTAATCTACATTTAAGTAAAACCTATAACTGGTTGATGAAGAAATAAATAAAGAACTTAGAGCCCATAAAAAAACCCTACACATGGTCCAAGATAGGTAATAATGTCGAAAAAATAGTATAATGCTTGCTACGGGGTACAGTGCATACCTAAGCAAATCCCTATAAAACCAATAATAAAAACCAGGAAACATGCAGCTGAAAAAAGGCTGTTAATACCAATCACATCCAAAAGTAGCCCCAACGAGAACCAATATATTGTGTGGGAAATACTTTAAAAACCTCGATCAAGAATAACATAAAAGGAATGGCGAAAAACAACACATAAGCAGGATTGAGAATTGTCATCCCTATGTGTATTGTAAATGATGGCCAGTACTATGGCCCCATAGATAAGCCATCGTGGAAGATTGGGAAATAGCTTAGAGATATACCACGACAAGTAAATCATCGTAGGGCATAACATCATAAACAAAAACAGATAGGACGCAAATGAATAAGCCCATACAAACAAAGGCAAACCAATGAGCAACCCCTGCATTCCCCCGACAAGAGCACTCGAGAAATAAGTAATATCTGGCCCCCAGTATGGATAAACATGATCTATAAAAGACCTTAATCCCAATACGTACACGTGCGACCCATCTCCATTATCCAACCAGGCGTAGTTTTTGAGCTAACCCAAGTACATATATAAAAGCCTACCTGCATACAATAAGAAGACAAAGGTAAGGAAATAGATTTTTTTTTATTTTTCAGAAGGCGCATTAAATCCCATGATCGTACTTAAGTTTTAATGAATAAAAAGTATAGAATACAAAAGCGAGCAATATGCTTTAGATTAACCGATTGATCACCTGCTCTGCCGAAAGTTTTTCCTGCTCACCGGTTTGCATATTTCTCAGCGTAAGCAAGCCCGATTGCATTTCATCGCTACCGATCAAAATAACATAGGGAATGCATTTATCATTTGCATAAGCCATTTGCTTTTTAAGTTTAGCTGGTGAAGGATAAAGTTCTGCGGAAATTTCATGCATGCGTAACTTTTGAAGTAGCGGAAGCGCATACGTTTCTGCCTGGCCATCAAAATTACTGATCAATACGCTGGTTCCTTGTGTTGTTGATTCAGGAAATAAATTCAGCTCCTCTAGCACATCATAAATTCGATCGGCACCGAAAGAAATACCCACTCCTGTTAAATCTTTGAGCCCGAACATTCCAGTTAAATCATCATAGCGTCCTCCACCGCCAATACTACCCATGGCTACCTCGTTGGTTTTAACCTCAAAAATGGCCCCTGTGTAATAATTGAGTCCACGAGCGAGTGTGATATCAAATTCAATTGTTGCTTGTTGTAATGGCCAATGGTCGAGATATAAAAATAGCTGTTCTATCTCCTCGATACCTTTTAATCCAATAGCAGAGGTTGCCAAAATAGCGCGTAAGCTACCTAGTTTTTCGCGATTAGTTCCTTGCAGTAAAATAACTGGCTTTAGTTGATTGATATCCGATTCGATAAATCCACGCTCCATTAATTCAATACATACGCCATCCAGTCCAATTTTATCTAATTTGTCGATAGCAACAGTCATGTCGACGATCAACCCAGGTTTACCGATGATTTCGGCGATGCCAGACAATATTTTGCGGTTATTGATCTTGATGGAAAAATCTTTCAGACCCAATTTACTTAGTGCTTCATCATAAATCAGCACAAACTCGGCTTCGTTCAGCAAGCTTGGGGAACCAACAACATCGGCATCACACTGATAAAATTCGCGGTAACGCCCCTTCTGTGGGCGGTCAGCACGCCATACAGGTTGAATTTGAAATCTTCTGAAGGGAAAAGACAGCTCACTGTGATGCATCACCACATAACGAGCAAAGGGAACTGTTAGATCATAACGAAGTGCTTTTTCACTAATTTCAGTAATGATGGATTGTGAGTTTTTGTTTCGCAATTTTTCTCCATCAGCTTTGGCTAGAAAGTCGCCTGAATTTAAAATTTTAAAAATAAGCTTATCTCCTTCATCGCCATACTTACCCGTTAGCGTAGAAAGATTTTCCATGGTTGGTGTTTGAATTTCCTGGTAACCATATTTTTTAAAAACAGATTTGATCGTATCAAAAATATAGTTGCGCTTCACCATTTCCACCGGTGAAAAATCTCGCGTTCCTTTCGGGATTGCAGGTTTAATCGTTGCCATGCGGCGAAGGTACTAAAATCCGAATATTTTAGCTTCTGATATCTTCCACCAGCGAACGACATGCTTTATCGATCAGATGATAAACGGGTTCAAATAGTGAGTCATCATAATAGGGATCTGGAACGTCGGTATATTTTATCAAAAGTGATACTCGTTTTTTATCTTCCTCATCGCGGGCAAGCGACAAAATAGTTTCCAAATTATCTTTATCCATGGCATAAATATAGTCGTAGTGTGCAAAATCATTTTGGCTGAACTGCCTACCACGTTGTTCTGAAATATCTATTCCATATTTTTTTGCCACAGCGATCGAGCGCTTATCAGGAGCAGAGCCCACATGCATATTGCTCGTGCCAGCAGAATCAATATCCCAATCGAGTTCTTCTTCTCTGACCAACTGCTCCATAATACCATGCGCCAGCGGCGAACGACAAATATTACCTAAACAAACCATTAATATCTTCATCGATTTTTAACTAGCAAATAGTTGATTTAACAAAGCCACCAAACGCACCCCATTCTTTGTAAGAGTTGCTGATTGAAGGTAGAAATACCATCATAGTTATACTTTAAAGTGCAATTTATCAAAATTGCTTTTGGAACTTGATAAAAATCAAACAGCCAATTACTAAAATGTCTTTCAGCCCAAGATGCACGTTGATATTGGGTCGTGACATCATATGTATTTCAATTGATAGATTTAGGGATACAGTTTATTCTTTGCCTTAATCTCAATGAGAATGACACATGCTGCGACATATCCCGAAGAGAAAGACTATCATTTTTGCACTTTTTAAGTGCAAAGGTTTTCACATATTGTCCAATATGATAACAACCTGATATTTTTTGCTTGAAATTCGATTTAGTAAATGTACCATTCAAAGACAATGTATCATTGCTTACTGAATAAACTCCTTTCACATATTCTGTCCAGCGTCCATTATTAAAACAGCTGTCGGGATACATATT
>Ga0114967_10001636_pt1 | contig 18847 bp, 19 predicted proteins | sample M_130628_MF_Meta_FD_92639 | JGI IMG/M metagenome (GOLD analysis project Ga0114967, IMG submission 92639) | Freshwater microbial communities from Lake Montjoie, Canada to study carbon cycling - M_130628_MF_MetaG | ecosystem: Environmental > Aquatic > Freshwater > Lake | place: Lake Montjoie... | reverse complement strand
CTGCGGACAGAGCGGGGCGACCATCAGCGAGTGGTTGCCCCATTTGAAAACCGTGGCCGACGAGCTCTGCTTCATCAAGTCGATGAACACCGACCAGATTAACCACGCGCCCGCGATGACGCAGTTCCTGAGCGGCAACCAGATTCCGGGCCGGCCCAGCCTCGGCGCTTGGGCGAGTTACGGGTTGGGTAGTGAAAACAGTAACCTGCCCGACTATTTGGTGCTCCTGTCCAAGATGCAAAGGCCTAGCGACCAACCTCTTTACGACCATTATTGGGGCAGCGGGTTTCTACCCTCCCAGTATCAGGGAGTCAAATTACGCAACGCCAAGGACCCAGTGCTCTACCTGCGGGACCCAGAAGGCCTCCCGAGACATCTGCGCCGCGGCATGCTGGACGGCCTCTCGGAGCTAAACGAGATGCACCTCCATCAGACGGGCGATCCGGAGATTTCGACCCGCATCCGTCAGTATGAAATGGCCTACCGGATGCAGGCCAGCGTCCCAGAACTGACGGACTTGAGTGACGAAAAGGACGAGGTGTTCGAACTCTACGGCCCGGATTCGAGACGGCCCGGCAGTTATGCGGCGAACTGCATTCTGGCGCGCCGCTTGGTGGAACGCGGGGTTCGCTTTGTGCAGCTGTTTCACCCGGACTGGGACCATCACAGCCGGCTGACGTCATGGTGCACGGCGAGATGCCGGGACACTGACCAACCGAGTGCGGCCCTGATCAAGGACCTAAAGCGGCGAGGGCTCCTGGAGGACACCCTCGTGATTTGGGGCGGGGAATTTGGCAGGGGCGTAGCGGGACAAGGCCAATGGGACAGTCCAGAGGCTGGGCGCGACCATCATCCGCGCTGCTTTACCATGTGGATGGCGGGGGGCGGCTCCAAACCGGGCTACACCCACGGGGAGACGGATGATTTCAGCTACAACGTGGCCCGGGACGGCGTGCACGTGCACGATTTGCACGCCACCATTCTGCACTTGATGGGGATTAACCACCAGCGCTTCACCTTCCGCCATCAGGGCCTGGATTTCAAGCTCACCGGCGTTGACCCCGCGAAGGTGGTGAAAGAACTCCTCGCGCACGGGGCCTAAACCCGCGCGTGGGGAAACGTCAGACCTTGAAGATTACATCCCGCCTTTCTTGGATGGAAGTGTTGCTGGGGAGAGGCGGCGAGGCAAAAAGTGTCTGTCCCTGCCGCCCCCCCTTTCAGTGACAAGCTCAGCGGCATGGTTCAGCCGGGAAGCGCCTCCAAAACAAGTCTCGGATGCCGCTCCACCATGTTTAGTAACACCTGAGCCGGACCGTCAGGCTGTCTCCGCTTCTGTTCCCAGTTTTGGAGGGTGAGCTGATTCACCGATGATTCTCTAAAGTCAAAGAGAAGCACAGGAGTGTAGACTACACCAATGACGCACTTTTGCAATAAAACTGTACGTCAACGGTGTACCGCAGCGATTCCTTCCGAATGTTTTAAGCGTGCTTTCGCGTGTAACGGATGGCTCGAGAAGGCGAGACTCATATCCGACTCAATCGTGCCGCACCCCACGTTTTCGCCTCAAAGTATCGTCTTGTTCGCCCGGCAAAACCTCGCGCCGCGCCCATTATGGTGGTGCGGAGAAAAGGGGACAGACACTCCGCGCTCTACCCCGAGCTCTGCGCTTATTTGCGCGCTGTCATGTCCCACGAGCTTCAAACCGATATTCTTTCCATTCGATCGCTTTCTCAGCGACAATCGCCGCGATCATTTTCTCATTGGGGTTGAGCCGAGAACTGCCGGATTTTACTTCCAAAAACACGATTTTCCTCAGCTGTCCTTCGGCCAACCCGTCCAGTACAAGGTAGTCAAAGCCCTTGCCGATAAAGACCATGTCCTTTGGCGAATAAGGGAAATTGGGTAAAAAAGGCAGCACCTTTTCATAAACCGCGCCGAGAATTACTGCGTTGGAGCGTTTAATTGCATCCTTTCGTTCCGCCGAGATTTCACCGGAGCGCAGAAGGCGGCCGGCCAGAAAACCAAGCAGCGCGGCGAGAAGGGTCGCTGCGGCGACGATGAGGAACCATTGGTAGGGCTGCATAGGGGTGAAGGAGTGTCACTCGCTTGTGAAGCGTTGGCTACAGGTTTGGTCGTCAGGAATAACTTCTATTATTGCACACTTGGATTGCACACCCGGCTCCATGTGATGAGCGGCTGGGGACAGACACTTTCGCCGCCCCGCAGACAAGTATAGGTAACATAACCAACGCCCATCAAGAGCTGTTGGATGGCTGCACTTTGAGCGAATTCGGCAGCTTTTTTTGGGCAGCGACTTGGCAGCAGACTAACCCCCAGACTTCCTGATTTCTGCGCAGCAAAAGCAGCAGCACGCTACTGGAACTCTTGCCAAAAGGAATCACACTCGCCATTCTGAGTCTCAAAATGGAATTTATACCTCGTTTCTTAACGGTTCCTGCGGATCATTTTTTCCTGCTCGGCCCCAGAGGCACGGGCAAAACCTGTTGGACCCAAAGTCTATTTTCAAACGCCCTGCGCATCGATCTTCTCGACCCCGCCACCCTTCGCGATCTCTCAGCTAAACCAGAACGCCTGCGCGAACGTATGGATGGCTGTCCAAGCCTCGAAACCGTTCTAATCGACGAGGTTCAAAAGTTGCCGCAACTCCTCGAGGTGATCCATGCGCTCATTGAAGAGAAGCGGGGTATTCAGTTTGTTCTCACCGGCTCTAGCGCTCGAAAGCTGCGCCGCTCCGGTGTAAACCTTCTTGGGGGACGCGCTGCCCAGAAGCGTCTCCACCCCTATATGGCGGCTGAACTCGGTAATCGCTTCAACCTCGAGCAGGCTCTCAAGCTTGGTTTGCTGCCCGTCGTGTTGGGGGCCAAAAACCAGGAGGACATCCTCCTTGCTTACAACGGACTCTATCTGCGGGAGGAAGTTCAGGCGGAAGGGCTCGTGCGAAATACTGGAAACTTTGCCCGTTTTTTGGAGGCCATCAGCTTTTCGCACGCCTCCGTCCTTAACCTAGCCAACGTTGCCCGCGACTGTCAGGTCAACCGCAAGACCGCCGAGGGTTATCTCCAAATCCTCGAGGACCTGTTGCTCGGGTTTCAAATTCCCGTGTTCACTCGCCGTGCCCAAAGGGCGCTCGCGGCTCATCCGAAATTCTTCTTCTTTGACGCGGGTGTCTTCCGCGCCAATCGTCCGACGGGCCCGCTGGATTCACCGGCCGAAATTGATGGTGCCGCCCTTGAGGGCCTAGTTGCTCAAAACTTGCGGGCTTGGTGCGATTACACGGAGGGAGAACATCATTTGTCCTATTGGCAAACCCGTTCTCGGAGTGAGGTCGACTTCGTGCTGTACGGCCCGCTCGGGTTCCACGCCCTCGAAGTTAAAAACACGGCTCAAATTCGCCCCAGTGACCTGCGTGGATTACGCGCCTTTGGTGAAGATTACCCCGAGGCAACGCGTTGGGTGGTCTACCGGGGAAAAGAACGGTTCATGCGCGACGGCGTGATCTGCATCCCCGCTGAAGAGTTCCTTCGTGCGCTGAGACCTAACACGTTTCCCTGCTGAGCTCGGAGTAACCCCAGAGTGTCTGTCCCCTGCGCCCCCCGAGATCGCTTAGGATCCAGCTCACGCTTGGGCGCTATCCAGGAAAGAACTACTAAGCGGGAATGCAAGTTGCGCCTTCGTTGAGGAGAGGGGCGGTGAGAGCGCGAGTGACCACCGCCAGCAGTTGGCGGGCGCGCGTAACGCCTTGCACGAACGTCTTCGCTTGGTACTCGTCCTGCGACGCCTCCTCCCACGCCGGCAGCCCTGTCACCACCACCGCACGCCGATCCAACCCCTTCGCTCGATTCACCGATACCGCCAAGATCGCGTCCCCGGGCTGACTCGAGGGCTCCCCCGCATGGAAACGCACTCCCGATGCATTCTCCTCCCCCACCCAACTCGGTACCTTCGAACCCGCGTGTAAAAGCAAGATCTCGTGCGGACGAGCCTCGCACCTGTCCAACCACCCACGGATGACTTGAGCGCAAAGTTCGCCCTCCTGCGCTTCTTCGACGTTCAAAAATAACTGCGGCTCGGGTCCTTGCGGTAAAATTACGCGGGAGTCCGGCATGTCCCGCAGCAGTGCACCCGTGTGCTCACAAATCAGGCTTCGAAAATAGCGTCTTAACTGGCGAGTGAACCGAACTGGGCTTCGGACCACAACCCCTACTGGATTCTGCAGCGCACTTCGCAAGGCGTCCGGTTCAAACGCGCCCGCTCGCCTCACGAACCTTTGCTCGCGGTCGTAAAAAATCGAAACTGGGGCAGCATTTCCTTGGCGGAGGAGCCCAAGGTACACCGCCCACCATCCGGGACCGGTCCCCTCCCCGAGCGCGGGCGCCGTATTATGATCCTGCGCCTCATCCACTATGAGCACATCAAATAGAGGACGGAAATCAGGGCTATTGACCTTGACCCACAAGGCCTCGGGCAAAGTCTGCTCGAAATAATGGGTTCCCTCCTCGCGCCTCCCGTCAAAGTCTGGATGCGGTCTGTTTAGGAGCATCTCGCCAAGAGACTGGTAACTAAACACATAAATGTCACGACTCAGCTTTGCGCAGACCTGTTTAAGCCAGTGTTCGAGCTGGATGTTGTAGCACAGGAAAAGCACCTTTGCCCCTTCGTCTGTCCAACGCCGGGCCTGTTCGATCGCTAGCCATGTCTTGCCGGTTCCAGGGCCGCCGTTGAAAAGCAGTTGGTGGTTTTCCGAAAGCGCATCAAGGAGTTCATAACCACACTCCGTCTGCTGCTCGATAATGCGATCCGCGAAGTCCAGCGTCCGGCGGGTGGCAGTGGCGGGAAGCCCGATAGCGAAGACTGACTCAAAAATACGGCGCGCATCTTCCAGAGAACAATCCCTACGCTTATTGGAAAATCGGCGATCCCACCAAAGAGCGAAGCCTCGCAGATCGCCCGCCGCAACGAAACGAGCACGTGGCACACCCTCGTAATGTTCGCACTCTCGGGCAAGCTCCAAGTCTGGTAGCGCAAGCACCTTGTCGATGAACGGAGGGGAGACACCAAGTTCATCCGCCTTGGCAACAATCCGCTCGATCACTCCTCTGCCTTCGGCGTCCAGTTGCAGGAACGGGTTTTTGCCGTCGGGAAGGGTCCACTCACCGGTGAGCGGATTACAGGAGGGTTGGCCCCCCTTGGCCTCCATCACGAGGATGTGACCGTCGGGGCCCTGGATTATGAAGTCGCCCTCACGAAAAATGCCGGATTTTTTGGCGGTGTAGTAAAAGCCCCAGCGGATGGTGAAGTCGTTGCCGAGGTGTGTGAAGTGCGCTGCGGTGCGCTGCTCGCTCTCGGGAGCAGTTTCGGGAGGATTATGGTAGATCCAGCGGGCCATGCATGAATGTAGTATTTAAAAATATCATACTCCAGTTTGTTTAATATTTAGCTCAGCGAGCGGCATCGTTCGCTAGTGTCCGCGGTCGCCGATGAAAAGCAGCGCACTCGAGACGCCTCCATCACTCGGAAGGAGCCGTACTGTGCAATAATGGAAAATGTTGCGCCTCACTCTGGGGCCGACAGGAAACTTTGAGACTCCAAAATCTGTTGAACCACAAAAGAACCCAATGAAAGATCCATGCCCTTGCGCTGTTGTCTTAGCCGCTGCGCTCTGTTTGAGTAGCTGCACCACTTCGAAAACCACGGTCGACGATCATTCGTACCGTTATTTTTACCAGCACAATGCGGGTCCAACTCGGCAGGTGGAGGAAACCGTCTCCACCCATTCGACTCGGACTCGCCATTACCAGACTCCAGCGGACGGGGTCGTGAGGGAAGGCGAAGGCCTTTCTTACTCTGACGCCGAGGCCGCGCAGAGCTTGCGGTGGGATTCGCTTTATGTTTCGCCCCAAGGAGGTCGGTAATTTTGTGAGAGGAATCACGTGGGGCGTCCCTGAATGGGACTACGGAACGCATCAATGTTAGCGGATCTGGCAAGATCCAATTTTAGGCGGGGCCTATTCGTCAAAGTCGCCTCTGAATAGCCGGATATCAGTGGGGAAAACACGTTGCCACATCTTTCCACTCTTGGACTCAGGCGCAGGAGTGGCGGGCGGTTGAGGTTTAGCGCATTCAATCGCATACCCAACTTCGTCCAAAAAGTCCCGCTCGGAGTCCCGCTCTAGATCGAACAGTTCAAGCTCTAATTCGTATTCGCGGATGAATTTCCCGAGACGCTGCTCCATGCGGTCCCCGCAATAAAAGCGACAGAACGCGAGGATTTTCAGGCTGCACTTAATGCAGTGGCCCGAGCGGGCTGCATCAATTTGGTCCAAGTACTCGCCGAGTTTTTGGTTTGAGACGCCTGCCAGCAAATAAAACAAACGTCCGAATTCACTCAACCCGTATCTGCCGCGCGCCATGACGCAAACGTTATCGGCGGCCGACGCGTTCCCGATAATACGAAGGATTTCAGTGTGAGCAGGATCCGGTTCCGCAGGCGGTGGATGGGTTTCGGATTTTGTCTTTTTTGAGATTCTCTTCATGAGCGTGACGCGGACTTTGTGTGACGGCCTTGTGGGTTTGCCCAACTCGAGGAAAGTGGACATTTTTGGTGTTTTCGTTTTAAACGAAACGAGTCATAATTCTCTGAAAATAGCCAATGAAACACGTTGTGATTCTCAGCGGTGCCGGGTTAAGCGCCGAGAGCGGCCTGCCGACCTTCCGAAGCAGTGACGGTCTCTGGGAGGGGCACCGGATTGAAGACGTGGCAACGCCGGAAGCCTGGCAAAAAAACCCGCAGTTGGTCCTGAATTTTTACAATGAGCGGCGCAAAAAAGCACAGGGTGTCCGGCCTAACCGCGGGCATGAGCTCATTGCGGAACTGGAGGATTGTTTCAATGTGTCGGTGATCACGCAAAACGTCGACGATCTCCATGAAAAAGCCGGCTCGTCAAATGTGCTTCACATCCACGGCAGCCTGTTTGAATCGCGCAGCACTTACGACGAATCGTTGGTTTATACGATGAAACACTGGGAGATGAAGCTGGGTGACACCTGCGAAAAAGGGTATCAATTACGCCCAAATATCGTGTGGTTTAATGAGAACGTTCCTTTACTGGATCATGCGTGCGAAGTTACCTCCTCTGCGGAAGCCTTCGTTGTGGTTGGAACCTCTTTACAGGTTTATCCGGCGGCGGGTCTGATCCATTTGCTACCAGACTCTGTGCCCAAATTCTTGGTCGACCCGAATCTTCCGTCCGTTGCGCGCGTTAAACATTTGGAGTGTTTTGCGGAATCCGCCTCCACAGGAATGGCCAAAGTGCGGGATAGATTGATGACAATTCTCGGGTGAGTTCCTTGGAGGCTGCCTGCAGGATAGACAGGCAGCCGCCCCGATTTCAGAGGGATCCCACTGGAACCTGAGCCCTACGCAGAACGCAACCAGTCTTCTGCTATTGGCAATTGGGTCACTGTGCCGCCTGGGGTTGGATTTGAGGGAGGCGTTTGATTCAACCCTCGTTTCAAGATCGCAGCCTCTGAGCTTGCGTCAACTGCTGCCCATGCGTCCGTGGCTTGATCGTTATCAGTAACCTCCAAATCCAATGCCGTAATGGCGCTGTATTGACTGAAGATTTGCGCCAAAAAGCAGGCGCGCCCCGTCTCGATTAACATTTTTTCGCGTGTGGTCATTTTCGTGGATTTAGTTTTTGGGATCTTTGTATTAGCAATATTAATAGTTAATAATAATTTCTGACGTTTTTTAACGTCGTTTTAAGCCGCTAGGGATTCTATTTGTCTGTAAGTGGCAATCTTCGCGATGGCGCTTTTAATGGTTCCGCAGATGGTTTCCGTCGCTAAACCTTTTTCCGCTGCAATTTCATCAAAGCTCATCTGGCGAGTGAAACCGTACCCGATGGTTTTCTTCAAAACCTCGCTCTCTAACCCGTCCAATTGCCCCAAGTAGGGTTGGATGAAATCTGCGTAATCGCCGTAATCTTCGTCGCCAAAGAAATCCGCTTTGTGATTTGGCAATGTGTCGCCCAAAGTCATCCCGTCGTCCTCTTCACCAACAGGGGCGTCGATTGAGACGACATCCCAGTGGTAGCGCTTCAAATTCTCTGCCTCCTCAACATCGATATTCAAGGCTTGCGCCATCTCCTCGCTCGTGGGAATACGTCCCAACCCGAAGACCAACTCATTCTGCACCTGGTCGAAGGCCCTCATCTTACCCCACACATGACAGGGAATGCGTATTTCCTGAGCGTAGTTTTCGATGGCGCGCATGATTTCGCCCTTGATTGAGGGGACAGCGTAGGTCGAAAATTTATTTTTTGTGCTGGGTTTGTAAGCCTCCACTGCCTTTTGTAAGCCTATCACGCCAAAGCCAATTAAGTCGTCGTTCTCTAATGACTTTCCCCCGTGCTTACTCGCGACACTTGCGACCAAGCGCAAATTTCCCGCAACAATCCCATTGCGTGCCTCGATGTACGCTTTCTCCAAGGTGCGCAACTCCGCGAAGTAGGCTGCGCTTTCCTGCGCCCCGTGGTGAACTGCGTCCTTGGCGCTTTTTCGTCCCGCTCTCAAGGTGGCGATGCACTCCGAGTAGATCGCGTGTTTCGCACACAAAGCGTGCAACGCTCTTGAGCGATCTGCAGGGGTTGAAGCCTGGGCGTAGTCCTGCAATTTGACCGCTGTGGGACCGTTAGGCTCGAAATATTTCTTAGTGACGTTTCCTGCGCCTTCTTCACCATTCACCGCCGCCTTCGCGTGGGTGATAATCGTCTGGGCAACCTGATCAATCTGATGCAAATGGGAGCGCAAGGCGTACCGAGCGTTTTCCAAGGTGGCAAAGGCCGCCGTTTGCTGAGCTGCGTTCATTGCAGGGGGCATGGAGTACGACGAGTGGGGATTGGGGTGCATGGGTCTCATATTTTTGATCAAACGTGTTTTTAGAATTGCAGGGGCAACGAGATTGAGTGGGTGGAATTAAGTCTTTTCCTGAACGCAGGCAAAGTAATGCCAATAATTAAATATACTTATCAAGTATACTATTGGACCGAGTATTGCCTTTTTGGAGCACTGCTCCAATTTCGAGGGTCAGGCGCTTACGCCGGACGGATGCAGTCGGCTAGAAGGCCGAGGGAACCCAGTGAGGGGTTTGCAGACAGAGCAACACTGTTTTCATACTCCTCATGCCCGCTCTGATTTTTTGGGGCTGTTGAGGAAGGAGGTGTCGCACGTAAAGAAGAGTATCGAAAAGAAACAATTTCGTCAATCACCATCTTCGAAAAAATGGCTTTTTTTAGCAACCCCTCCCTCTCGCTTAGAGAGAGGCGGTCGCAACGTTCTACCTCTTGTGATAGGCAGAATCTGGCGGGACTTTAGGAGTTTTTTTGCTGCAATGCAGTTTCTCATGATGCGGTTCATGTTGGCATGAAGGCGGTAAAAGACGGTTTTTCCGGCTACTTCACAAAAATAATCAAAAAAACCGTATTTTGCTCTAATCGGCCTCTGCATAGAAGAATGCTAACAGTGTAATCTGTGGGAAACTGTTGTCCCCTGCTGTTCCTGTGATGGCCCCGCACTGGAAGCGATTCCCAACCGCCCGCTCGGTACCAACCGGCGAGTTTGTGCAAAAATAGTACCACCCCACACGCTGAATTATCTCGATAGCCCCGCGCCTGTCTTGTTCTTTCCCGCTAGGCCATTTCAAAACCACTCCACTATGAAGCTAGACATTATTGGTGATATTCACGGTCATTGTGACACCCTCGAGCGGTTGCTCACGAAGCTCGGCTACAGCGCGCAAAGTGGCGACTGGAAACACGCCGACCGCAAGGCACTATTCCTCGGCGACTACATAGACCGCGGGCCTAACGTCAGAGAAACCTTGCAGCTAGTTCGGGGAATGGTGGAGTCCGGGCATGCGTTTGCGCTCATGGGCAACCACGAATTGAACGCAGTGGCTTACCATTCGAGGGACGCTGCGGGAAACCCACTCCGAGAGCATTCCGTCAAGAATACGGGGCGGCACAGGGCCACCTTAGACGCGTTTTTCGGTAGGGAGGCCGAGTGGGCGGACTGGGTGGAATGGCTCAAGGGACTCTCTATTTTCCTGGACCTGCCGGGGCTCCGGGCCGTGCACGCGTGTTGGTGTGAGCGCTCGATTGGCCTGGTTCGAGGAGCATCGCTGCGTGACAGGGAGTTTTTGCTCGCTGCCACCCAACTAGGAACGGACGAATGCAGAGCGCTGGATACTCTGCTCAAAGGGCCGGAATACAGTGTGGCGCATCTTGGTCTCAGGATCCGCGGCCGCGACGGAATTGTACGCGAGGATCTCAGGGTGCGGTGGTGGGGGCGGGATTCGGAGTCCTTCACGCTCTCTGAGATTACAATGCCCCCAGGTTCGCAGGTGAGCGATGACCGTATCACCTCTGCGGACTTGGACGAGGCGCCAAATCTTGCCTTTGGGGGTGCACCAGTCTTTTTCGGGCATTACAAATTGCCACACGATCAACCCGTGGGACCTCTAGCGGAGGGAATTTGCTGTTTGGATTACGGGGTAGGACACGGAGGGGCGTTGGTCGCCTACCGTTGGGATGGCGAGCAGGCGTTGGACCTGTCGAAGTTCGTGGCCGAGCCCGAATAGGCGGTGGCGGCGGTGTGCTGGCGTCCCGCCTGCATCCCTAGCCGAGAGAAGCGGGCGTGAGTCTTGTGCAAGACTAAGGAGGTAGCGCGCCAATCCCAGCTACTCAAGACGCCACTATGAAACAAAGAATAAACAATCAGAAAGTCATTAACTGGCATGCCCCGAGAAAAGCAGGGGCATTAAGTGGTTTTTATATCGAAAAGAGGACTCACGGTTCTGATAATTTATCAATAAAAAAGCATGATACTGAGGAGATTGATTTTTGTGTTTATTGCAACAGCTGGCGCTGCTACGACGGTGGCAGCATAGTGCGCTGCAATAGATTAAGCGCGGCGGATTACGACGTTATTGAATTCACAGACGGCACGGAGGGCTTTGTAAATCGTATTGATAAGCTTTGCGATTTAAATTGGAAAAATATCGAACGTAAATTCGCATTTTCAAATCCTATACTCCTTCCTATCGAAATTATTCAGGAGGCGAATGCTGTCCTTTTTGAGGAAAGAGATGGTTCTGAGAGAATCCAGGAGGCGGATCTTGCGGGCCACTATCAGTATTTAAAAGCGGCTGACCCCCAGAATTCCTGCACACTGGTGTTTGATCCAAGGGATGTACTACGCGTTGAAAATGTTTTGGGCCACCATACAGTCTCGAAATCGACAGAGGCGCGGCCATCTCTTAGTAAAAACTTCGACGCTACCTTTTTAGCATTATTTCTCGGACACAGCATTAGAAGTTTATCCCATTTCAATGCTATTTCGGGAGACGCGCGGGAGGATTTTCAAAATCTGGCGGAATATCTTTTTTGTGATTATCCCATACCTCAGTGTTTGAAAGCGTTTTGGGGAGTACCCAAGAGCGCGATTGATGGCGATTTAAAAAAATCACTTCAAATCGCATGTTGGTTTATTTGTTTAGGTCAGGGCGGGAGTTTGCGAAAATTGGCTAAGTTCATGGGAGGAAGGGTAGCGGGGAAGTTCGTGCACTTTCTTTACGAGGCGCCCAGCAAAACACTCCGGAGGTTCGCGCTTATTTGGCTACTGAAACCGAGTGGAAGGAGGAGTACGGTCACCCCTGGTCGCTGATTTTATGTTATCGAGCAATGCTTCTTCCTATCGGAGGCAAGTCTCGGACGCTCTTAGAGAAAGCCGTTGGATCAGCGTGGCATGAATCCCAAAAAGGGACTGTTCGCCTTATCGGAGCGGCAATTGCAGCGATAGCCGAGTCGAGAGGCAGCATGTTTCCGACATTCGATTCCGAACTGGAAGACCTCGAGAAAACCATCCCTGCAGCAAAAAGCCGGATTGAGTACCTTCGCGACTGGAGGGAGAAGCCGGCCGGAGAATTGGAGCTTTTGCGAGAAGTTCTGCCATTTAATTTTCACTGAAAATGACTCCATCTGGTAATTGATATGACGCTTTAATTACTTGGTCATCATCGGGATCTAACGAATCAATTCCAGCTAACCATTTGCTGGCATCCGGTGAGCGGCGCTCGCTCCTGCAAGTTCGGCAACTTATCTTTAGTTGGTGAAAAAAACCCCATCTCCGTTGTGTAATAATGAGTGTGCACCCCATGCACTCACTTATGCTCAACGAAGAAATTGACCACATCATCGACGGTATCTGTCAGGAATACGGTTCGCTTTCCGACGCGTTTGATTTTCCAGACGAACCCGAGTCCGAGGAAACTCCCAACGAACGCGACGAGTTCCCCGAAGACGAGTCCGACCTTCCACCGGATTCTGGAATCAGCGGGACCTTTCGGCCCGGAGGCGGTCTGGGCGGCTTGGTGAACATGTATCCGGCCAATGCGCGTGGGGCGTGCAAGCCCCATTTCCTCGTAGTCTTTCCTGCCGATCCTTTGCGCAAACATCGCAAGGTGACGGCGCACGAAAGGCGGCGCCGGACCATCGTGTATTTTCAGAACGCGTTGCTTGCCATGCACCGTTGGGCGACGAATTGCGGGGGTAAAGACGTGATCCTTCTTACGGAGCAATGGCCTGTTGCGCCGGGAATTACGGAGTCTCCTCTTTGGGCAAATACGTTGACAACTCAGGGCGTTCAGCATCAGGACTGGGGGATTACCCTGCGCGGATTGCTTCGCACCCTGCAACGTCAGGCGGCCTCGAACGCCGCCTTGGGCGAGTTGAGGGATCTCGTTCAGGTATTGGAGGTTCACTGGGATCACGGTTGGTGGCCGCGTCGGCACTGGATGGATTGGCTTGAAACAGTGAATAGAGCGCCGATTCCGAGCCAGTTTAAGAAGAGGCTACTTCAATGTTTACCTTACAAGTCCCACGGCTTGATTGATCCGGCGCTGACTTTTCACGAGAACTTGCAGGTCTTCCGCGAGATGCATCCAGACGTGAACTTTCATATCCGCCTAGCTGCGGTGCCTCATCAAAAGCCAGCTCGATTCCGATTCATTGGCGGCGAGCCCTGGTCCCGAGTTTAGTGCCTGCTGACCGGCATGGTTTTTCCATGCTGCAGGGCTTTAGCATTGTAAATTTATGCCCGTAAGACGTTCGCTTTGTTTGGTTTTACCAGAGAAGCACTGCGGCAAATCAGCATTCAGTTTTCTACGCCCCATTCCTTGCGCGCTCCAGCGGAAGGAGTGGGGCCGAGGGCCCCTCGTACACGAAAATCTCCAAAAATTGATGGAATATTCGGAATTCACGCCGTTTCAGAACTTCACCACTTTTGACATGAAAAACACAAAACCCACTCCCCCACCAACCGCCACCCTTTTTTCCGAAGCCGATCACGTCGCGCTCGAAACCTTCCTCGCCGGACTCATCGAGCAGGCGGAAAAAGCCGCCGAAACCTGCGTCGCCTTGCACGACCAAATGACGGCCGCCGAGTGGGCCGAACTCGACGCTGCGCTTGACCAGTGGCTCGAAGCCCGCGCGAAGGCCGACAGCAAAGCTGCCTAAATCATCACGCAGTGAGAGATCGAAAATCGTTTTCCAAATCCACTCAAACACCATGAACATCCTATCTTGCGAAAAATATCTGGTCAAAATGGACTTCAATATTTCGGTCACGGATATTGCAGAGTACAACGAATCGTTTAAGGATTGCTGTGCGGAATTGCGGGAGAAGGGGGAGATTATCTCCAAGGAGCGGTACACAGACGCGGAGCTGTATTATTATTCCACCAAGGTGATGGATGTGTTGGAGGCGGCTGGGAACCCCATGATTTTAAAGTTGCGCTATCTGCTAGCAGAGGGCTTCCTTCGTGTGGCTTGCGATGGGTGTATTTACGAGAGCGACCTTAAATTTGAGCCGCTCACAAATGCGGATTTTTCAAGAAAGAAGGCGGCGTGAAACATTGTTCATATCCGTTGTTTTCACCTATGTTGCGACCTCTAATTTTTGGTGTGCTCATCGTGGCTTGCCTGACTTCTTGCCAGGAAAGTGAGCAGGCGGAGCTCGAAAGGCTGGAAGCCGCCTTGAGTTCTGCGGAGAGTCAGGGCTCGTTAAATAGGACTTCCCACGAGCTGAGTCTCGGCCTCGAGCGGAAGCTCAAGCGGTTGGAGGACCGGATGGAGAAAGGTTTGGAGGGAAGGGAATTGGAGCTGTTTAAGAAGTCGGCAACCGCTTGGCAGATTTATTATGAGTCGGAATGGCAATTCGAGGCCGAGAGATTTCATGGCGGAACGATTCAAGCGCTGATGGCGAATTCTGCGGCGACTCGCCTTCTTGCAGAGCGAATTAAAGGCCTTGAGGATTGGGATACCATGGGCAGTTTCAAAGCTAAGTAATCGTCCCCCGAGCGGCTAGTTAGCGCTAGGCCACTCTCAAGCTCTCTTTGGCGGAGCCAAGCCCGGCTTGGAACTCGTGAGCTCGGGCGAGGACGCCATCCACGATGAAGGCTATTGCAAAAGGATGTGGCCGGACTCTTCAGATGTCACCGCATGGGTTCGATTTGCCTCTGCGGATTCCCTCTCCGAAAGTGACTCGCTTGCCCGCCATAAGCCGACCACGCAAGTCAGCAATACCGCGATGCTAACGCTTAGCACGCAGCAGTAATGCACCGCCTTGTAGGGAATGTGAGGCGCAGGCAACGTTTTGCCATTACCGGAAAGCACCTGCCACGCCCGGTACAACGCCGGTAGCAGTAACAAGGGAATGAGCAGGCAGTTTTTCCAGTCCAAGTCGGCGAACTTGTAAACGTACCAAAGTAACACAACGCACCCCGGCACCCACAGCCAGCGTCCCAACAGAGCCGCTATTCGCGCGCCGTCGAGTATGCCCGCGGGAATGAGATTGAAGAGATGAACCAGGTAACCAAACAGCGCGGCCTTCATTAAAACGGTCGAGTCCCACCGGTTTGCTGCGTGATGAATGGCCACCGTTGCCAACACGCCGGCAACTGGCCCGGCGACGCCAACCCAAGCTTCCTCCACTGGATTGGCAAACGGACGCTGCAGGTTAATGAACGCTCCAAACGGCCCGAGGAACACCGGCCAGCTCACCGAGATGCCCAGCCACCGCGCCGCGAAGAGGTGCCCCAGTTCGTGAACGCCAATCACCGTAAGCATCGCCGACGCCTGCCCTAAACTTCCGTTATGCGCCAAGATCGCGAGGCTGCCCGCCAACGACAACACGCTTACGGCGAGCCCACCCGCCCCGTTTGTTTCCTCCGGAGCCGGCTTGGGCCTCACCCGTCGAGTATTTTGGAGAGGCACTTCTCGCGGATCCGAAAAGAGCGGCAGCGGGAGCTGTTGCTCTGCTTCAGAATATCTCAGCGGAACGTGTTTCAGTTTGAAGTAGGGTGGTGGCATTGCGGGTGGCTCCTTATTTACCGCGCCCAAACAGCCGACCAGCGCGCGTCGGATGCCGCAGTTTACGCAGCGCCTTCGCTTCGATTTGCCGGATGCGTTCTCTCGTCACACCAAAGCGCTGACCGAGCTGCTCGAGCGTTTGCGGGCTATGGTCGCGCAACCCGTTTCGCAATTCGATGATGACTCGTTCGCGATCGCTGAGGGTGCTGATCATCCGATTGAGATGTTCCCGCACGTCGGATTGGTCGGTGTCGTGGAAGGGATCCACCGCGTTCTCGTCGGGAATCATGTCGCCCAGAGTTTTGTCCTGGCTCTCGCCGATTAACGTATCCAACGAGATGGTGAATTGGGCCGAACCGAGCACTTCCCGAATTCGGTCCACCGACATCGCTGTGGCCTCCGCGATTTCTTCGTGCGTCGCTTCCCTCCCGAATTCCTGGAAAAGTTGGCGTTGAATTCGGCTTAAGCGGGTGAGGTGCTCGTTCATGTGGATGGGGATGCGGATCATGCGCGACTGGTCGCCGATGGCGCGGGTGATCGCCTGACGGATCCACCAGGACGCGTAAGTGGAGAAGCGATATCCGAGACGGTGGTCAAAACGTTCCACCGCACGGGTTAGGCCGATGTTACCTTCCTGAATCAAATCCATCAGTGGCATGCCGCGGTTCATGTACTTCTTGGCGATTGAGACGACCAGACGGAGGTTGGCCTCCACCATGTCGTTACGAGCATTGGTAGCGCGCGCGATCCAGCGCTTGAGTTGTGCCGCGTTCTCAATCGCGTCTTCGAGCGACGACCAATGCTCCCGGTAGAACTCGCGTTTTCTTTGGAGTGTTCCTTTTTTGTTCAAGCCGTCGACCGAGAGCGCGTGGGCGGTTTCCGCGCCGGTTGTAACCAACACTCCGAGCTCCAGCACAACGGCATGCCGCAGCCGTAAGCGCAGACAGACTTGAGAAAAACGCTTTTGCAATCTCGCCAATTCCTCGCCGTGAACTTCGCGGGCTCTTGCACTCCGCGCCGTCGCGACCTCATCGCTCGCTATGGTGAGGCCGGCAGCTAGTTGCTCCAATTCCTCGACCCAGCGGCCAAGCCGTTTTTTGTGGGTCACGGCCTCCTCGGGTTTAATCGTGCAGGCCTGCTCCAAGCGGAGCGTCCCCGAGGACAGTTCCCGAGCGCGCTCGATAATTTTTCCCGCCGCTGCTCCGCAACGGAGAACACATAAGACAGCCTGGTGTTCGGCTTCGTGCAAACGCTTGGCAACGGCTTGTTCACCGTCCTTTCCCAGCAAAGCAACACGTCCGATTTGACGCAAGTACGTCTGCAAAGAATCCGGCAGAGTCGCGGCCAATTCCTTCGGATCCACGTTCTCAACGCTCTCGGCGTTCAACTCGTCCTCCTGGTCGGGGGTCGCGACAATGGGCTGCTCCTCATCATTTTCAACGGACGAATCCGCTTCCGTTTTGTCCTTTGGAACAAGAAAGCGCACTGCTTCGGAGGTGGCTTTCATCTGTTGACGCCGCTGATGAACGAGCGGTTTATTTCTGGGACTGGAGGACTGTTTTAGTGTAGTTGTGGAGGACTTCAGTTTCATAATTTGGTTTGAAGTTTTTAGTGTGGAGATATTTATAATGAGCAGCATCTCCTCTGATGCGTCCTCTGGTGGATCAGGACGCAATGGTATTATCGCACATTGAACGGCGGCACCGACGAAGCGGGCAGGCACGCCCCCCAGATGGAAACGGCAGGCGGTGAATAATTTTCGGTACAGGCGGTACCGATCCCGTAGATGTGCGATACTGATGGAATGCCCGCAACTCATCCCAAATCGAACCCGCGCGTTTCTACCCGTTTGATTACCGTCAGCTTTGCTGATGATGCCGCCGAGTGGCTCCGTGAAATCAATGAAGCGGTCCAGGCCAACCCCAAGGAAATCCGTGTGCAATTTATCGGCGCAAGCATCGCCCCGCCCTTTGAAATCATCGCTCTGCGCAACGCCTTGTTACAGATTCCCGAAGAGATTCGTTTGGTGACTATCGCGACCTGCTCTTTGCCTCCTTTCGGCTGCGCAGCGTGGCTCGTGGGCGACGAGCGTCAAATCGCACGAGATGCCGTCGTGTGGATTCCGAAGCTGCCGGAATGTCTGTTGCGTGAAGGACAAAAAGGCTCTGAAAGTCGTTTACTGAAGGAGGGTGAAGAAGACTCGGACGATGAATCTGAGGACGATGAAGATCCCGAGGCAGAACCCAACGATCAGCGCCTACGTTCCATGGTGATATCGTCGAACAAAAAGTCGCGGGTCGACTTTGATCTTCGGGCACTGGCTGATGTGCTCAACGAGTGGTTTCCCTGTTGGGAATTTAGCGGTTCCTATTTGGATTTTAACGATTTGCTCGCTTGGGAAGTCGTGCGTCCTGAATGGGGTTTTGGCGGGCGAGGCACGCGCACACGGCAGCCTCAAACCGAGCTATCGCCAAGCCGTCGCGTTGAAAAGAAATCCGGCACTAAAAAGGAGCCGATCGAGGAGCCGTCGCCGGGTTCAAAGGCCTCGGAGAAAGTCCCCACTTCGAACTCGGATGGCTCCAAGGGCGAAAGCCCGATGCCTGGGAAGGAAACGTGAGCCTCTCCGAGTCTTAGCGCACGAGGAGTGTCGTAAAACGACGACACTTCTATTGATGGAGTTGAGCGGACAGACGACTGCGACAACGAATCGGCAGTCCCGTAAACGTCCCTCCTTTCTCTAAGCTTCGTGGCCGATCACTGCGGGCCTATGGGAATACAGAAGCCAGCGCCAACATTCTGATCCTTTCGAGTAAACAGCGGGGTAAACATTGCCAGCAATGCCATGGCATGGTCTCCTTAAAGCGTTACACTACCGTAAAGGACGCGCAGGACAGAAAAAAGGATGGGCTTTATTCTCCAGAGATGCTGCCTAATTCAATTAGCAGCGTCGCCTGCATCGTTTCCACCAGAGCTCGCAGGCTTAGCGGAGAGCCCAACCCTTCCAGTTCACTCACCTGCGCAGCGTCCCAGCTGAGATCCACGTCCATCGTCCCAGTTCCATCGTCGTAGGAGCCCAAAGCCGTTTCTGGAGCACCGAACAAAGCCGCTTCACCAACCATTTCAACTCTGCCAGACAACGCGTAGCTACCAATCGGCACACGCGAGGCAACAACGCTGAACTCCGAACGATCGCTCGCCAAGCCGTCCTGAACCGTCTCGTCCTGCGGCGCCCACTCATCACTACTCAATGGCGAGGTCAAATCTGCGCTCGACCCCCAAATCCACAATGCCCGTCCAGGCACCACAATGGTCTTACCACCCACCTCAGTCTTTGCGCGCTCAAGCAACCAGTACCCGTTTCGGTCCGAGTCGCTCGAAACACTCGCGCTGAGCGACCG
>Ga0114967_10001635_pt1 | contig 18848 bp, 14 predicted proteins | sample M_130628_MF_Meta_FD_92639 | JGI IMG/M metagenome (GOLD analysis project Ga0114967, IMG submission 92639) | Freshwater microbial communities from Lake Montjoie, Canada to study carbon cycling - M_130628_MF_MetaG | ecosystem: Environmental > Aquatic > Freshwater > Lake | place: Lake Montjoie... | reverse complement strand
TCCACTCGAATATCTTGCAGGCCTTGAATGGCCAAATTCATATTCAAAATATCACCCCCATCTTTCACATACGAAACACTGTTTAACGTGCGTTCATCCTGATTGTTGTTGAGCGCATGGGCTGCTAAACCATCAAATACCACCTCACATTCCTCAAAATGAATGGTAAATCCATTGAGTGATTTCGGAGTGGCCGTTTCCTCATTGATTTTTTTTGAGGCATTGGCACTGTCTACTTGAACCATCATTTTCGTAATGGCTCCTTCAGACGATTTATGATCTACAGGTGAAATATCATCTGTGAAATTTTTTAAATATTGGCTATCCACTTCCGTAACGATGGTGCTAGGATCGCCCATAACTATCGGTTTCCCCTTGTGTGCAGGATTATTGCCACAACTCGCCAAAAGCGTTGTGCCAACTAAAGCAATGATTAACGTTGTTTTCATATTGAAGAGTAAATTTAAGAAAAAATATGATGAATTAAGAGAAGAATTTTGAAGACACAAAGAGTGTTACAAGCACAACTCAATAGCTTTGCAAGTAGGAATAATTCACTTGTGAATTACTTTTCTGTATTTACATATAAAATAATTTAAAAAATATTACTTTACTGAAACATTCGACAAACACGCAGGTTATTTTATTACTTAATACTAATCAACAATAGTACTATTGAATAAAAATTATTCTTACAATTAAATTCAATTTCCAAGAAAGATTTAATAGGATTTACTGGAGATTAGTTATCTAACAATATTTATTTTTTTTCCTTTTAATAATTTGTACTCAGGTTTTTTGATTTTAATTACAGAATCTGTATTATTTGGTAATTTAGGATTGTTATTTATTCGCACGTCATCTATTCCAGGTGTTATTACTACTATTGAATTTGTATGAATGTTTTTAACAAGTTTAGTTAAGTCATCATTATTTAATCGAATACATCCTTCTGAAGCACGTTTGCCTAATGAATTATTATCGTGTGTTCCATGAATGCCGATTCCTTTTTGACCAGGCACTTTCAATCGGATAAAATATGGTCCATAAGCTCCCTTAATGGATCCTTGATTATCATCCATAAAGTCATGAGACCAAGAAGATGCATCCACAACTTCTTCTATGTTGAAAACTCCTTCGGGTGTTTTTAAATCACCTTTTTGATTTTTATTCCCAAAATTTTTGCCAGTTGCAACTCTAAATTGATGCTGTAATTTCCCCCTATAATTATATTGTGAGAGTGTCATGCTAGCTTTATCTATGATTATAAAGTTAGAATTTTTAATGGTTTTTAATTGATGTAAAAACCAGTAACTTACTCCAATTAAAACCAGTAACGGAATTACAAAAATTATTTTTTTGAATTTTACCATGATGTAGTGAATATTGGAGTTAATGTTGCGTTTAGACCATAATCATCATAGTTGTACTGTATTGTTGAAATGTCACCTTCATTTGGAGCTGGTGCTTCCCCTTCAAATTTAGGATTCTCAAGTGCATCAAAACTGAACATTAGTATTTTTCGTTCTTCAGTATTGATATTTTTAATAATACAAGCAAAATCTTTATACTTAGAATTCTGATTGGATATGTTTGAAAAATAAATAGTATTAGGAATATTAGGTTCTGCTTTAGCAAATAATTGCCAAACTTGTTTAGTAGAAACAGCACCATACAGTTCTGTTTGGATTAACTGATCCATTTTCCCAATTATTTCATGATTTCTAAAATAATTTAATAATGCCATTTTATAGCGAGTTAGCTTTAATGCATTCCTTGTATCTTCATCACCTAAAATGGAATTTAATTCATGAAAATCTAATTTGTTTAACATGTATTTTGGAGAAGCATATCCTTCTTTACCATCTACTTTGCATTTTATCCATTCTGTTCCAGTTTCATATACTAATATTTCTGTCCCATATGGGATATTTCCTATAACATTGAAATTACCACCTCCGGCAGGGCTAGAACGAAATGCTAATGAACTGGCAAAACTATACAATCTAGGAGCATTTTTATCCCTTATGTAGTCTTTCCCCCAAAAAATATACCCCAAAAATAATAATGCAACAATGCCTAATAAAATACCTAATATAAGTGGGAGTTTAGATTTTTCAATTATTTCAGGTTCTGGATCGGTATAAACGAATTGTTGTGAATTGTTTTTTTCTGAATCATGATTAATTGATGGTTCTTGTTTCAGTTTAGCGCCACATTCTTTACAAAAATTAGCCAATCCTCTTCCATTTTCAGCATTACAGCTACTGCAATAAATGATATTTGAAGCGGCTGTAAGGCTAGAATGACTAGCACTATTATTTTCAGGTTTTAAAGTATTTTCCTGATTTTTTTTTCGTTCTACTTCGTCCCAGTCAATGGTATCCTGAACTTCTAAAATCTTAAATAACAATTGATTTTCATTTAATCCTAATACTTTGCCGTAAGAAATAATGTCAGTATTTTCAGTTAACTTAACGTTCCCATTTTTTTCTATAAGCCTATTTTTTATTAGCTCATGTAAGCCTTCTAATGTTTCCATTTTTTTTGTTTTATAGTTTTATTAATAATATTTTAATTTATTCTATTCCTTAATGTTGATAATTCTTTGTAAGAAGTTATTTTATTATTTTCATCGAATCCTAACTCGACATTTACTTTCCCAAATTCAGTTTTATTTTCAGATTTTCTGTAACAACTATAGTCTACCCAATAACTATAATAATTTATGTTGTTTACAGTTCTTTCAAATGTTATTTGGTTGTTCAGTATATTCGATTGTCCTCTAATAAAGTCTTTATTTTGATTGAAAATGTTATTGATTTCATTTGGTGTAACGTTATGTCGAGAGAAATATTGGGATACATTTTCGCTGAAATAAGTATTTGCATCAAAATTGGAATGATTAATATCATAATGATATTGGGAAAGTATGTTTAATATTTTCTCTGAATTAATTTCATGAGGAGATACACTATTCGATGTTTCAATAGCAGTATTAGGAACAGTTGTATTTTGAAATTGTGTAGAATCTATTAATTCATTTGTAGGTTGGGAATTGGCTGTAGAATTATTAGTGGTGTTTTTAGAATAAAGAAGTCCACCTAAAATAATAATAACTAGTAAGGCTAAAGCACCTAATAGATAAGGATATTTAGATTTCTCGTGAATACTATTTGGTGTGATAAATTGACTTTGGGTTTGAATAGGCTCCTTGTTTAATACGGCGCCACAATCTGTACAAAAATTTGCGTCAGTTTTCTCAATAGTAGAATTGCAACTGTTACAATAAATAATATTTGATTGAGTATGAGAATTGCCTTTGTTACCAGAATTCAACACTTTTTCATTTTCTATGGCCCAATCAATTGTATCCTCAATTTCTATCACTTTAAATAACAATTGATTTTCATTTAATCCTAAAACTTCTCCATAAGCTATAATATCAGCATTTTCAGCTAAATAAATATTTCCTTTTTTTTCGATAAGCCTATTTTTGATAAGCTCATGTAAGCCTTCTAATGTTTGCATTTTTTATTTAAAGTTGTATTAATAATAGTTGAATATTCGGTTTTTATTTTGATATCAATATTAAATGAACAGGAAATCTATTGTTATGAACTTCAACACTTACTTTAATTCCTTCATGAAGGTTTATTGCAGAAGCTTTTGAACTATTATTGCTTTTATCAGAAACCCAAAACCAAGAACCACTACCTACTGCATTAAAAACACTGTGAATTCTAGCTGGAAAATATTCGTTCCTTGTATAATATCCTTGTCCAGCAGAAAATTCAGAATTGTACAATGTTTTAAGTTCTGTGTAGGTTGGTATTCTCCAATTTAAATTCTTCTCTGTTAAATTATTTGAGTAATTATTTGCTGCTTCCAAATTGAAATTTTTATCTGGGGCGATATACCAAAAGTAATTTGTATTTAAATCTTTGATACAATTTTCATTGTATTTAATATAATTATCGATTTTTTCACCAGAACTATTTGTTTCAGCTAATGTGGAATTATCCTCTGGAGGATTAGTGACTTTAGCGATATTGTCTGATGTGTTTAGTACAGTATCTCGTGTTACTCCTGTTGTACTAACGACTAATGAATCATTATTGCCATTATCTTTATTGTTTATAGAATACACTACACCTATTAAAATTAAAATCACTAGGACAGCAATCCCTATTATAATATAAGGAGATTTAGATTTCTCGGGAATACTATTTGGAGTGACAAATTGACTTTGGGTTTGAATAGGTTTCTTGTTTAATACGGCGCCACATTCTATACAAAAATTTGCGTCAGTTTTCTCAATAGTAGAATTACAACTGTTACAATAAATAATATTTGATTGAGTATGAGAATTGCCTTTGTTACCAGAATTCAACACTTTCTCATTTTCTATAGCCCAATTAATTGTATCCTCAATTTCTATCACTTTAAATAACAATTGATTTTCATTTAATCCTAAAACTTTTCCATAAGCAATAATATCAGCATTTTCAGCTAACTTAATAAACCCATTTTTTTCTAAAAGCCTATTTTTGATAAGCTCATGTAAGCCTTGAATTGTTTCCAAATAATTAATTTTTTATTTTTTCTGTTATTGATTATTCCAACTTTTTTGGAATTTCTTTTAAATTTTGTCTTTTGTCTGTTTAGGGTTTTAGCCCACAAGGTTGCAAGTCATCTTTAGAATATTGATTTACATTGTACTTTACTTTTTTTATCACCTGAACTAAATAAGGATAATTTTTATATTCCTCTTTATTCTCTAGTAGGGTATATTTTTGCTTAAATATGGCATTATTTTGATCATTCCCTTTTGCTAATTGATCCAATTTTTGCTTCAATTCACAAGTGCGTAGTAAATAATTATTTAAATCATTTTTTATTTTTAATCTGGTCATGAATAATTTAGAGTTATTCTCTAAATAAGGTAGTTTGTCAATATCTATTACTGCTTGATTAACTCTTGCAGAATCATATTTTTGATTTAAAACCACTTTTTTAATTGAAAATAGTTTTAAAAAATTAGTATTAAAATCCAATGCTTTTTTACATTTACTATTAAATGGAGTATCTTTTTCGGTAATTGTCAAGCTTCTAATTATAATATTCGAGTTGTTAATTTTTTGAGTATCGATATCATTTACAGTAGTTAAATCAGTAGTTTTAAAATAATTTTCATTGTATTTTTCTTCAAAAATATCTCTAAGAAAAACAGTATTTAAATTTTTGATTATTTTTTTTAGGTTTTTATTCTCTAGAATAATTGAATCCACTGGATTATTTTGTTCAAATGTCAATGAGCTAACTAGTAAAGAAGGTAAATTGTTTTCATTCACTTGGATATTAATTGAATCCACAGGATTAGCTTTTGCGAATGTCAATGAGCTAATTAGTATAAGAGGTAAAATATATTTTGTCATTCGTTTTTATAATTTTTCAGTATTAAAGATTATCATAATAATCAGAATTAAATATTTGTAATTTATAAAGTAGATTTTTTCTGAGGGTAATAAACTTAGAACTGTTTTTATAAGAATCGTTGAAGTTTGGCATATTTTGTACGTCATTTTTTAATTTATCATATACACCATCGGTGTAATTTTCAAAACCAGATGCTATAAATGCATCTACTTTATTGGGTAAAGTGGTAGAGTAATAATTATATAAATTGATTTGGTTTCTATAATTATCAATTTTTGAATTTCTTGACGTGATTTGTTGCAATTGATTTAACCAACCTAAAACATCCTTGCTATTGTTAGCTCTACTTGTTAAAAATAATTCACATTGTTTATAAACCAAATCCGAATAGACGTTGTTTAGGTTATCAATTAAATTCGTTTTTGCTGGTCCTGTAATTAACTCTTGTTGGAAAGATGCATCTATTTCTGCGACTATGGTATTGTAACTAGTTGGATCAAATGACTGACTTTTTAAATTGTCAATTCTAACTTCTAATGTTTTAAAATTTGTTTCAACTCCATCTTTCACAACAGTACCTCCTACAACATCATTGCCTTCTAAAAACAAAAGCATCCCCATAATTAATATACCCATGACTAAAGTACCTACTAAAAAAACAAGACTTCTATTTTTTTGTGTTATTTTCATTATTAATTAAATTTTCATTTTAGTTTTTATTTATGACTTTTTGCTGATTTGACTTTTTTCATCATTTGACTTTTTTCATCATTTGAATTTCCTTTTACTTTCTTCTTTTCAGGACTTGTTTTTCCGCTTTTTCCGGTTTTTGCTTGCTTCTTTTTTACTGATGAATTTCCATTTCCTTTCTTATTTTCAGGTGCTGGATTATTCTTGTCTGTATTCTTATTTTCAATGTTAGGCTCACTACCTCCTTCCTTTTCATTTGATTTATAATATGTAATTCGAACCGAACCAGCAACATCTTCTAATTCTTGAATAAGTGCTTTTTTATCGACATTTTGTAATTTTGGTTTGAAATCATCAATTGTTTCTATGAAAAATGGATTCGGTTTATTTGTTTTGTCTTTATTACGAAATATCCATTTTTTATTACTGTCAAGTGAAAAATAATATTGTTTTAATTTAATATGATCGGTATGATATTCTATTTTGCCAGTTGAGGAATCTTCTATTATCTCAAATGTAATTTTACTATTATTTTGAATTGTATCTTCTTCTGTAGAAGTACCGTTTCCTGTTATATCAAGTGGGCTAGGAGTAGGAATTTTTTCATTCTGATTTATATAATAAAATGTGCCGCCACCCATTATCAATGCTATCAAACCTAAAATGAGGTTCAATTTATTTTTATTTCGTTGGTTAGAACCAGAGTAAGGTGGCTTTGGTGGTTTTGGAGGAGAGACAAATTTTTTATCTATAGAAATAAAATGGTTAGTGATCGTTTTATATGTTTTGTCATCTTTTGCATTGTATATCACCACATCATTGTATTGGCAGATGATATTAAACTCAGAAAGATTAGGGTTAAAATCAAGCAGTTGGCTATTTATTTTTAATTCATTTAAAACCCCCTGATTATTTACAACATGAATTTCTTTTAGCGTTTCATTAATTTGAGCGAATGATTTTAAACCGTAAGAAACAGCAATACTTTCATTCACAGCTTTGTGCATATTAAAAGCATATATTTTATGCACTAAATGTACTCCATTAGAATTGAAAACAGTATTTAAATTTGAATTAGCTTCATCAAAATAATAAAAAAAGTTCGTAGCATTTTTTAGAGATACTATGTTTTTTCTTTCGGTTTGAGTTATTAAAATACTAGATAAAATATCCTCGTAATTTTGATTATTAAGGGAATTTGACCGGCTATAATTGTTGTATTTTTCTTTAACAATTGCTAAAATGTGTTCAAAATTAGTAAGGTTAACCCCTTTAGGACCATATAGACGAATGGCACAATAACCAGATCGTCCTCTAAAGTCTGGAGAATAGGTAATAATCAGTGAATAAACCTTAAAGTTATTAGTTGCTTGTACAGAATATACATCAGATAAATTACCCAATTGAGCAGCTAAAGTTCTTTCATCGGTGATGGTTTCTTTTATTTCTGGGCTATTGATGTCTAAGTGGGCAGAAACATATTGCTGATTAGATCCTGCAATAGCTTCTTGTATTATTAATCCAAATTGATTCATAATTATATTTTTTGTTGAGTAATTAAATTATCTTGTTCTAAATATTCTTGTCCAGCTACCACCTTTAACTACAAAAGAGTCTTCCATTAAATTATCAATAACTATTTTAGAATATTCTTTGTTGAAATTATTAATGATAGAGGTATAGGTAACATTTCCTATTGAAAAAGGAAGAATTTTTATTTTAAATTTATTTTTTGATTCTTGTCTAGCAAATTTACAATTTTCAATTAAACCCTTAAACTCCTCATGAAGAAAATCAGAAGCCAAGTCAACATCGTTGCCGTTATTATGTTCATATCGTGTAGATTTTATTGCATCAAATTTATTTGCTACCAAGTAAATCGCATCGGTTAGCTCTAAAATGCCGTTCGTTTTTAACATGCTTAATATATTCATATAAACTAGATTTTGGTCTAACTGGCTATCGGAATCACTATACCCAGTGTCGTGTGCCAAAGAATCAATCACAAAAATTAATATTTTTTTATTACCATTAAAAATATAATTCAAAAACTCTCCAACATCCCCGTTGTTGAACATATTAACATAGTTTTCTCCAGGGACTTCCACAATATTAAATGGGTGTTTTTCGCCACCCTGATCATTGAGAGAAAGGGCAACATAATTATAAGACCCAGACGCGGTTGCTTTGGGAAGTACGCCTCTGTTAAGATCTGAAATGAGTTGTTCTTGATAGATGTTACCTTCAACACAGTAAGCATCAGCCATCAAGATACCATCCTTATTAGCCATGTTCAATATGCCAGACAACATGGTTGATTTTCCAGATCCGGGAACGCCTACAAAATAAACATCCGTTCTTCCTTCTTCCATAGGAGGAAGTTGGTTGATATTTTTAAACAATGTAATTCTATTGGAATTGCAATAATATTTTAGCGAATTGACTGTCCTTTCATTAATACCTGCTTCTAATAAGTCATCAAAACTAAAATGGTTGTTGTAGATATTTGCTTTTATTTCATCCGCACTTAATCTTCCTTTAACCACTTTTTCAAGTAATTCCTTTTTGTTATTGGCATTGCTTTCAATTTGATCTTTAGAAGTAAGGACACTTACAATTTGGTTTATAATATTCTGGCTTAAACCCGCAGCTTTAAATTCTTCAATAGTTATTTCGCCTGTTTTTACTATTTCGATAATTTGACTAGGCTCTAGTCCATTGCAATTTTGAAGTAAAATGTTTTTTTTATGAATGTTCATATGTTTATTATATTTCGATTGTTGTTTTTTGTTTTTTCTTTGGATCTTCTGTATTAGTAAAAGTAGTGTATGTTCTTATTTTTTCTGTAAAAAATGGGATCAAAATAAAAAGATGAATCATTAGGATAATAATGAATGGAAAAGCAATTTTAGGGGGATAAATTTTGTTTAATTTGCTTGGGCTATTTAATGGGATTTGGGTTTTGTCAAAGGAAATTAGTATTGGTGTTTTGTCTAGGGGCAATTCCGCTATTTTAGTATTTATTAAAACTAAATTTTCATCAACATATTGATTTAATTTAGTGTAGGTAGACACTATACTTAATCGTTTCCAATTATCAAACACACTTTGATATTTTTTGCTATTAAGAATTATAGTTGAGTCCATATTCTTCTTATTTTTTTGTATTTTTAAATGGCAGGGAGTCACTTTAGCTCCAGCAACTTGTCTTACATCAATGTAAGCTGAATTTGCTAATATAGTTGCATCAACTTTATAAGGATCTTTAATCAAATCATTTTTTATGTTTATACTACCAGTACTTTTGTACGCTGTCAATTTCGTTTTTAATTCTGCCTCAAAATTTAACATATCTTCACTAGATTTTCTCTTATATACTGCAACTAAACTATCAACAAGTTTTATTTTTGTAGTAGCTTCTTTTTTAATTTGTTCTTTGCAGTTATATTCTATGTTAATGGAATGGGACATCAAATAGAAACTTATGAAACCAAGCATTATAAAGAACGCTCCAAAAATTAAAGAATAATGAATAAAGTTATTTCTAATCATTAGTTCTTTATTTTTTTTCAAAAGTTGCACTACAAAATAGTAACATACAATTAAAAACATACTAGCTAGTATGCTGATAACCAGATTGCCTTCAGTGATATAGACTAACCCCATGAAATTGCCGATTAACATCACCAATAGAAATATAGAGGATATGATGTCTACGAATAAAAAGTTGTGTTGTTTCATTAAATTATTAGATATTGATTAAAAATTTTATATTGATGTCACATTTAGTATTCTAAAGCTGTTTTCACCAAATGAATTTCGATTTATTATACTTATTATTTGCTGATTAGTTAGATTTTTGTTCATTGATTTTAATAATCCTACAAAACCAGAAACAATGGGTGCTGCCATACTTGTTCCTTGTAAGACTTCATAACTATTTCCGGGTTTAGCTCCAAAAATATTTGTACCGGGTGCATATATTGTTGTGTTAGGTCCAAAATTTGAAAAATTAGCTTTACTCTGATTGTTATCAAATGCGCCAACTTTAATCGTGTTTTTTGATCTTTGAAATGGGTCAAAGCCAGTTAATATATTGCTATTCCCTGCAGCTATTACACAAGTTGTGTTATTTTCATTGGCATAATTAAACAAATCATTCCAAAATTCTTCTTCATCTTTAGCGCTTGAATTAATGTAGTCCTTTTGTTCTTGTAGCGGTATATTTACACCACTTGGAATTAACATTCCCAATGATAAATTTACTACATCAGCTTTGTTTTTTATAGCATAAAGTATCGCATCAATTATATATGAACTGGACAAATTCTTATTTTGATCTTCTACTTTTATTGGCATAAAAGAGCAATCAGGACATATGCCAATTAAACCCTGATTGTTATTGCCATTTGCAATAATTGTTGATGAAACATGTGTACCATGGTTTTCTATACTAGGACTTACATCTGTTGTTTTGTCAATGACATTGTATGATTTAATGGATTTGTCTTTTAATTCAGGGTGATTCAAATCAAACCCATTGTCTATTACTGCGATTACAATATTTTTATTCCCTGTAGTTTTATCCCATGCATTGTTAATATTTATTGCCTTTAAATACCAACTGTCTGACTCATCTTTGAGTATTGGATCATTAAATATTTTCGCATAATCAAATAAAGTTTCGTCCCACACCAATAGTTTATATTGATTTAAAGTTGCCTTGACTTCTGTTTTGAAATTTTCTCTTTCTTCGTCTGGTAGTTCCACTTGAAGTCTATTGATTACACTATCTATGTATACGATTTTATAATCGTCAGATGGATAACTTTGTTTTAATTCGCTAGCAAATTTTGCGATTGAATTGCTGGTGTTTTTAATGGCAATATTCACTAAGTTAGAAACAATCTTTCTTCTATTTAAAGAGTCGTTTATGATTTTATTGGCGTCAATGGGTATTATTTGCCCAACTTGTTTTGGTAAATAATCTTGTTGCCAATATTCGTTTTCTGGTAATTGCCTGTTCGAAATTGAATTATTTTTCAAATTATTAACAGGAACTAAATGAAAAAAAAGCAACCATAATAAAATAGCAACCAACAGCATTAATAATAAAAATGCATAATAACGAAGAGGATATTTATTGTTTTTCATATTTTATCTTATTGGGGACAGTTTAATAAATAATTCCATTCCGTATCCTCATAAGGAGCCGAAATCTTAACAATACAATAGGTAGGTTTTCCTGCTACAGCAGTATATTTAAATTGTAACGTATTAGTATTACTAACCAATCCGTTAGAAGTTGCAACAATAACATTATCGTAATAAACATTAATTTCATCTGGCAGTGTTTTCATATCATATTCAATAACTACTGTTCCGCTCTTTTTTCCAAGTTCATGCTGAGTAGTTGTCTCTCCTGGACCTCCAGATTGCACAGTTGCATCACAGTTAATTGTGTTATCTACTTTAGTATATGTTGTATCTATAACTGTTTTTACACTATCAACAGGTATAGGTGGTCTGTTATTACAGTCTTCTAATTGGTTATTTAGATCATTTATTGTTTTGGTATAACGACTTAAATCGGGAGTCCACAACAAAGCATAAATCAATAATCCTAATAATAGAAAAAATAAAATATAATATAGTACCCAGTATTTATAAAAGAAATTTCTCATAATTAATTGATTTCAAAGGCGAATGATTTAATAAAAAAGACCAAAGCAATTAATGCAGTTAATAACCATAGTAACCACCAATACGTAGAAGCAAACCATTTTAAAAATTCTAAAAAACTAGATTCTTCTATGATTTCTTCTTCCAAATTATCTTGTTGAATTTCTTCTTCTTCAACATATTCCTCTACATATTCATTCTCCAAAACATTTTGTGTAGTAGGTGTAGGTTGGCTTTCCAATGTATCTGAAATTGGTGCAATAGGATTGGTTTTAGTAGCAAAATTTGGTTTGTAATTTTGATTATTATCAAATTTCCAACCCCAAACAATACATAGATCGGTACCATTAGAGAATATGAAATTATTTTGATGGTCAAAGACTTTACTTAATAGTTCCGCCCAGTTTTTATTATTTACATCATTTGAATCAGCAAGTTGACTTATTTTAAGGTTTATAATATCTATAAACTCCCAGTATTTAAGTAATTCAGTTTCTGATTCAGACTTTGTTTTCTCATTGATATTCTTCAAGTTCTCGTAATTAGAAAACCAATCGAAAGCATAACCATTTTGTACAGGCTTAGCTAAAATGTTTTTATAATTCCTCTCGAGATTAAACGCTAAAAAATTAGCAACTTTATCGTAATGGTTAAATAAATAACTGTTATCATGCGAAATTGGTACGAAAGTATCTGTAGCAATTAAATGGAATTTATTCATAAAACCAAATTTAATTTATATTTATTAAAACTAGTCATTAATTCTTTTAATTCATTATTAGCATTTTCATCATAGTTAACAAAGCCACAATTAACTAATAATGATATCCTAAAGAATTCTATCCATTTGTTGTATTTCTCTAAAACAACACTGTTAAGAATTGTTTTTTCATTGCTGTTATTTTCAAATAAATTATGTATTGTATCATTATCTATTTGTTTTAATAAATTGTAAAAATTAAAATTATTGTTATTCTTTAGATTATCAATTTCTGCTAATTCTTCTGCAGTAAAATAATTTAAATCAAAATTCATTATAATTTCATTTATTATCAATGATATTGTTTCTGCTAAAAATTCTTCAATCCCACGATTTGTTTCAGTTTCTGAGACAATATCATTTAGGATTCTTTCTAGTTTTGTTTTAATATTTCTATTTTCAACTATCTTTATCCAATGATCTGATAAAAAAGATAGACTATTTTTACTAAAACCATTACTAATAAAATATTCAAAATTAGACGCATTGCTAATTTTTGTTTCCCAATAATTCAAAACCAATTCTGTAAAATATTGTGATTTCGATTTTGTTTCTTTTGTTAAAAAAAGCGTTTCTTTTTTTATACCTTTCTGAATCAAAAAGGACTCTACTTCTTCATTATTAGCCAGCCATAGATTTCGTTTCAATATTTCAATTGCTTCATCAATTGAATTAACAGTTTTCAACTCAGGATATTGAGATACTAAAATATTCGTTTGGTCAAAATTATCGGAACTTTTTTCATTTACATTCACTACAATATTTTCATTTAATAAATTGTAAATTTCAACAGCACTAAGTGATGATAATTTAATCATCTTGTTGAAAGCTGAAAGGTCTTTTGATAATAGAGAGTTCAAAGAAAATTGAATTTCATTTACACTTTTCATACTATTCCCTCTAAGAACTGATAAATCATCGGTATGTAAATGTTTACTTAAATCTTTTTTAACATCAATAATTAAATTATTGAGCTTGTTAATATAGTGGTTTGTTTTTGTTAGGTTATTAGATACTTCAGACAAATTCTGAATGATTAATTCAGAACCATCATTGTTTAAATTAGCAGCAATGTCCCAACTATTTGTAGGAGACTCAAAATGTTTTTTTACAAAGTCGAAATTTATAAAAGAATCTTTTAATCTGTCTAAAAAAGGAATTCGTTCTTCATTTAATTTTAACTCGTAACCATTTTCTTCAAAACCATCAAATGTATCAGTTGAATATTTAAAATCTCTTAGAAGGTAAAAGTTTTTAAAATTTTCTTGTTCTTTTGTCCAATCAATATGCCAATCTTTAGTTTGGGTTACAATTTCATTTTTAAAAAACCTATTAAAACGTGTATCCCATTTGTAATCTAATTTTTTATAATCTTCAGTATACTCAAAGTCATTCGTAATATCAAATTTTAATTGGTTATTAAAAAAAGTAAATACTATAAATAATGGAGGAACTATTGATTCTTTCAGCGAAGAAGACCTCTCAAATGAGTTAGAACCTATGTTTTTAGCTATCCAATTGAATAATAAAGACGGTATCTCATTTACATCTAGTTGTTTGTCATTAGTACAAAATAAAAGATTATTAATATTAAAATCATCGGAATATTTATTAAATAAATAAGATACTTTTCCTCTTAATAACATATCCGGAATTAATTCGTCATCAATATCTTCTGCCTCAATAGCTAATCGGCTCCTTGCTCCAGGAAAGTCTAATAAATCGGAATTCTTTAAAAATTCTTTAACCTCAATTAATTCCATCGGGATAGAAAAAATTAATTCGGCAGTTAATGCTGTAATTAATGACAGGTTAATTTTTATTTCTTCACCATTTTCTTTTTTTACAGATGTCTGTTTTGTTGAATTATTTATTTCTTTTAATCTTTTAACATCCAAAATTTCACCTTCTCCTCTCAGAATATCTTGAAAACCTAAATAGGCCACAGAATCAAAGTTTAGAATTTTTAAATTGGAAATTAATTTCTCAAAAAGTATAGTAAGGTGTTCATTTTTATTCCATAAAACATTAAGAATAGTTGTCCATTCACTTGAATCAAATCCTTCTATTATTTTACCAATTCTTTCAAAAAAACGAGTTTCATTCAATCCTTCAAATAAAATGGTATGTTTACTTAAATGATTGTCAAAATATTCTTTAATTTCTAAAATTTCAAACTCTGTAAGAAAAGTTTGTTTGGTGTTAGTAAAATTAGATTCAAAAGATTTAATATGTAGGTCTAATTCTTTGCGATCTAAAAAAGCATTTATTTTTTTTAGATCAAGAAAGAAAGAATCTAAAATAATAATCAATATATCTTTTGGTGATAGTAATTTTACTTTAATAGGGAAGTCTTCATATTTAATGACTTTATCTACAGTGAATCGAGTAACAACTCCAGTACTTTCTGCACCAACACCAGGAGGGTTAATGTCTTTTAGAAAATCGTATTCCTTATCTTTGTTTTTGATAACGAATGGTTGTCCTTTTCGGCTCAATAAGTTTTTAATGAGGTAAGATTTTCCCACTTGACTGCCGCCAAAAATAGCAATCACAGGTTTAGAATCGATGTTATTATAAACTTTACTAAAGGTATTCTGTGAGTTTTTTAATTTTAATAAAAGATTGTTTTTCTCTTCGTATTTTAAATTAGATTCCACCCATTTAATGGAATCGGTTAATTTAAAAATATTAAGATTAATATTTTCTTTTAAAGTAGCTATATCTTGTTCGGAGTAATGTTTCATAAATTATTATCTAGCATTTAAAATAAATTCGCAAGTATCTAACCAATATCCATTCTCGTTATCTAAAGTTTGATAATTAAGTTTGAAGAATTTATTTGGCTTATCGTTCCCTTCTGCATCTTCTACACTTTCAATTTTTAATTCTTCTTTAGAATCATCTATTTCCCTAGACAAAGTTATTTTTAAGGGGAGGTTTTGAAATATCTTATTTTTTTCATTGTTTATTTGCTCCTCTATGAATGAATTCTCTTTACTTGGAAAGCGAGTTTTTACAATTTTACTAATTTCATTATTGTTTAGACTAATTCGGTACAAATCTGAAACAGGGTAATTTTTTGAAGTATATTTTGAATATCCAAACTGGTAGGGTAGAGTTTGAACTAATACTTTATTTTCATTTTTTTTCGGCGTGAGTATAATCTCTTTACTGTTATAATTACTTTTTACAATGTAGTCTGCGGTTGAAATAATCTTCTGCTTAATGATCTCTGTATTTATTTTCAAGTCATTTATTTTATTTAGTTTACCTGCCATTAACGCAATTATTGCACCAACACTTACCATTGTTTTTTGATCTTTTACAAAACCGCGATTATCAGAATAAGGGAACCATTTACCAATCCAATAAGTATTTAAATTGATTAAGTTATTAGGTGAAATAGAAAGGTATTTTAAAAAGATTTCTTCCAAACTTTCTAAAGAACAAGGTTTGCCAGAAAGAACTACATAATCGCATTCGTATTGATTTAAAACTAAGCAGATTTGTTTAACAATACTATCAAATACAGAACTAGTAATTATATTTATTTTTTTAGAACTAATGTTCCATTTTATTTCTAGGAAATTAAAACCAAAATGTTTTTCAAAATACACTATCAATTCTTTATTAGTAAATTCTTTACCTATGATTTGTTCAAAACTTACTGTTTGATGATTGTTATTGTTAGCATTTTTTAAATAATGCATAGCTATTGGAATTGCAACTTGATGAATAAATGCTTTGCGCATCATTTTAGCTATATATCCAATATTATTGGTATCTTGACCAAAAAAACCATTTAATTTTTCGGAGATATTATTTATCCCTTTTGCTTTTGCAAAATTTTCAATGACGCCAGTACATCCTTCGTCATTAATTGAATTTATTCTGCCTTCAATTATTACTTGCTGAATTATTTCTTTCAGTAATTCGTCTCCTGCTAATTTAAAACTATCCCAATATTGAGGATCGGGCTTAATGTTAATGGATTTTTGTTCCTTGTTTAAAGAATAATTCGCAATCATAACATCTGTAGTACCAGCACCTATGTCAATTGAGCCAATAGTGATTTTATCTTTATTATTGAATAAATAATTTTCAATTACATAATTATTACCCTGCAATTTTTTCGACAATAAACTATAAATAAAAACTAGTTGACAACTTGTAGCTTCATCATATATCCAATCTTTGCGATCTTCTAATTCAGGTAATTTCTTTGATATGTCCTTGATAGATGGAATTATTTCAGGCAGTTCAAACCAAAATTTATTATCGTTAGAGTCAAAATAAAACTTCACATAGTTATTTAATAATTTACAAGCATCCTCCGCAGCTTCTCGCAAAGCAATTTGCTCGTATTGAATCATTCCAGTTGGACAAGAAATGGTAATTCTTTTTAATGTTCTAGGAATAGTTAGATTACCATGCTCTTCCCTAAATTTATAAGAATTTATCTGAACATAGGCATGGATCAATAGTTCCAAGAAGACAAATTTCATTAAGGAATTTCTTGAAAATAATGATTTTGACCCAAAAACTTCGCCATTTGTTAGTGATCCGTCAATTTTTAATTGTTCTGAAATCCCACTCAGATACACCTTTTTGATTTTATTAAAATCATTGGGATAAAATTCCCACTCTTTTTCTGAAGCATTTTTATCCCATAAGTATCTTTTGGGGCTAGAATTATAAGTTTTTAATTCGTACCCTAAATTAAAATTAATAGTTGCATTATTAATTATATTCTCTGCTTCGTAGCCAATCCTTACAAAACTGGGGACTGTAAATTTGTTATTATGATATTTCTCTTTGTTTATAGCGCCAAAATTAGACTCCCTAAAAACTAAATTCATAGGAAAAGGATCGTTATATTCTAATTGTGGATTGGTATAGTCTTGAATATTTATTTTCTTAACTTTTTCGAAAGTAAATGCATCATCATTTTGATTCTCAAATAACAATGCGCATGTTGCAGAATTGCCAATGTCTATAACTAAATCAACTGGAATTTTCTTGATATCATCTGTGAACAATTGTAATTCTGGTGTTTCTTTTAAACTCTCAATCCATTTTATTAAAAGTAGATAGTGAGAAACATATTGTTTAACGGGTTGTTCGTAACGCAATTCATCGTTTTTGCCATAAAAAATATCGGCTAAATATCCTTCAACCCAAGAAGTAGAAGTATTGTTGCTAAATAAAAAATTACTAATATTTATATCATTTGTGTGGATTTTGAAAATATTTTCATCAGGATTTAAACTTAGTTGAGGCCCAGTTTTATCTGATTCATTTTTAGCTAATGTTGTATCTATAGCTAAAACTAATTTTATCCTATTATATTCTTCATCACAATCAAAATAAAGTCGAACCCAATCTGTAGGATACATTATGTCTTTATTAATAGAATTATCTTTAAAATAGGGAACTGGTATCCATTTTTTCTTAAAATGTTTTAATGCTTTTTTGAGACTACTAGTTTCGTAAAAATCTACTATTTCAGTACAAGAATTAATATCAACATCATCTTTAAGTTTATTATTAACAATAAAATCATGGTCTACTAACTCTTGTTTTCTGTAGTATTTTTCGGTGTCTTGAATTACTACTTTTAAAAGTGGATCTAAGGTAAAATCTAAAATATTGGTATCAAAAGGTTGATGGAAATAAATTTTGTTGCTCTTGGAGTAATCTAAATTTATTTCTGAAACAAATTTATAATATTGTATACTAGAATTTGAAATAAGGGAGATTCGTTTCATTTTAGCAAAAAAAGTTAATGTGGTCTCAAAATTAACTTTTTTTAACAAAATTCAAATAAAATATTTATTTTATAAATTTTCTAAAATAATTGATATACAATTAGTTGTAAAACATTTCTACATAGAGATTCCCCTCAATGTGTTTTTGTTTTTGTTATGATTCTTATTTGCTTCACTTCTCTTGGGTATTAATTTAAAATTCCTCCCCGCATCTCTTTCTCAGGACGCTGCGGTTCAAGCAGCGAAACATATTTAACCACTCCGAAATCCTTTCCTATTTCTCAAAAAGCCTATTATAAAACATGCTTTTAACACTTCTATATAATAAACTTGGTTTAAATTCGTTATTGGAAAATATTTCATAACCATTTAAATTAAAAAATCATGCCAACCTACTCAGAAACAGGACATGCAAAAAATGTCAACAACTTCCAACAACTCATTTCATTTTGCACAGGTTACGGAGCCACCTACAACCCAAGCAAAGCCACACTCAGCCTTCCAAG
>Ga0114967_10001633_pt1 | contig 18852 bp, 10 predicted proteins | sample M_130628_MF_Meta_FD_92639 | JGI IMG/M metagenome (GOLD analysis project Ga0114967, IMG submission 92639) | Freshwater microbial communities from Lake Montjoie, Canada to study carbon cycling - M_130628_MF_MetaG | ecosystem: Environmental > Aquatic > Freshwater > Lake | place: Lake Montjoie... | reverse complement strand
GTCGACATATAGCCCTGGATCTTGTTTCGCCAGACACTTGTCGCGGTCGGCTTCTCGGCGGCGGCGTCCAACGCAAAGAGGAACGAGCCGCCACCGTAGCTGGTGGTGAAGATTTTCCCGTCGCTGACGCTGGGGGTGACGATGTTCATCCCTCGGAAGGCCTCCACGGGCGTCTTCCAGAGAATCGTGCCGGTCTCGGGATCGATGCCGGCGAGTTCCTCCCGTCCCTGCACCAGGATCTGGGGCACGCCTCCCAGCGAGGTGAAGAAGGGGGAGGAAAAGGCGCTGCCATTCATCCCGCCGCCATCGGTCATCACCCGCCAAACCACCTTGCCCGTTGCTTTGTCGAGCTTCACGAATCCGCCCCCGGCCTGCACATAGACCGCGTCGCCCAGCAGCAGCGGACTCGAGACGAAGCCGAAGGAGGGCAGGGGGCTTTCAAAGGCCGTCATGAAATCGACCCGCCAGATCTCCTTGCCGGTGGCTGCATCGAGGCAGACCAGCAGATCGCGCATCCCGGCGACATAGATCCGCCCGTCGGCCACCGCTGGAGTGGCCCTGATCCACGAGCCGTTGGAGGCGGCAAAGAAGGGCACGGTCATCGCGCCCTCCCAGCTGGCCTGCCAGAGCTCGCGGCCGGTCTGGCGATCGAGGCCGCGGACATGCTCTGTTTTCTTGTCGCGTGTCTCCGTGACAAAGACCGCGTCACCGGCGATCACGGGCCCGGAGTAGCCGGGGCCTAGTTCCACACGCCAGAGTTTTTCCAGCCGCCTCGGTTCCAGGCCATCGGGCCAGGCCGCTCCGGCGACGAGGCCGTCCCGTGCCGGTCCCCGCCACTGGTGCCAGGAGGGAGCAGGCTCTGCTCCCTGGGCGGTGAGCAGCGGCAGTGCCGTGGCGAGGGCGATTGCCGGGAGCCGGGTCGTCAGCCGCATAAAATCTCCATAAAAGCGTGCTCCAAATCCCCGCTGCCCGAAGGTAAACCGCCCTCAACCTGGAAGGTGGCTTACGAGCAATATGATTGTCGGGGCAGCGTCAGTCGACGACGGCCCGGATCGTGAATGATGCGTCGAGCGTTTCCCCAGCCGGGAGCGGAATCACGCCGCTGTGCTCGGCTCCGGTCGCCAGCAGGTTGACCCCGTCAGTGGCATTGGCCACCGGCTCGACGGCCACGAGCGGGCGGTCGGCCGGGGCGAAGCAGACGAGGTGGGTGACGTTGGGGGAGCATTCCATAAAGAGCCGCACGCCGCTCTCGGGCCAGCCGATCTCCGCCCGGCCATCAAACCCGCCGAAGCAGGCATCGAGCCGCAGATCACCGAGCGGCCGAGACTTGGAGAAGTCGAGTTCCGCTGGCAACGGCAGGCTCGGCCCATCTGGCAGGCCATCGGCGTTGCTGCTGGGCAGGCCATCGGCACTCCCGTCGGGATGGATCCGGGTCACGCGAAACTGCAATTCAACCGGCTCCCCGTCTCGCGAGAGCCACCGTCGGAAGTAGGGATGCCAGCCGAAGCCAGCCGGCATCGTCGTGTCGCCGCGGTTCTCGAGTTTCAGCCGCTGAACAAGCTGGTCACCCTCGACCTCGATCTCGACTCGTGCCAGGATCGGCCAGGGCCAATTGAAATCGGCCACCGTGGCGGAATCGAATTCGAGCACAAGCCGCTGCGGAGTCCGCTCGACGACCTTCCAGGGGCGGTTCCGCACATCACCATGGATGGCATGGTTTTTGGCGTTTGCGAGAGTGTATTCGCGTCCCTCAAACGTAAATTTGCCGTCCCGGATTCGATTGGAATAGGGCAGCATCAGCCAACTCGCCGCCCGCATCTGCGTTTCCGGAAGGCGGGCGTCGGGCGTGACGTCAATCCACTCCCCGTTTCGCTTCACGGCCATGGCCAGAATGCTGCCGCCCTTCGCAGGCGTGACAGCGACGCGGAAGCGGTCAGACTGGATCTCGACCGGATCGGCTTCCTCCGCGACGGCCACCGCCGCCGGCGACGTGCACAAGACAGTCAAGCCGAGGATCACGCCACATGTGATTCCGCGACACGTCTCGAGCACGCCGCCGACCGGCAGCAGCATGACGGCCGCAAGCAGCCGTCGGATCTGATTCCTTCCGGGTGCCGCCCGACTCACTCGAGCTTTTCCTTGTCCATATCGAGTTGCAGGTCGGCGAATCCCTTGTCGGTGACGCTGACCCGCCAGACCGAATCTCTGCCCTGCATCTTCTGATTCACCAAGGCACCGCCCGGCGCATCAAGCGGGATGGTGATTTGAACGCTGTAGACGCCCGGTAGCACACCCTTCGTTCCCTTCATCGACACCATGTCAAAACCGCCGTCGGCCCTGGTACCACCGATATAGGCCTGCGACATCATGTCGTCGGGAACAAAGTTGACAGCCACTCCCTCGCAGGGCTTTCCGCCGCGGGTCAGGTGGCCCGACACAGAAACCTCGCCCTTGTTGCCGGAACAACCGACGACGAGCACGCAGGCAGCGACGAGCAGAAGACTACGAAACAGATTCCGATACATGCACGGGATCCTTGTGGCTAGGAGGGGATGAATGGAAGGCGGGAAAGACTCAATGTACGAAACGCGAAATCATCGACAATTGGACAGCCCAACAAAATAAAAACCCGCCCCGGCGGCGGCTGCCGCCGGGGCGGGTCTGTTGTTACACCAATCAGCGGTTCAGGATGCCGTCCGGCACCGGGAGATTGTCGGCGGGATTCACGAGGGCCGTGATCGCAACACCGACCGGAACCGAGACGACCGAGCCATCACACATGGCAAGCGTGGCACCGCCCGGATGCGGCGTGCCCCAGTAGCCACGGAAGTTGCCCCAGCCGATCGCATCGCACTTCTGATCCTGGAAGATCGTCTGGGAGTTCGGAACACCACCGCTGCTGAGACACCGGGAAATCTCACCGCCACCGGCGAATGCACCATCGCGGTAGGGAAGAGAGCCGGTGTTGTACATACGGGTGTCCATCGAGATCTCACCGAGCAGCATCGTGGAAGACGTGCCGTCAGTGATGTCCTGCATACGAGCCGGACTCGACGAATCGTTGTTACCGTACTTAGCGAAGCCGGGCTTGTAGAACGGGAAGCCGTTATTGACGTCCGTGGCGGACGACAAGACGATGCGATCGCCGACTACCGGAAGATCCGCAATGTTCTTATTGCCGTTGATACCATGGTCAGGGGTGATCAGCTGGTTCGTGGCATAGCTGCTGACCATGACCTTCGTCCTGGCTGCACCGCCCGTCTGGGAAGACAGGTAGATCTTCTGGCCGGTACCGTTCTGATAGAAGCTCTCAAACGTGCCGCCGGATGCTCCAACGTGCCCAGTCGGGCTGGTCGTGGTGGAACCGTTGAACACAGTGTCGATCACCGGGTACGAACCGGAACCGTTTCCGACCGTCTCCGCCCCACTGCCACCACGTGTCGGGCAACCAAACACCGGCATCGAGGCATCGAAGCTGATGTTGTTGAACTCGTTGGTCAGCTCCATGAACGGAGCGGCACCGTAGAACGCACTCCCGGTCTGAGTCTGGACGCCACCCTTGCCGTTGCCCTGCAAGAACACGCGGCAGCGAGTATTGGATCCGAGTTGCACTTGGTAGAGCTTGCTGTTCCAGAACAATGTTTCCCAGCCCGCCATGTTGTCAACGTCATAGGTCGAAACCGAAGTGCCGCCGCCCGGGAAGCACTTTTGAGCCCCTTCAAAGTTCAAGCATCCAAGGGCAAGCTGCTTGGCGTTGTTGATGCAGGCACTCTTGCGAGCGGCTTCACGAGCCGACTGAACGGCTGGCAGCAGCAGCCCGACGAGGGTACCGATGATGGCAATCACCACGAGAAGTTCCACAAGCGTGAAACCGCCGCGGCGGAGAGACGAACGAGTGGTCATGACGAGTACTCCTTACTGAATGTCGCCCGAAGGCGGAATGAAAAGATAGAAAACGCTATCGACCAGAACCCGTTGGTGATCAGGAGATCGAAGGAAAAAAGGAAAATAGGTCGCCTGCCCCACCAACGCGTGTATCGTAGCCTATATCGATACGAGACGTCAAGTAAATTGGTTCAAAAATATAAGGATGCGACGGAGGGCGAAACTTTCCTCATTGGGCTGTGGCTGACCTGTCGGGCAGGAGTGATCTTCGTGGTGGCTTGGGAGGGCCGCCCAGCTGGCGAAATCGGCTGAAAACGCGATGTTTCGGAGGCTGACGCAGCGTTTGTGCTGGTTGCCGAGTTGGGGCTGAGACGGTCCGCCATGGCAGGCTGGGGCCACCATCGCCGCCGCCACTGGTGTCTCCCCGGCCGCCAAATGTCCGTCGAGGTGAGGGACCAAAGGGGGAATCCACACCCTGCAACCGCTCCAAATCACTGGGGACCGCTGTCTGCGACACCGACAAGATCTGCCGGAATTTCTGCCACCTCCAGTAGCTTTTCCGCGGCGAGCAGCTGCTTCAGCCGGCTGACCTGATCGGGGCGGTCTGCTGCCAGATCGACCTGCTCATATGGGTCGGTGGCCAAATGGAAGAGTTCCACCTGCTTTCGATCCGTGCGGTCGATCAGCTTCCAGTCATCGCCGATGATCGCTGCGCCCTTGCTGTGGGCTATATAGATTGGACGTGGTCGGGTCGTCGCCGCCTTGCCGCAGAGGGCTGGCCAGCGATCGACCCCGTCCCAGTGGGCCGTCGCGGGAGGCTCGAATCCCACGATGCCGGCGAGCGTGGGAAACCAGTCCACGGCGTGCATGACGGCCGGGGATTTTCCGGCCGCAAGCACACCCGGCCAATTGGCAAAGGCGCAGACCCGAATCCCGCCTTCGTAGAGCTGATTCTTCTGGCCCCGCAGCGGGGCATTCTCGCTGTTGAGCGGCGAGGTGGGCACGTCGCCGACGTAGGGGTTGCCGGCGTGCTCGAGCCCGCCATTGTCGCTACTGAAGATGACCAGCGTGTTGCCCCGCTGGCCCGTCGCCTCGACCGCGGCGACCAGTTCGCCGATCTTGGCGTCGAGCTGCGAGACCATCGCCGCCAGTCGCAGCCGCGAGTTCTGCTTCTCGGGATCGGCATCGAAGACAACGCCGTCATAGAGTCGCTTGTATTCGTCGGGCGCATCGACCGGCGTGTGCACAGCATGAAACGGCACATACACAAACCAGGGCACCCGCCTGCCTTCAGGACTCATCCGGCCGCCTCGGATTCGGCTGACCGCTTCTGCTGCCATCAGTTCGGTGGCGTTGCCCTTCTCCTGAAAAAATCTGCCGTCGCGATGCCACGTGTCGAGAAACTCACCGCGCCGGTAGAAGTGCGTCCAGGGATCGGCCGCACCGGTGAGCGTGCCGTAGGCATGTTCGAAGCCGAAGGCGTTGGGCCCCCACTCAGGCTTCGCCCCCAGATGCCATTTGCCACACTGCGATGTCTCGTAGCCGAGCGACTGGAGGGCCGACGGGAGCGTGAGGGTGTCCGGGGACATTGCCCGGAGGTTGCTTGGCTTGAGTGCCTGCGGTCCAAACCGGCCCGGATACCGGCCGCTCATGAGGGCCGTCCGCGTGGGCGTGCAGACGGGCTGCACGTAGTGACGGTCGAGTTCCACGCCCTCCGCCACGAGCCTGTCCATGGCAGGCGTCTTGCCAAAACCCTGATGCCAGCCGACATCGGCCCAGCCGAGATCGTCGGCGACAATCAGCAGAATGTTTGGCCTGGTGGGGGTGGGAGCAGTCGACGGTGAACCCGGAAGGGGAGCCTCTGCACGAGCGATCGAAACCGGCGGTGTTTGCCAGATCATGATCGCGAACACACACGCGATCAGGCGGGCGACGTCGGTGAGAGGTCGGCCTCCACAGGAATACGACGACATGATGAAAAATACCCCCGGAGCCGAGTCACCTGCAGATGAAGACGAGATACAGAGGAAGACAAGGTGATCAGATATGATGCCTCGCCATGCCACACCACGCCATGCCCCCCAGTCAGAATCCGCCGCCCGGTGAAGCCTGGCGACCGTGCGCAGAACCGGCGCTTGGGGAGGGCGAAGAAAACGCCCGGCTTTCCTTGAGGGGGAGGCCAATGAGGCTATCGCTGGCCCGCCGATTCATCTTTGTGGCCGTGGCCCTGATCGTCGCTGGAGACTGGCCATTGTCTGCCTTCTCGGCCGACGTGCATGTTGCGGTCGATGGCAGCGACGCCGCGGACGGTTCGCCAGAGCGGCCGGTGGCATCGCTGCGGCGGGCACTCGATCGCGTGCGGGAGATCCGCGCGGCTGCGGCTGATCGTCAGACGCCAATCGTGGTCGAGGTCGCCGATGGGCAACACGAACTGGCCGACACTCTGATGCTTCGGCTCGAAGACTCTGGCACGGCTGCAGCGCCGACCGTGATTCGGGCTGCCGCAGCCGCTCGCCCCGTGATCAGTGGCGGCCGAGTGATCCGGGGCTGGGAGCCGTCGGCCGACGGCCGCGGCCATTGGATGGCCCGTCTGCCGGCGGTGGCAGCCGGCGAGTGGCGATTCGCGCAGCTGTTTGTGAATGGGCAACGGCGGTTCCGTCCGGTTCTGCCCGCCGCCGGCTGGTACACGATCGCCGCCACGTTGCCGCCCTCACCTGCCGCCGCGGGCAAGGGACACGATGGCTTCGGGTTTTCTGACGGAGACATCCGTTCCGACTGGACCAACATCGGCGACGTGGAGGTGGTGGCCGTGCACCGCTGGGCGATGTCGCGGATGCGGATCGCCGCGATCGGGCCGTTGGAGGGGGCTGGCGGTGAGCCGCAGGCCGCGGGCGGCACCGTGCGATTCACTGGCAGAACGATGGCGCCGAGCGACTGGAGCGGGTTTCCGGCAGGCAACCGCTTCTTGGTCGAGAATGTCGGCGAGGCGGTCGGAGAGCCGGGATCGTGGTACCTCGACCGGAAGCACGGCATCCTTACATACTGTCCGCGGCCAGGAGAGACGCCTGAAGCCGCAGAGGTGGTCGCGCCGCGTCTCGACCGGCTCGTGCGGCTCGAGGGAGATCCCGCCAGCGGCCGCATGGTGGAGCATGTGCGGTTCGAGGGGCTCACGTTCGCCCACGGAAACTGGACACTCGATCCAGCAGGGCAGTCGTTTCCACAGGCCGATATCAATGTCGGAGGGGCGATGTCGGCGACGGCCGTGCGGCACGTGGCCTTCGTGGACTGTCGCGTGCGGCACGTTGGCCGCTACGCGATCGAGTTTGGCGGGGGCTGTTCCGACTGCACTGTGGAGAGGTGCGACCTCGCCGATCTCGGTGGCGGCGGAGTGCTGATCGGCACGGGCGGCGGCGCTGGGTCATGGGGCGAAGCGGCTGCCATGCCGAGGGCCGTCGAGCGGATCGCGATTCGCGACACCACGATCCGCCACGGTGGCCGGATCCACTCGGCGGCGGTGGGCGTGTGGATCGGCCACGCCACCCACTGCACCGTCGAGCACTGCGACATCCACGACTTTACCTACACCGGCGTGTCGGTCGGCTGGATCTGGGGCTACGGAGAGAGCCGCACGCACCACATTCGCATCGCCTCCAACCGCATTCACCATCTTGGATATGGCGTGCTCTCCGACATGGGGGGCGTCTACACGCTCGGCGTGTCGCCCGGCACCGTGGTGGAGGACAATGTGATCCACGACATCGCCAGTCACGACTACGGCGGCTGGGGCCTTTATACAGACGAGGGCTCCACCGGCATCGTGATGCGGGGCAACCTCGTCTATCGCACATCGTCGGGAGGCTTTCACCAGCATTACGGCCGTGACAATCTTGTCGAGAACAACGTCTTCGCCGCGGCCCGCGACTGGCAGCTGCAGCGGTCGAGGGTGGAGGACCACACGAGCTTCACATTCACTCGGAACGTGGTCTGGTGGGATTCGAACGCGCCGCTGATGCATGGCGATTGGCTGAAAGGCGTCGAACTCCGCGACAACTGTTATTGGAATGCCGCGGGGCCCGTGCGATTTCCGGAGGGCGGCGACCTTGTAGGCTGGCAGCAGGCAGGCCAGGACGCGGGCTCGCTCGTGGCCGATCCGAGGTTTGCAGACCCGGCCGCGGGCGACTTCACGCTCGCCGCTGATTCGCCCGTCGTGGTGATCGGATGGCAGCCGATCGATCCGACGAAGGCCGGCCCGCGGGGGCCGACGCCGAAGGACGACCTCGCCCCGGTTCCCAGCATCTGGCCCGAGCGACGCGTGTCACCGTAAAAAGCGCTGCCTGCAGCAGGACCGGCGGGATTTCGGCTGGCTGAGTGCCGCCCGCAGGGGACTCGGTTGCGTATACTCCTCCTCCCCCGCTGGAGGAAGGATCCTTGGCCATGGCATCGCTCTCACCCGTCCGCTGCTCGCTGCATCGGCTCGACGCCTCGAAGGGGGTGCTGGCCGCGGCCGCAGAGTGGCTGCTCACGCATGCCTGCAAGCCGGCCGCTGCCGCCACGGCCGCTGATCTCGGCGACGTGATGGTGGTTGTCCCGGGTCGGCGGGCGGGGCATCGGCTGCTCGAGATTCTTCTCGATCTCGCTGCCGCCAAATCGCTCGATCTCGTGCCGCCGCAGACGGTGACGCTCGGAAAACTCCCGGAGCTCCTCTATAAGCCTGCCCGGCCGCTCGCCGATGACTCTGTCGAAATCTTCGCCTGGGTGGCGGCGATCGCCGGTGCCAAGGAAGCCGACCGCGAACGGGTCGCTCCCGGTGTGGGGGAGGCGCGAGGCCGGCTCGTCGACGTGGCACGATCGCTCGCTTCCGCCCATCGCGAACTGGCATCGATCGGACTCGGCTTCCACGAGTGCGCTGAAAAGGCCGACGAATTGCTCCCCGGTTTCGGCGATCACGCGCGGTGGGAGTCACTCTCGCGCATCGAGCGCGACTATCTCGATCGGATCGACGCCGAGGGGCTCTGGGACCGACAGACCGCCCGCCGCGAGGCGATCAAACGGCATGAAGTCAGCGGCACGAAGCGTGTCGTGCTGCTCGCCACGGTCGATGTCGATCCGCTGCAGCGGCAGATGCTCGAACAGGCGCCCGCCACGATCGATGCCCTCGTCGCCGCGCCCCCCGACCTGAGCGACGAGGAGTTTTCCGCCTGCTTCGATGCCTTCGGCTGCATCGTGCCGGAGGCCTGGGCGGCGCGGCATATCCCCGTGCCGCTTGCAACGATCAGGCTCGTCGATGACAGCGATTCCCAGGCCGACGCGATCGTCGACTGGCTGCAGGGCCTCGGCGGACGGTTCGCCGCCGACGAGATCACGATCGCCGTACCCGACGACAAGGTCGCGCCCGCGATCGAGCAGAAGCTCGCCGCGGTCGGCAGCACGGGCCGCTACGGCACAGGCCGCACGGTCAAGCGATCGACGCCGTGGCAGATGCTCTCGGCGGTGTTTGACACGCTGGCCCGCGAGGAGTTTGCGGCGATCGCCACGCTCGCGCGGTCGCCGGGCGTCGTCGAACTGATCAGAAAACAGACCGGCATCGCAATGCCGGCCGCGGTCGCCGACGATGTTGCCTCCCGCCATCTGCCGATGACGATCGACCGCGAACACCTCGCGAGGGCGGCCGAACGTCCGGAAGACCAGCAGTCCAACGCCCAGTTTCTCGCGATGCTCGCGAGCATCGACGAATGGCTCGCGCCGCTCCGGCAGGCCTCCGCGAAGCTCGGTCAGTCTGCGGCGAAGAAGACCGCGGGGAGGTCCAAGAAGAAAGCAAAGACCGAGCCGCAGAACTGCGTGCTGGCCGCTGCCTGGGCCGAAGCCGTGCGGCAGTGCGTCGCCGCAACGCTGCAAGGCACAATGATCGACCGCGATGCTCCTGACGACCGCGTGGTGGCTCGCAGCCTGCGTTCGCTCGGTGAACAGCTTGCCCAGATGGCGACGATTCCCGATTCGCTCGCCGTGGCAGCCGGCCCGGAGGGGCTCGCGCGGCTCCTCCTTGCCAACTGGGCGACGGAACTCGTGCCCCCCGTACCCCTTGCCGACGCGATCGACATCGTCGGCTGGCTCGAGGTACCGCTCGATGATGCTGCCGCACTCGTCATCACGTCTGCCGTGGAGGGCTGCCTCCCCTCCGGCCAATCCCGTGATCCGCTGCTGCCGGAGACGCTGCGGAAGGCGCTCTCGCTCGAGGATGCAACGCGGATCGCTGCCCGCGATGCGTGGATTCTGTCGTTGGCCGCCTGCTGCCGCAGCGACCTGCTCGTGCTCGCGCCGCGGCGTGGGTCGGATGGATCGCCGGCCGTTCCCAGCCGGTTGCTCTTCCGGCGCGAGCCGGCCGAAGTCGTGGCTGCCGCGCAGGCATTGTTCGCGGCCCAAGAGCCGGCCGTTGTCGCGCCGGCGGCGTCATCTGGTTCTGCGAGGCTCGTGGTGCCCAGGCCTCCGGAGGGTGCCATCGATGTGGCTTCGATGCGGGTGACGGAGTTCCGCGATTACCTCGCCTGCCCCTACCGCTACTGGCTGCGGCATCGGCTCCGGCTTGCTCCCGTCTCCGACGAGGCCCGCGAACTCGGGCCCGCCGACTTTGGCACGCTGATCCACGAATGCCTCGATCGCTTCGCCAAACACGACGAGCTCGTGTCGTGCACCGACGGCGATCTGCTCGAGGAACAGCTCTCCCGCATCCTCGACACGCTCGTGCGGCTTCGGTATGGACCCGGCGCCGTGCCGGCGGTGGCGGTGCAGGCGGAGCTGGCCCGGCGAAGGCTCCGTGGCTTTGCCCACGCGCAGGCGCGCCGAATGGCGGAAGGCTGGAGAATCCACCTCAGCGAGCACCATGTGAAAGACGCTCTGCTCGATGTCGATGGCACTCCGATAAGGCTCTCGGCTCGCATCGATCGCATCGACCACCATCCTGACTCAGGCCGCTGGCAGGTGCTCGACTACAAGACCTCCGCGCGGAGCAAGACTCCCGAGCAGAGCCATCGCAGTGGCGATGACTGGGTCGACCTGCAACTCCCGCTCTACCGCCACCTGCTCGGCGAAGTGCCGGGCATCGGCGACCACAACCTCGTGGACGTCGGCTACTTCAACATACCGGCCCGCGTCGAGGACATCGGCATCAAGACGGCCGCGTGGACTGCTGCCGACTATGAAGCCGCGGACGAGACGGCTCGCCACGTGGTGCGGCAAGTCCGGGCGGGCGTCTTCTGGCCGCCGACGGAGGGTGCTGAGCGTTCGTTTCCGGAATTCGACGCGATCTGCCAGACAGCGGCCATCGTCGAGGATGATGGCGAGGAGGAGTCATGAGCATGCCCGCGACGAAGAAGAGGCCGGCCGGTGGCCCCGATCCATTCGTCAGCGTGCGGGCCAGCGCCGGCACCGGCAAGACTCACGCGCTCACCACGCGGATGATCCGGCTGCTCGCCGATGGCGCCGAGGTGTCGGACGTCTTCGCCGCGACCTTTGCCCGGAAGGCAGCGGGTGAAATCCTCGCCCGTGTGCTGCACCGACTCGCCTCGGCGGCCGATCCGGTCACGCCGGCAGCGACGGCCGAACTGGGGACGGCCATCGCAAGGCACGCAGCCGACGCAGCGTTCTTTCGCGAGCTGCTGGTGAAGGTGATGGCGTCGCTCGACCGATTGGCGGTCGGCACGCTCGACAGCTTCTTCGTCACCTGCGCCGATGCCGCCCGCTTCGAACTCGGCCTGCCAGCCAACTGGACCATCGGCACCAATGCGGAGCTTGAATCGCAGCGGCAGCGGGCCATCCATGGCACGATCGAGCAGGCTGTTGGCGACGACGATGGCCGTTCGCCGGCCGCCACGATGGCCGATCTCCTCGTTCGCGCCGCGGGCGGGACAACTGGCACGGGCCTTGAGAGTCTCCTCGAAAGGATCGTCTCCGATCTGGCGGCGGTGCATCGCGAGGCCGAGCCTGCCGCTTGGGGGTGGCTGCCAGTGCCGCGGCCGCCGGCCGCTGCCGATATCGATGCTGCGATCGCCTTCATCGAGGCGGCGGCATTCACGGACAAGCGGTTCACCGGGGCCCGCGACAAGGATCTTGCGGCCTTTCAGGCCAGCGATTGGCAGTCGTTTGCGAGCAAGGGCATCGCCAGCAAGGTGCTCGCCGGCGATACGACCTATTACGGCAAGCCGATCGACCCCGCCATTCAGGAGGCCTACGGCACGCTTCTCGATCTGACGAAGACCTTGGTCCTTGACCGCATCGCGGCCCAGACGCGGGCCATGCGCGAGGTCCTCGATCGCTACGTGGAAGCGACTGACCAGCTTGCCACGGTGGATGGGATCGTGTCGTTCGACGATGTGACCCGGCTGGTTGGCCTCGCGGCCAGCGACGGCACGCTCGATCATGCGAGGTGGCGGGGCATCTCGTATGCAAGACATCTCCTCCTCGATGAGTTTCAGGACACGTCGCTCGCGCAGTGGCGGGTGCTGGAACGGCTCGCCGAGAATACGGCGACGAGCGGCGGAACATTCTTCGCCGTGGGGGACGACAAGCAGGCGATCTATGGCTGGCGGGGCGGCAAGGCGGAACTGATCGATACGCTTGCCGCGTTCTTCGAAAAGGCGTCGACGCCGCTGACGACGCTCGAACTGTCGGAGAGCTATCGCTCGAGCCCCGCTGTGCTCGATGTCGTCAACAAGGTCTTTGCCAACCTCGCCGGCTGCGAACCGCTGGGCGACCATGCCGCCGTGGCCGAACGCTGGGCGGCGGCTTTTCCGCCCCATTCCGCGGCAGCACGCAAGCAGGATCTGCCGGGCTGGGTTCGGCTCAGGACAGCTCCGGGCGGCGATGAGGTCCTCAAATACGCCGCCGAGCGGGCGGCGGCACTCACGCTGGCAAATCCAACGGCGCGGATCGGCGTGCTCGTGCGGACCAATCGCGCGGCTGAGCAGGTGATCGCGCGGCTCAAGAGCCGCCATGACATCGTCGCCAGCGCCGAGGGGGGCAATCCGCTCGACGACTCGCCCGCCGTGGAACTCTTGCTCTCGGTGCTCTCACTCGTCGACCATCCCTCCGATGTGACGGCGCGGTTTCACGTGGCCACATCACCGCTGGCGGCGGCCCTCGGGCTCGGTGCGGAGCATCGCCCGGTTGCGGAGCCGCCCTCAGCGTTCGTTGCGGCGATCGATCTGCTGCGGCGGGAACTCATCGACGACGGCTACGGCCCCGTGCTCGGACGGCTCGCGGCCGTCGTCGCCCCGCAGAGTTCGCAGCGGGATGTGCGGCGGCTCGAGCAGTTCGTCGAGTCGGCGCGGGCCTGGGATCTTGCTGTCGGCGGCTCGCGATCCGGCCTCCTTCGCACATCTCCCTTCATCGCGCAGTGCCGGAGCACGAGCGTGGCCGATCCGGTGCCGTCGCCGATCCGGGTGATGACGATCCACAAGGCCAAGGGGCTGGAATTTGACCTCGTTGTGCTCACCGACCTCGACCGCAAGCTTGTCCCCTTCACGCCGCGGGTGGTGATCGATCGTGCGGGGCCGCTCGCTCCGATCCAGCGGGTGCTTGTCGCCGTACCGAAGGAGTTTCAGCCGTTTCTGCCCGACGATTGGCAGGAACTCTGTGCGGCGGCCCCACAGCCGATCGTCCGCGAGGCGATCGCGACTCTTTACGTCGGCCTCACCCGTGCCATGCAGGGGCTCGAGATCGTGATCGCTCCAGAGAAGGAGACCGAAAGAACCATCCCGAAGACGCTCGCAGGTCTTCTGCGGGCCACGCTCCCCGACACGCCGCAGGCACCGCCTGCCACAGTGCTCTTCACTCATGCGCACCAGGCCGACACCGCCCTTGACGCGATCGTGGCGGAGACCGTCGCCGGACCTGCGCCAGTCGAGCCGGTGGCTCGCCATCAGTCGCTCGCGCTCAAGCCACTTGCCAACGGCACCCGCCGCCGTGGTGCGCCACTCCGAACGCCCTCGTCGGCCGAAGGGTGCCGCATCGTGGCCGCCACCTCGCTGCTCGACACAGGCTCGCAGCAGGCCAAAGACGTGGGCACGCTGCTTCATGCGTGGATCGAGCAGGTCGGTTGGCCGGCCATCATTCCTTCGGACGCAGCCTTGCTCGAGGTCGCCGCTGTACCGCCATCGCTCGCTTCACAGCAGACGGCCCTCCTGGCTGATTTCCGCGGGATGTGCGGCCGGGCTGCCGTCACGGAGTTGCTTGCGGAGCCGGCGTCGCGCTTGCCTGACAAGTTCGTCGCCTGCGGGATTGACGCCGGGCCGGCGGAGCCGCAACTCCTGCGGGAGCACCCGTTCGTGCTCCGTGATGCCGATGGGATCATGCAGGGGGTGATCGACCGGCTCGTGGTCTGGTCGCGGGCGGGCAGGCCTGTCGCCGCCGAGGTGATCGACTTCAAGTTCGACGGTGTGGGCGGCGACACGGGGCCGAAGGAGCAGGCGCGATTGATCGCCGAGAAGACGGCGTTCTACACGCCGCAGCTTGCCGATTATCGCCGCGCCGTCGCCCAGCTCTTGAGCCTCGCCCCACACGCCATCACGGCTGGATTGGTGTTTATGCGCGCTGGGACGATCGTGCCGGTCGAGGCCTGAGCAGTGGAGCCGTTTTTCAGCACGCTGGCTCCCTGCAGAGTTGGATACGCTGGACAAGCGACCCCGCTCCTGCTCTTGAGTAGAGTGGCAGCATCGTGGGGATCGCACAGGTCATCGCAGGCAAGGAGACTGATGGATGGAGACGAGTCAAACATGGTTTGTCTGGGCGCTGCTGTCGGCCGTGTTCGCGGCCCTGACGGCCATCTTCGCGAAGGTCGGTCTCGCGGGAGTGGATTCCGACCTGGCGACGCTCGTCCGCACCGGCATCATCGCGGTGGTGCTGACCGCCTTCGTGGTGGCGACCGGAAAGTGGGCAAATCCGCTGACGCTTTCTCCGAAAACGTTGTTGTTTCTGCTGCTGTCGGGCCTCGCCACCGGAGCGTCGTGGGTCTGCTACTTTCGCGCGCTGAAGATCGGCGATGCTTCCAAGGTGGCGCCGGTGGACAAGCTGAGCCTGGTGCTCGTGGCGGTGTTTGCGGTGCTGTTCCTTCACGAGCGGCCGGCCGTTCGTGAATGGGCAGGCATTCTGATGGTGGCCGCAGGCGTGCTGGTCTTGGCGTGGAAACGTTGACGAGTCCGCACGGACATCAGTGCTTTTTCAGACTGGAGAGCGTGATGGCAGTCTGTTCGACCAGCGACGTGATCAGACCGCTCTCGTCGCGAGTGAGCGGCCGTGGCGGATCGAACGCGATCAGCAATACTCCCAGAGCGTTGCCGCTGTGACGGATCGGCAGGCAGGTGACCAGCGCGCCAGGGAGCGTCGCCGTGCCCAACCCGGCGATGCGGCCGGATTCATGCGTCCAGGACACGACGCCAGCCTCCTGCTTCTGGGCCGCGATCGAGCCATTGCGTGCCCTTACTTGAAGGCCATCAACCGGATCGGTTAGATGCACCTCGACGATCGAGGCATCCACAACGCCGGCGACTGAATCGGCGAGTGCAGAGGCTGCCGCATCGGCGTTGACGGCCATGGCAAGGCACCGCGAGTGTTCCAGGAGCCGCGAAGTCCGTCGCTCGCGCTCGACGGCCAGCAACGTCTGCACTTTCAGCCGCACGAGCAACTCCGCCACGATCAGGCCTACGGAGAGCAGGATCGACAGGGCCACGATGTCGGTCGAACTGGCGATGACGAACGTGTAGAACGGCGGCACGAAAAAGAAATTGATCAACAGCGCTGCGAGCACGACGGCGATGACGCCGGACCGCCTGCCGAACCAGAGCGAGGAGGTCACCACGATCAGCAGCGACACCAGACTCAGAATGGTGGAGTCGACAGACGGCCAGAGCCAGCAGCCGACCGCCGTCATCGTGGCGAGCGTGCCGGCGACGTAGCCCAGCCCGGCGAGAGGGCGAGACACCCGGCTGTCGAGGAGGGTGGGAAGGGGCGGTGGTTCACCGTCGTCGCCGCAAACCACGAGCACGTCGATGTTCTCGCTGTGCCGCACGAGCCGGTCAACGATGTTTTCCCCCGATGAAAACCAGCGCTCGTGGTGCCGTGGCTTGCCGATGAGGATGCGTGTCACGCCGGTGCGTTGGGCTTCGTGGAGCAGCGCATCGGCGACGCTCGTGCCCGCGATGCGGACCACGTGCCCACCGAGGGATTCGGCCAACCGCAGGTTGGCCTCCAGTTGTTGCAAGGCCTTGGGTGAGGGCGGTGACGCCGTCGGAATCTCAACTGAGGCGGCCACCCATTCGGCACGGAGTCCTGCAGCGACGCGATGGGCCTTGCGGAGCAGGCGGGCCGACTCGGGGCTCGGTCCCACGGCCACGAGGATTCGCTCGGCCGTACCGCGATGCCGATCGTCTCCCACGGCGCGGCGGGCCGAGTCCACATCGCGGTCGACCCGCTGGGTCATCCGTCGCAGCGATAGCTCACGGAGTTCGAGCAGATTGGATCGCTTGAAGAACCGATCCGTCGCTCGGGCCGCAACCTCGGGCAGGTAGATTTTCCCGGCCTTCAGTCGCTCGAGCAGTTCTTCTGGTGGCAGGTCGATCAATTCAATCTCATCCGCGCGGTCGAGGGCGTCGTCGGGAACGGTTTCCTTGACCCGCACGCCGGTGGCCTGCTCTACCAGATCGACGAGGCTCTCGACGTGCTGCACGTTCAGCGTGGTGTGCACATCGATGCCCGCATCGACGATCGTAAAAATGTCCTGCCAGCGCTTGGGATGGAGCAGCCCTGGGGCATTCGTGTGGGCCATCTCATCGATGAGCAGCACCTTCGGCCTACGGGCGATGGCACCATCGAGGTCGAATTCCCGCAGCGTGTGTCCGCGATAGGGAACCGAGAGACGAGGCAGCACCTCCAGCCCTTCCACAAGTGCGGCCGTATCCGATCGGCCGTGCGTTTCGATGATCCCGACGACGACGTCGGTGCCCGTGGCGACGAGCCGCTGCGCCGATTCCAGCATGGCGTAGGTCTTGCCGACACCGGGAGAGAATCCGAAAAACACCTTCAAGCGACCGCGTGCCGCCTGCTTCTCGTCCGCCTGAATGCTGGCCAGCAACGCATCGGGATCGGGGCGTGACGGCTCGGTCGTCATCGTGGTGGACTTATTTCCGTTGGGAGACTTCAGTGTTGCGGGGGATCGATTCCAGCGCGAGATTCAACTGCAGCACGTTCACCCTCGGACGGCCAAAGATGCCCAACACGGCCGGTTCGACATGCTGTGCGACGAGCTGCCGTACGGCTGACTCATCGACCCCGCGGGCCGCGGCGACCCGTGGCACCTGCAGGAGGGCCGCAGGCGGCGAGATGTGCGGATCAAGTCCGCTGCCGCTGGCGGTGACGAGATCGATGGGGATCGAGCCGGCATGGCCGGGGTTCTCCTGCTTCAGGGCTTCTGCCCGCTCGCGGACCGCTGTGGCCAGGGCGGGATTCGTGGGCCCGAGGTTTGAACCGCCCGACGCGGTCGGGTCATACGGGGCATTGCCCGTAGAACTCGGTCGGCCGTGAAACCACTGCGGTGCGTTGAATGGCTGGCCGATCAACGCGGAGCCGCGAACAACGCCCTCGGCATCCCGCAGCGGGCTGCCGCCGGCCTGTCGTGGAAACAGCGTCTGGATTACGACGGTCATGCCCAGCGGATAGAGCACGCCCGTGATCAGCGCGAGGGCGAGGAGCAAGGTGCATGCCGGACGCACCTGTGCGATCAAGACCGCGGCGAGCCCCGGGGGGCCAGGATTCTTCGAGGGAGCCGGCATCAGTTCACCCCGCAGGCGGCGAGGAGCATGTCGAGCAATTTGATGCAGGGAAACGGCAGCAGCAGCCCGCCGAGGCCCCAGACCAGAAGATTTTGCTGCAGGAGCACTGCGGCTGGCAGCGGGCGATACTTCACGCCCTTGAGAGCCATTGGGACGAGCCCGACGATGACGAGCGCATTGAAGGCCACGGCGGCGAGTACGGCCGTTGTCGGCGAGTGCAGTCGCATCACGTCGAGCGACTTGAGCTGCGGATAGATGCTGCCGAAGGCTGCCGGCACGATCGCAAAATACTTGGAGATGTCGTTGGCGAGACTGAAGGTCGTGAGGCTTCCTCGCGTCATCAGCAACTGCTTGCCGACGGCGACGATTTCCAGCAGCTTGGTGGGATTGCTGTCGAGGTCGACCATGTTGCCCGCTTCCTTGGCCGCCTGCGTGCCCGAATTCATCGCCACCGCGACGTCGGCCTGCGCGAGTGCCGGGGCGTCGTTGGTTCCGTCGCCCGTCATGGCGACGAGATGCCCCTCCTGCTGGTAACGACGAATCATGGCCAGCTTTGCCTCTGGCGTTGCCTCCGCGAGAAAGTCGTCCACACCAGCCTCTGCCGCGATGGCGGCAGCGGTGAGCGGGTTGTCGCCGGTGATCATCACGGTGCGGATTCCCATTGCGCGGAGTTCCTGGAAGCGTTCGGCGATGCCTCCCTTGACGATGTCCTTGAGCTCGATCACTCCCAGCACCATGGCACCGTCGGCCACGACCAGCGGCGTGGCCCCGGCTTTCGCCACGTCGTCACAGATGCGGTGCACTTCCGGCGGCACCGTGCCTCCGGCGGTCAACACGTGCTTGACGATCGTGTCGCGGGCGCCCTTGCGGATCGACCGACCATCGAAGTCGACTCCGCTCATTCGCGTCTGGGCGGTGAAGGGTACAAACGCCGCGTTCAGCGACTCGATGTCGCGGCTGCGGATGCCGTGGCGTTCCTTGGCCAGCACGACGATCGACCGGCCCTCCGGCGTCTCGTCGGCGAGGCTTGCCAGTTGAGCGGCGTCGGCGAGATCGTGCTCGCTGACGCCCGCAGCGGGCAAAAAGCTCGCCGCCTGCCGGTTGCCAAACGTGATCGTGCCGGTCTTGTCGAGCAGCAGCACGTCGACGT
>Ga0114967_10001630_pt1 | contig 18859 bp, 19 predicted proteins | sample M_130628_MF_Meta_FD_92639 | JGI IMG/M metagenome (GOLD analysis project Ga0114967, IMG submission 92639) | Freshwater microbial communities from Lake Montjoie, Canada to study carbon cycling - M_130628_MF_MetaG | ecosystem: Environmental > Aquatic > Freshwater > Lake | place: Lake Montjoie... | reverse complement strand
TCATGAGCATCCCTTGCAATACGGCAGAATTCCACCATGCGCCTAGACCATGTTTCTTATGTGACTTCCCATGACCAACTTGCTGACACAGTTCAACGCTTAGGTTCGCGCCTTGGCAGCACCTTCGTTGATGGTGGTATCCACCCACGATTTGGAACACGCAACTTCACAGCAGCACTTAAGAACGGTCAGTACATCGAAGTGGTCTGCCCACTGGATCACCCAGCAACCGAACAAACTCCTTGGGGAAAAGCAGTATCAAAGAAGGCAATCGAAGGTGGCGGTTGGTTTACATGGGTATTCAGTACCGAAGATATTTCACCGATTGAAGCTAAGTTTGGACGTGAAGCGATAGAGGGCCACCGTACTCGACCTGACGGTTCGGATCTAAAATGGAAGCAGATTGGCGTAAAGGAAATAGCTGACACACGCGAATTCCCATTCTTCATTCAATGGCTCTCTGCAGACCACCCCTCACAAGACGGAACACCGCTTGTTGAGATCAAAAGAATTGTCATCGCTGATGATGATCAACTTGCAGATTCTTGGTTTAAAGAAGACATTCTTTCATCACTAGGTGAGATAAATATTCAATGGGTTGACTCCAAAACCAATGATGGCCAGTCAGGAATTGTTGCAGTGCATCTTTTGACCTCTATAGGCGAAGTCATACTCGATTAGAAAGTTGATCGTTTCAGTTAGCTTAAGTTTTTTAAATCCCAAAGTCGGCCTCGAGCTTAGAGTAGAATTCAATGTCTGGTTGAATGCCGGTGTAAAACTCAAATTGGTTTCGGAAAACCTCCTTGTAAAATTCCATTCCTGAAAAATACGGGACACCATTTTCTTGACAATCTGAATAGAGCTGGCCTTGATTTAAACTCAAGTCAATCACGAATTTGAAATTTGCAACATAATTGTAGGGAGAATCCGAGTTTAAAGTCCCTATGGAAGTAGCATTGATGAGAACGTCAGCATTTTCGAAATGACGGTTATCCCAATTCCCTCGATTTCGGCTGGACTGATTGAATGGGACTCCTCGTTCAGATAAAACTTGAGAATATTGTTGGGCAATAGAACCGTCACCCAAGAGCATTACTGAGTCACCCGAGCCTAGACCCTCTACTGATTTAAAGATTCCGAATATATCGGTGTTGTGACCTACAAGCGCCCCGTCAACGTTTAAGATGGAATTGCAGGACTCAAACTTCCTAGCTATTTCTGTGAGACGGCTCAAGCAAGAGAGAACTGATCTCTTGTAGGGCATCGAGACACTTATCCCCTTATATCCACCTTCCTGCAAAATTTTTTCTAGCGCAGAAACTTCTAATACCTTAAGTGCATGATAAGAAGCATCGATTTGGTGATGACGGAACATAGCATTGTAAAAGTAAGTACCTGTTTTACCAGGGAATTTAGAAACACTCGCAAATTGCACTTTCAAATTAGCACAACCTGGACAGATACTTGATTCCTAGTAGCCATAAAAATGATTTAAATGGCTCTTTATGGAGAGGTGCCATATTCCAATAAATAATCGGCACTAAATATTCAACCTTAGTAAAATCTAACCCGACAGAATCAATATACTCGCGCAAAACTTGTTCCAAATCCTCACACTTGTTGGCTCTCGGAATAGTAAGTAAGACTGAATGACTATTGATGTCAAAGCCAAATTGGAGCTTCTTAACTAACGAGTAATTCAATCGAATTCCCCCAAGAAGTTTGGCAAAATCATAATATCGATCTCCTAAAATTGTCTGTCTACCAAAATCAGGCCGCCAATCAATCAGCGTGAATTTCCCAGTTTCGCTGTCGAATATGATGTTATCAAATTGGAGGTCTCCATGAATAATTGACGGAACGGGATTTAAAGTCAAGTACTCCCAAGGCACCCCATTCAAAATATATTTCCAGTTCATAACCGACTCGCCATCAATTTCCGAAACACCGAGAAACTTGTCTAATTCTGCGGTACCCATGAGATCAATCCGCGCGCGAGTCTTGCTTAGATAGAAATCCTGGAGATCATCACTGATATCCACAGTTTCAGAAGTCCAGAATTTTTCTTCTAGTAACCTCAGTAGCTGGCGAAATAATTCAGGAGTCACATGATTGTAAAAAGTTTCACCAGGCGCAAGGTCGTATGACAAGAATTGACCTATTGCTTGGATACCGGTGGGAAATATTTCTGGCCTTGCAACTGGTTTTTCCATTTTCAAAAGTGGGACTTCACTAGAATTCCACCATTTAATCACTTTTGTAGAAAATTGAAAGGTGTATTCGCTAGTCTTAGAGAAATCAAATTCATCACTAGGAATCGAGTTCCTCGAATATTCTTCGGGGTTACCTAAGTCCAACCAGCTAGGCAAGTTCTCAGTCAACTGGCCAATCTGAATGCAATCCGTAAAGTCTCTTGAACCGGAAGTTTCCAAATTTTCCATAAATTGTCTTGCCTTTGAAATAAACATGACACCAGTGAATGCGTCTACCCCCACTAAATCGGGTAACTTATGAAATCGAGAGACTATTTTGTTGTCCTTACAAACAAAAGTTTCATAGTGATGTGTTAATGTTGGGTCAACTTTCTTTACCCAAAACTTATCCGAGACAGGCTTCTGGGAAAGTATTGAATCAGAAAATACTCCGTCGCAAGGTAGATACCAAAAACAATCAAGCAGAATTGACTTTGATCGAAGGAGCGAATAGGCGGTACCAGATTTTTCGGATGTCCAATCATCTACTTCGACAAAGATCAGATTACGCTCAGGAAATGATACTTTGCAAAAGTCAAGAATCTGTGAAGCACGAGAACCCACTAGAATTATTATTCGTGAGTCTGCAGGCACCCCATTAATTAAATGCCAAAGAATTGGCTTCCCCAAGTAAGGGAGCAAGGCTTTATGCAAATCCGGATTTACCTCTGACATTCTACCCCCGGCTCCTGCAGCGGCAATAACTACATCAAATGCCATGCTCACTGTCGATCTTTCCGTGACCTCTACCAAGATCGTCCTTTAGTCGGAAGACATCATCAAGCTCTGAGGTACTTGCCTCGATGAATATCAAGTCTGAGTCCGCAATCACTCTATGTATTTGACCTTTTTGAACATGTAAAATATCTCCCTGTTTGATTTCAACCTCAATGATTTCAGACAGGTAAGTATTTAACATCTCCTCAGGATTCTGCGCACTTAAATACTGATCAACATCAAAGTGCCGTTGGCATATTTGGAATTTGCCATTCCCGCTAAGTACGTAATTAGTCTCGATTTTGAATTTATGCACTTGAAGACTTGATTTATTCCCAGCCAAAAAAGTGATTCGTTTTAAGGCATAGGGAACTTGAGTAGCGTCAGAAATCCATAATTCTTCGCCCCAAGGCTTGGATACTGTCTTTGCTTCGGAAAATGGACTGACCATGGATTGCTCGCATTCTAGAACTTTTTTGAGTATATTGAACATGAAAATACTAGTTCATACCGAAAGAAACCAATACTATTAGGGTCTATGACTTCTCGAAATTTTGAGGATACTGAATCTCTGAAAGACTTGTGCGCCCAAATTGAGCATATAGTCATTGACACCGACGGTGTCCTCACAGATGGAACTTTTCAATACTCGCGATTTGGAAAAACTCTTAAGACTTTCGGAAGTCATGATGGAAGAGCGTTACAGATTGCAAAGAAATTCTTTGATATTCAAATGATATCGGCAGATTTGCGAGGATTTAAGATTACTAAATCTCGAGCAAGAGATTTGAATATTCCCTGCACGTATGTTTCGGAAAATGAAAGAAAATCTTGGATAGAGTCAACATTCCACAAAGATAAGACCGCTTTAATCGCTGATAGTTTTTCCGACATCCCATCCATAGGCGCAGCGGTTATATCTTTTGCGCCGAACAATGCGCACCCAGCATTCCTGGAGAGAGCGAGCGTTAAATTGAGTTTAGCAAGTGGGTCGGGTGCTGTAAGTGAAGCAATGGATATTCTTCTTTTTAATAAACACTCAATACACCTTTGGGAATGCCTTGATGGTTGAATCAAAACTAAAAGATCTTATAAATTCTAAGAAAACTACCTTTCTTGGTGCAGGCCCAATGAGCAAGACTTTTATAGATGTTGTAATTGAAGCTGCACAGGAGCTTGATCAACCGATAGCTTTAATCCCGAGTAGAAGACAAATTGAATGTGCTGAACTTGGTGGGGGGTATGTGGAAAAATGGTCAACTGAAACATTTGCGGCCTACGTGAAATCAAGAGACTTAAAGCAAAACGTTGTATTGAGTCGAGACCATTGCGGACCTTGGCAAATCTCAAGTGAAATAAAAGGATCAGCTACAAATTTAGATCAAGAGATGAGCGAAGTGCTGAAGTCGCTTGAAGTAGACATACGAAGTGGATTCCAGATAATTCACGTAGATCCATCCCTAGGATACAGATTTGGTTTAAAAAGTGCAGATATTCATCAGATTGCTTTCAAAATGATCGAGTTTTGCGAAGAAGTTAAGACTTCCAACCTGATTTATGAAATTGGAACCGAAGAGCAGAATTTCTTATCAGGTAAATCTCTCACTGCAGAGCTTGAACTCCTGCAGGTATTGGATGGTCTAAAGCAAAGGGGTTTACCAAAACCATCTTTCTTTGTTCAGCAAACTGGAACTAAAGTGCAAGAGCTAAGGAATGTCGGGAACTTTGACAGAGAGATTGATGCCAAAGGAGTTCTTCCAGTAAGCGTACAAGTCCCAATGACTTTAAGAATTTGTGAGGAAGCAGGGTTGTGGTTAAAAGAACACAATGCTGATTACTTGAGTAATCAAGCTTTGGATTGGCATAAACGGTTTGGAATTCATGCAGCAAATGTTGCTCCTGAGTTTGGGGTTGCTGAGACGCGCGCTTTACTTGATTTAACAAAAGAAGTCGGCGCAAAATCTCTACGAGAAGAATTTCACACAGAAGTTTTGCAGCGAAGACGCTGGGAAAAGTGGCTAACTACAAATTCTGCTGCAAGCCCGTCTGACAAGGTGCTAATAGCTGGGCATTACCATTTTTCTGAAGAATGGTGCTTAGCGTGGCGAGAAAAGTTATTTACTAAATGTGACTCATCTGGCATTGATGCCCAGTCTTATCTCGAGCAAGAATTGAAAAAGAGCCTATATCGGTACTTAAGGCCGTTTGGATATACACAATGAATAAACAGGTTGCGGCATTAATACTAAATCGAAACCTAGGTTCTGTCTGTGATAATCTGAAGGAATCACTCGTTAACCACAAATTAGATGAAATCTACGTTGTAGATTGCAGCACCAATTCGGATCTGCGAAGCAAGAACGCAACCCTAATTGTTGAAGATGACGCTACAAAGCTTCACGGTTTGAGAATTAGCCGAGGGTTCAATTTAGGAATCCAGCATGTGTTAGCTCAAAGTCAATGTGAATGGATTTTTTGTCTGCCAGTTGATACCGAAATCGTGCGACTAGAACTTGGGAATATGTTGAAGGCCCTCAAGATTTTTTCTAAAGTAGTGGCAGTCTGCCCCCTAGAAGTTGATCACCCTTATACGGGAATGATGACTGAGTCTGACTTAGCAATTGCTTGGAATATTCCAGAAGGACCAATCTTACTTAGACGGGACTTTCTTCTAAATTTCCTAATTGACGATTCCATACAATTATTTGATAGCAATAATTTTAGGGGCTATTTATCTTTCGTAGAACTTGCTATTAAGGTTTATGGAAATGATTTTGCTCTAGCCGTTAGTACGGACCTAGTTATTCGAGAGAGAGAGGATTACCTGCTTAGCCTCTCTGAGTTAATTCAGACAGAACCTTACACAGAGAATAGAAATCTTTGGATAACGGAAGGCATGAGTTGGCTTCTTCAAAAATACGGATTTCGAGATCGTTGGTCACTTGAAAATATCGCGCGAATTTTGCACAAAGATTTCTTAGAGAGAAACCCGGATTACAAAAGTTCAGGAATTTACTAATATCACTTGCGTAAATCAAATTTAGCAAATTAAGTATTTCTAACTAGAAGCTTACAAAAAACCAAATTAGATGCTTGAGGGGATTCTAAAATATACGGCAACGCCATTTCTTTCACTAGAAGCCCAAACTTGCTGAAAATTTTGATTTAGCTTCAAGTCTTCAACCACCTGCTTACACTTTCGTGTTTGGGTGTCGTCGAGAATTATCCAACCTCTCACTCTATCTACTAACTTCAAGAATTCGCCGTAGGTTGAAAATTCTCCACCGTCTAAAATTAGTAAATCAATCTTTTCGGGTAATTCTTCGAATATGTATGGCGCCTCTCGCAAAGATTGAATATCACTATCAAGCCACTCGGACTCATCTCCAGAAAGTGAATCAACCGATAATTCAGATTCCTTCACTACTGATCCAAATATCAAATTATAGTATTTATACTGTGAAAGATTTTTACGTGCAATTTGGTACATTTCCAGGTTAGATTCAAGTCCCCAAATTCGTGGTAGCTCAGTATTTCTAAGTTTCACACCTTGAATTATCAACATACTGGTCCCCAAACCATTCCAAACGCCAATTTCAAGGATAGTCTTCGTACTTGGCAGAGATGAGAGCGTAATAACCCATCGTCCGATACCATCCCTCTTAGACATTTGGCCCTTCGGGACTAGGCTAGCGTTCAACCTTCTAACGACACTCTTTAAGAGCTTAACAAAATTTGATTTCACGGTGCCCCCACACAATAATCGAGTTATGCGGATTCGTTAAAGGAATTTCTGGAATTATTTGCGAGCCCGGGATTAATCTGGTCAGTTCAGCAAGACTATATCCATCAAGGTATTTCCAAGCTGAATGGTTCCAAGTTATGTAGCCTCTGGGCGCAATCAGACAAACATTGTTTAAATACATGTCTTGAGTCGATCTATTTAATTCAGAAAATGCGTAATTAGATATAACCAAATCTGAATCAACTCTAACTGGATTTCTTCCATCAACACAGAACACCTGGGCCCCTGGGGCTGCGACTTGAAGATATCTGCTTGCTAGGCTGGTGACTGCAGGAAGGTCACAGAGACTAAACTGGGTAGCCCCAAGTATCTTACTCGTGATTGCCGTTTGCCCACCGAAGCCGATTCCAATTTCGCAAATTTTCAAATCGGATATATCTCCAAACAACCGTTCAAGATCCGCGGTAACCTTTAAATAACGCATAAATGTTGCGCTGAGATATCCAAACTCCCTATACCAATATCGCACAGGGCGGCCAATTTTATCGGTCTCCAAAACAAAATCCTTGACATCTTTTCCCAAAAAGGATTCATGGTGGGCCTTAAGAAATTTAAAGTAATCGCGACCTTCTTCAATTGTCACGTGATCAAGAACGTGAATTATTGACTCACAAGCCCTAAATCGCAAAAATGTTCCTGGGTCATTGGCTGCCCTTTCACAAAGTGCGCTAAAGTCAGCGTGCTGAATTGAATCCGTAATACTTGTACCGTTAGTTTGATTTTCATAATTCGATTCTAATTTCCAAATGCGAAAATGGTTACTGATTTTTAAAAGAAAATTACGAACCCCGAACTTGAACAAAGTGTTTATTAAAATACGCATTCTTCTCATGAAGAGATACTATCGCTTGGGGCTATTTTGGTAGGCGAACGGATCGCCTTCTTGGATTCTGAAAGAAATTGAATAATCAGCTCTTGTCGTGCTTGAAATATTGCTTCATTTCGTTCTTTCACTTTTCGATGCACCAAAGTTGAAATCTCCACAGATTGGTTCATTGGGTGCGGGAGGTGCAATTCCTCTATCGAGTCTATAAATCGTACATTTGGCATAAGCTCCAAATTGTAAAAATCTGCCCGATCAAGCCACCAGCTAATATCAGATAACGAGTCTATTTTGTTAGGATTCCCAAGAGCTAATTCACTTGAGTCCAAGTTTAGTATCTGGTAAAAAGTTAATTCCGACATCACTCCTTGAAATTTGACCGAAAGCTCTCCAAGGAATTTCTTTGAAGGCACAGTAACTGGGATCCCCGCGGTTGCGAGTTCGAATAATGTCATTGTGCTCACGTTGTAGGGAATGACTAGAACTTCAGATACGCAAGACATTTCACGCCAGGAGTAATTCTTACCGAGAGCAACTTTAATTTCGGACCATTCTTTCAACGTCCCATCTTCAATTTGTGAAATAAGGGAACTAGATTTAGAGAGAATAACTTTAGAACTCGAATTGGGACGCCATTGCATTTTTGTATAGTCACAAAGGGAAGGCAGATATTTAGGTTGTAAGCCGGTGAAGTGCTTAATGTACTCAACATCCGCCTTATTATTAGAAACTAATTTAACTTGCCCAGAATTCACCCCAGCTTGCAACTTCGAATTTAACCTTTCCCAGGATTCGGGATGATTTGTGTATGGAGCTTCATATCTTGTCCCAACAAGAACTAATATTGGTTTTCCAAAATCCAAAAAAATCTCGACAAAGGCTGGAGGAAAACAAACCACAAAAAGATCAAAAGTCTCAAGATAACGTCGATACTTCGTCCTAAACATTTCCAAGTCTTCTAGCCGAATGTCTAGCCAATTCTTTGCATAGATATGGGGTACCGGGTCGGGCACTTTTCGAAATTTACGGAAATTGCGGTTGTTTCCAGATACACACCAACTCACAAACGTTACATCATATGGATTTAACCCAGACTTAATATCCGCAACCAAACTCGTATGTAAATCGAGGTTGAAAACCCTAATCTTCTCGGAATTCTTGCTGAATTTCTCACCAAAAAATGATTGCAGAAAAATCCAAATTCTAGCAATCAAGATTAGTAAGAACCTAAGGGGAGCAATAATCAATGACTTAACTACCATAGTCAATATAGTCGAGTGTCTTTTACTCCTGGCCACTATATGATTCTACTATGTCGCGGATATTGGTAACAGGGGGGATAGGTTTTTTAGGCTCTAATCTTTGTGACCGTCTCCTAGCAGAAGGTCATTCTGTAATCGCATTAGACAATATGTATACATCTCGGAAGAAGAATTTGGATCGACTCTCCAAAAGTAAGAATTTTGAATATATAAATCATGATGTACAAGAACCATATTTTGTTGAAGCAGATCAAATCTATAATTTGGCGTGTCCTGCGTCACCAATTCATTACCAGTCAGACCCAGTATTTACTACCACTACAAGTTTTTCTGGTGCCTTAAATGCATTAAGGCTTGCTGAAAAATTAAGAGCAACAATTCTCCAAGCTTCTACTTCTGAAGTTTATGGAGACCCGAGTGTGCACCCTCAAAATGAAGAATATTGGGGAAACGTAAATCCAAATGGGATAAGAAGTTGTTACGATGAGGGAAAACGTGCTGCAGAAAGTCTCTTTTTTGATTTCTATAGAAAGCACAATACGAATATAAAGGTCGCCAGAATCTTTAATACTTACGGACCGAATATGCAACTTAATGACGGGAGGGTTGTTAGTAATTTTATAATCCAGGCATTGCAGAACCGAGATATAACAATTTATGGTGATGGTTTGCAGACAAGAAGCTTTTGCTTCGTTGATGATCTTATTGATGGGCTTGTAAAATTAATGAATTCCGAAAGAACAATAACCGGACCGATAAACATCGGAAATCCGGTTGAAATTACGATGCTTGCCCTTGCTCGGGAGATAATTGAATTGACTCAGAGCAGATCAAAGATCCTTAAAGTTGATTCCCCAGAGGATGATCCACTTCAACGGAATCCGGATATTTCCAAAGCACGCAGTTTGCTTTTATGGGAGCCAAAAATTGCGCTACAAGAAGGGCTAGAGCGTACAATCAACTATTTTAGGCGGGAATTGCAAAATTAGGTAGATTTAATTAGGTTTAACCAAAATTTAGAAGAAAGCAAATTCGGATTCCAGAGTTTGGATACTATTTCCACCCAGGACGATTCTAGGAAATCTATGTCGAGAATTTCGCTCCAATCACGAATTACTAGCACAGGCAAACTGTGTGTCAGTTGGTCGAGCTTGGGATGCTTGAGTACCACCGGAATTCCTCCCATGTAAAGGGTTTCCCAGAGGCGATGTGTATCAATTCCATTACCCTCTGGACAAACCACAAATGTGGATTGTCGGCACTTACTTAAAAAGTCAACCCTTCCCTTGACTGTAAAATCTGGAGAATCTAAGGTCACTTTGTACGGTGACGGAAGTTTTGAAAAGAAGCGCAGAACACTTTCTCGATTTTTACTATTGTTAGCCTTAGTGAAATTTAGGTAAAAGTGAGGCTTGAATTTGTCTTCAAAATTGGTAGTAGAATTCGCAACCCGAAAGTGCGATACGTCCCCAAATAACGAATGCAACTTTGATTCATTTGTAAAATTTGTTAACCCCAGTGGCAAAGAATATGAAAAATCTTTCAATGGTTGAGTATTGACTCCAAAGACTTCACGCACACCAACTGCCTGAAGTAATCGCAAAGTTGACCTATTTGTAGAAATGTCGGAATGACCTAATACAAGGGTTTTACCACGATACCGACCAGGTATCGTGAAAAGAGAGCCACTCGTGGTCCCTCTAAAGTAACCCGACTTAAAAAGAAAGTCTCGCTTCAGGTAGATTAAATCCGAATGCCCTGAAATCCCAGCCATGTACGCATCTGAACTTAAAAAACTATTCTGCGAAAGGCTATCCTCAAGGTTTGTGTAGCGACCCTTATGTAACTCTATTTCGATCCCCAAACTAACTCTCATTCCCATTTTTCAAAACAATATGCCTCTAGATTAAGATAAATTGCAATATTGGAGTTGAGCATTTTCCAATCAAATGCTGATACTTCGTAAGTAGAATACCATCTTCCAAGTCTTAACCACGGATTCTGGTGGTAGGTGTACTTATTCCAATAGACGCCTATTTGCCCGGAATCCACAACCACAAAAAAATCTGTGAGCGCCTGGAGATGTGTTTCATAATTCAGAACTGGTATGAATTTTTTTTTAATTAGGAATTCTCTTACAAGGTATACCTCACACAGGTTTTGCTCCGCCCATTGCATTGGTGTGGACGTACTATTCAAATCAACCTGATCAGGTTTTCTAGTATCTAGTTCAACCCCCCAAAAATCAAGGAGTACGTCGATTTTAGCAAATTGTAAAGTATCTGAATAGCTGTAAGGACGGAACAGGAATGTGTTTCTACTACCAATCAAGATACGTTCAACCCCACGACCCGTCTTGCTTGCGTGCTCATATTCCTGATGCATAATCTCTAAGGCCGAAGGGTTAAGAATCACCTGATCAGTGCGAGTCTTAACTGCAAAAACCTTTTCTATGGAGAGTGCATATTCTAAAGCTTTCCTTGTTGAAACTACTTGCAGATTAATATTCCCAATTCCAGGATTTACTGGCTTTTCATTCAGTATTATTTTTACAATATTTCTATTTTTAAATGTCAACCCGTCGATGTAATCGAAGATTGGTTGAATGTTTTCTCCTTGCCAGGTTGACAAGATTATAGTTACCCCGGGGTAGTAAGAGAGATAAATCTTGATTGTATTCAATAAGATTTCAGGTTCTGTCGGAATAGGGCCTTGAATTATGATGGCAAAATCTAAAAAATCTCGAGGGCATTCTAGAACGTGTTGACAAGGTGCCTCTGATTTGTAGTAATTATAACTAGGGTAATTGAAACCAATCAGCGCAAGTTCATCCATAGATTCTTCCACGGATTCAATCTTCGAGAGCGACCTAGCATGTTTTGCAAACTTGATTTGGACAGTACGCAGAGACCTTTTAAGAACTCTCAAATATTCATTTCCAATACCCACTGACTCAACCCCGGCATCTCAAGAAAATATGTGGTCAAAGTAAAGTTTAGTCAATTAGTCCTGGTTTATCTGTGTAAATGGTAAAATTTGATATGCCGTCTTTTGATGTGGTCATACCCCTAATCCCTCAGCACGATTCTCAAATGAACAGGATTTTCTCGATTCTCTCTCGGCAAAACATTGAAATTAGCCAAGTGATTTTAGCCCGGAGCGAGACTTGGGCCCCCAAAAAGTATCTGGAGCATAAGTTTAGAAAATCTGCGGGCCAGGCGGGCCTGAAGTGCTTAATCACAGTCGTGCCCATACGAACCATGAACGCGGACGGGAGCAACCGCAACCGCGGATGGGAATTATGCCAAAGCGAATTCGTAGTCTTCCTCGATGCAGATGATAATTACTCTGATGAAATGCTTGCGAATATTCAGATGTGCATCGAGTCCACTGGCGCTGATGCAATAATTCACAATTTCGAGAGCGAAGACTCAGCACCGGCAAATAAAATTTTGGATTTGGCATCAAATGAAATCACAACCAGAGCTTTCTTGGCCAAAGAGAAAGACTCTATCTCGGAATTTTATGCTATCGTCGATTGCAGAGGCAAAGAACTTAGAGTCCACTTTGCTCACTTGACTATCCGCCGAACCTTAATAGAAAAATTCCAATACTCAGATAGGTTTCCTGGCTCAGATCAAGAATTAGTCCAACGACTCGTGAGGGATGATGTAACTGTACTTTACATTCCGAAACAACTATCGAGCTGGAGTCGTGAAAGGTCACTGAGGTATCTTGTGAGAATCTATAGAAAACGAATTTTCAAATCAATTAAGAAAATATTTTCTTAATTCAGGTCTTGATACCCAAAATTTCTTAAAACCACTTCTTTCTGTTTCTTCAAGAATCTTTCGTAAGGAGTGGTCCGAAACATTATTTTCATCGAAAGACTCCCCTACGAATGAACCCTTGTCTCGGGGCGTGCGAAAATTCTGTTTTAACCTTTCAAACCGGAAAAAGGGATCATGAACCAGGGCGTCATGTTTTATCTGTGGATAGAGATATTTGCGTAGAAAATTTTGATCCTCACCTAAGTGATTCCCAAATTCTATCTGATGGTTCCAAGCAGTGGAATATTTAAGAAAATCTCCTTTAACCCCCCACATTCCTCCTAAAATTGGAGCCCTATGGTGAGGGTGATCACGCATAATATGGAAATATTTATTACTCTGAATCCAGTCGTCGACAGCCGACAACTCACGCAATGAGATTCTGCTATCGACATCTCGGACAATCAGAATATCGAAATCAAGTTCGTATGCGGCCTTAAACCTCCAGAACATCCCATTGGAATGCCAGCCCTTCTGAGCCATTTCTATTATCGCAGAGTGAGCCTCTAATTCTTTCAAAATATCAAGAGGAACTGATGCATCACAATAAAAAATTGGTTGCCACGTACCGTCCAAATTCTTCCAATACCGGGCATTTTCAACTGCACCAAGAAGGTACTTTGGCTGTGATCCATACAGAGCGTAACTTACCAAATTCATAGGTTTTCCCATTCAATCCAGCCAGGTGGAATCAAATCTAAAGCATTTGGCTTTGTTGCGAACCAGTTTTTTGGGCAAATTACCGTAGGGCTTTCCGTTACTGAAAGAAATGCACCCCACCAACTATATGTGGAATTTGAAATTACATAAGCAAACCCCAATCTCATTGCCATCAAATTTGCAGCAGAGTTTGCAGGTTCAAAATTGATCAACCTACATCTCTGCATTACTTGATTTGGGATGTATTCAGCAATTCCATCAAAATCGTCAGAAAATATCCAAATTGGGCTTGCTGGAAATTGATTGGCTAAGAAGGAAATTGCTGGACCATAGTAAAGCTTGGACAAAATTCCAAGCTCCCTAATCGCTACATAATCCCCTCGTCGAATATGCACGACAATTGGCGGAGTGAGTGATTCCGACTCAAGCTGGATGAGCCATGCGGGATTTTCCTTTAGTTGCAGATTTTTTAGTAAAGGAAGAATATTAGATTCAATTGCCCAACGAAATGTATGGAAATTTCCAACTAGCTGTGCGGTCTGCTGGTCACTTCTAAGGCGTGGGTCATAACCGATTCCATCCGAAATAAAAAACCTTTTTGAAAAAAAGGTTGATATTAGAAGAGCAATAGAAGTCTTTACTTTTACAAAAATCAAATTAGCTTGTCCAGGAAATCTCTTTGACGAGATAACAAGTAGCCTTAATCCAATAAAACTTCTTGCTCTTGAATATTTGAAGTCTCCGTTTGATATTACAGATGACGGCAACCTGAAATCAAAAATATCTGCACGTCCCGACCTGTTTAGCCTTGGCTTACCCCATGTGCAATCAAGTTCAAGAAATCTCGTATTTGACGCATAAAGCCCAGCAGCTAACTGGAAAAGTTGATTACCCAGACCCCCATACAAAGTTACTTTGCTATTCTGCTTTTTACCCAAAGAGACCAACTCGCTTCCTAGATAGAAGAATTATCAATCGTAGCGAGAGCGCAGGGTTCATAAAAAAGGCCTTAAAAATTTTCTTTGAATCTGGCCTTAATGCTGAAACGATCTGTCTGGGATTTCTCTTCACAAAAGCCATAATGAATCTTGCAAGAAATATTAGCCTTACTTCGCGCATTTTGGGTGACGATGGGACTACATCTAGAAGAGCATGAATACTTAAGGCCAAATCAATGAATGCTGGTGTGGAGTTCGTCGACTGGAAATCTCGGCCAACCAAGTATGTGTAGACAGTTTTACTTGTGACAACGATTTGAGGAAGCCGGTTTAGAGTTTCAAGAATAAAACATTGGTCTTCACCCATCCGCGAAGCGACAAAATTTACGTTTTGTAGGAAATTTTTGTTATAAACAACTCGCGTGAAGGCGGGAAAGAAGGCTAAGCCAGTGAATATCTCTTCAATATTTGGGGGAAGATGAACAAACTTTCGATTTGGGTAGCACATTTCATTCACTTCAATGGCGCCAACCCCTAGATCTGCGTCAGAACTCTCACACAGAGAGACCAAAGCAATCATGTTTTCGAATTGAGGGATGTCATCACCATCTGAGAATGCCACCCATTTTGTCCGAACAAATTGCAGACCATAATTTCTTGCGCTTCCTGGGTTTCCGAAAACACCACTATGAATCTCAATGAAGGCGCTTAACCGATTTCTAACAATCGAAATCAGTAATTGCTCTGATTCATCATCTTGAATATCGTGTACCAGAATTAAATGAACTTGGAACGCAATCGCGTTATCAATAATCCTAATCAGCTCTTGATGAATATTTGACAATCGAGAGACAGGGACAACGTAGGTCAGGTTCCTGTCCAACGTATTCATTAGAGAATACTAATCTCTAATTTGATTAATATTTGTTCCCCATACCCTAAGATTGAGTCATGAATTCCATGAGTTCTGGAGATAGAGTTGAAATCTATTTAACTGGCGGTTTAGGGAATCAGTTATTTGGCTGGGCAGCGGGGTACGCACTTGCCAAACGCCTCAATGTCGATCTTGTATTGAACACCTCGAATTTGTGGCACCGGGGGTTCCAACTGGATTTATTTGAGAATATTAACTTTCCAATTAGTGAAACAAGGCATAAGTATTACGATTATTCCAGACCATTCGAACACCGGCTTATATCAAAATTTTACGCTAGAACCGATTTCTTCCAAAGAGGGTTTGGGTTCGATTCGAGATACTCGAGAATTAATAAACCGGTTGGAATGCACGGTTTTTTCCAATCACATTTGTATTTTCAAAAAGAAATGTCAGTTGTCCGAACTATGTTGGGAAAGTTAAAAAACCCGTCACAGGAATTTTTGGAGTTATCTAATTTACTGAGCAACATCAACTTTACAGCAATTCACGTAAGAAGAGGAGACTACATAGGGAAAGAGAATCATCATGGAATACTCAAAGATGAGTATTATAGACGAGCCATGGGTTTAGTCGGATTGAGGTCCTCATCCGAGATGCTTGTTATATTCACGGACGACGAAAATGAAAGCAGGAAATTGATCCCAGATGCAGACTTATATATTACAAATAAGATTTTGGAATCGCCCGCGGAGAATCTATTGATAATGAGCCTTGCCAAAAACCTGCTTGGCGCCAATAGCTCCTTTAGCCTCTGGGCAGGATTTTTAGCCGATGAAAACACATTGAGAGTATTTCCTAAACCTTGGTTCTCCCGCGAAATCCCAGGAGAGCAGGATTTGATGCCGACGGAGTACATTAGAATATCCGCAAGGCTCTAGCCACCCAGGGCGCCTTTCATAAAAAATAGCGTCGAAAGGTTGTAGTCGTTTGAAAACCTATTCAAAAAAAATTAATTCTTCATTGCTCGGGCGATGCTTCAATATCCTTTCCAAGACAGATAAATTGCGCCTCGTACAGTTGGCAATAATTCAAATTGGTCTTTCATTATTCGATTTAGTTGCAGTCGCGCTGGTTGGGATTCTCGGGGCATTGACGGTTAGTGGTTTTCAAGCAGTTCCTCCTGAGGGGAAGTTGCACCTATTTCTCACCATCACAAATTTGGAACGCTTCAACTTACAGGTTCAGGTTGCAATTTTGGGTTGTCTCGCTGCAGTACTTCTAATTTCGCGGACGATTTTTTCAGTTCTCGTGACGAAAAAGACACTTTATTTCTTAAGTATGCGCGGATCTGCGATTTCCGTTGAGCTTTTTTCAAGAGTTATTAATCAACCATTATTAAAGATTCAAGAGAAATCTTCACAACAGTTGTTATTTGCGGTAACATCTGGCGTCTCGATGGTCACAGTAAGCATTATTGGCACGTCGATTAATATGGTTGCTGATATTGCAATTCTTGCAATTCTTACTGGGGCACTATTTGTAGTGAATCCAGTAATGGCTTCTGGGAGTTTTTTATTCTTCATTCTTGTTGGATTTGTTCTTTACCGAAGAATGTCAAGTATTTCCGAAAGTTTAGGGTCCGAAAACACGCATTTAACAGTAGAGACCAACGAAGTTGCGCTTGAAATTTTGGCTGCATATAGAGAGTTGTATGTTGCTAATCGAAGACAGCACTACTTGCAGTCTTTCAAGAACCTCCGAACAAAAAGTGCAAATGTTGTAGCACAAATTGCGTTTCTCCCAAACATTAGCAAGTATGTTATTGAAAGCTTGGTAGTTATCGCCGCCTTACTCCTAGCCGCCTTACAATTTGTTACACAGGATGCTCTTCGTGCTGTTGCGACACTTTCAATTTTCATCTCTGCAGGCTCACGAATAACGCCAGCAGTATTGAGACTGCAGCAAGGTGGATTAACAATTAAAGGTGCTTACGGAAGCGCTGCTTCAACACTGGAGCTAATTGAGAGCTATGAAAAACTTGAACCTTTAGAGAGCCAACCCGAGCAGACACCACCCAGTGAAGAAGAATTTGAAGGAACACTTTCAACTAAGGAATTAGTCTTGGCGTACTCGCCAAATACCCACCTTGCACTAGACAAAGTTACACTCAGAGTCTCACAGGGAGAACTAATTGCAATTGTTGGTCCATCTGGAGCAGGAAAGACTTCATTTGTTGATGTAGTCCTGGGAATTCTAGATCCAACTCAAGGCAGAGTGGAAATTTCAGGCTTAACGCCGATAAAAGCAATTCAAAAATGGCCCGGCAAAATAGCATATGTTCCCCAAGATGTTTACATTAGCAACCAGACAATTAGACAAAATATTACCCTAGGGTATGAATCTGAAGCATTCTCAGATTCACAAGTTTGGGATGCAATTGAAGTTGCGCAACTTTCTGATTTTGTGGCGAGTCTGCCGAATGGTGTCGATACTCAAGTCGGAGAACGAGGCGCAAAAGTAAGCGGCGGACAGCGCCAACGAATTGGAATTGCAAGGGCATTACTGACGAAGCCAAAATTACTTGTACTTGATGAGGCGACTAGCACTCTCGATGGTTTAACAGAGCGAGATTTTTCGAATGCGATCAAGCGTCTACACGGCGATGTAACCGTTCTATTAATTGCGCATCGGCTTAATACGGTCTTAGGGGCAGATCGCATCGCCTACTTCGAACAAGGGAAACTAGTTGCCGTTGGTAACCTGTCTGAAGTGCGTGCAATGGTTCCGAATTTCGAAGTGCAAGCCAGAATTATGGGCCTTTAGTCTATTTATCCGTTTTGTCCCCTTCCCGCTACAAACTACACTCAGTTTCGTAGTAGGGGATAGAGGCAGCGACGGTTGGCTCTGCAGGACCAAAACCGGTTAGTGAAGGATCAAAAAAGTGGCACTTAGCGTATGGACAGTTGCTGAACTGGGGGCTTTCTACACTGAGCACCGTTCAGAGCTTCTCTCGCATGCCAATCGCGTATTGAAGGATTCAGCTAAGGCTGAAGAGATTACCCAAGACTCACTGATTAAGTTCATGCTTGCAGCCCCTGAACTTGAATCTCAAGAGCATGCACTCTCATACCTTCACCGCACCATTGAAAACCTCTGCATCGACTACTTCCGCATGGAAGGGCGCCGTCCAAACCTTGTTGTATTAGATGATGCCCAGGCTGAAGTTGAGGCTGCATGGCAGGTAAATGGTGATCACTCAGAGGTTCTTACACAGGCTGAAGATGCGGCAATTATTCGCCAGGCTTTAGCCCTTCTTTCACCTGCCGAGCGCGCAGCGCTCGTTATGTGGGAGATGGAAGGCCGCTCAACTTCAGAAATTGCGGCAGAGCTTGGGATCAAGGAATCAGCGGTACGCCACACAGTTTCACGCGCTCGCACATCTCTTCGCCGCGTGCTTTCAGAGCTTGTTATCGATGAAGAGCGTGGTCTTACAGCTCTCGACATGCTTTCAACCACCTATAAGAAGGCAGCTGAGCTTGCCGCTAAGTCTTCGAAAGTCGCTCTCTCCTTACTATTGGTAGTTACAGCCTTCCTTGGCTTTAACTCAATGACTGGCCGTGAAGGCGTACTTCCAACGGTCTCAACAACTGACTCAACAGGTGCTGCAGCTGGATCTGCCTCAACAGATTCACCGT
>Ga0114967_10001629_pt1 | contig 18861 bp, 17 predicted proteins | sample M_130628_MF_Meta_FD_92639 | JGI IMG/M metagenome (GOLD analysis project Ga0114967, IMG submission 92639) | Freshwater microbial communities from Lake Montjoie, Canada to study carbon cycling - M_130628_MF_MetaG | ecosystem: Environmental > Aquatic > Freshwater > Lake | place: Lake Montjoie... | reverse complement strand
TCTTGAGTTGAGAAAATGTTACAAGAAGACCAAGTAACCTCTGCTCCCAAAGCAATTAAAGTTTCGATTAGAACCGCTGTTTGTATGGTCATATGAAGACAACCTGCAATACGAGCTCCTTTTAACGGTTGGCTAGCACCGTATTCGGCACGAAGAGCCATTAGTCCTGGCATTTCGGCTTCTGCCAATTCAATTTCTTTTCTTCCCCAAGCCGCAAGGTTAATGTCCTTAACTTTGTAGGCTACAAATGGTAAAGTTTGTGTACTCATCTATAAAATATTTATATTAGCTAAAATTTTTGCAAAGCTACATAATAGCAAAGAATTAAAAAAAGATTTTTTGCTTTTTTGTGACTTGTTCAACTGCTTAATTTTCTGAAATACAACCAGATAATTTCAATTTACTAATGCCGCTACTAAAAATCAAAGCTTTAAAGGATAACACACTACTTATGGTATGGAAAATAACCGAAAGTTTTGAGGAGCTTTTTGCAAGTATTGTATTGAAAGAAGCGTCATTAGACCGTTTGAAGAGCATGAAGTCTGAAAGCCATCAGAAAGGATTTTTGAGTGTGCGACGATTATTGATGGAAAAAGGCTATACCGACTATGATTTATATTACGATGAATTCGGCAAACCTCATTTGCGCGATGGAACACATATTTCTATTTCTCATTCAAATGATTTTTCAATTATCGTTATTAGTCAAGAAAATGTGGGAGCAGATTTAGAAAAACTAAAAGAGAAAGTAGTTAAACTAGCACCTCGCTTTATGGATGTGTCGCACTTAGATAACCTAAATGCTGCCGATCGTCTTAAAAAGGCAGCAGTGGTATGGGGTATAAAAGAATCAGTTTTTAAAATTAAAAATGAAGTAGGCATTAGTTTCAAAGATCATATTTTTGAAAGTGATTTTCTTGTCTCGGATTTCAAATGCACGGTAGAGTTGCGATTTAACGAAAAAGTGGAGCGCTTTGACATTCTTTTTGATTTCATAGAAGAATTTGTAATTGTATGCGCTTTTGAATCACCTGTTAGCAGTGCCAATTCACTAATCCATTAATAGCTTGCAAGGTACTATGAACTTATATCAAAATATTTGTTATTCCAAAAAAGAAAATAATAAACTCTTAGCCATACTTTTAGATCCTGATAAATTGGAATTGGAGGTACTAAGTTCGCTTATTCCTAAAATTAATCAATCACCTGCCACTCATTTATTGGTAGGTGGGAGTTCGTTTGAGGGCCATCATTTGGATGACATTATTAAGGTTCTGAAGCAGGCCACAAAGCTTCCGGTGATATTGTTTCCTGGAAATCCAACTCAGATTTCACGAGAAGCGGATGGGATCTTATTTCTCCAATTACTTTCAGGTCGAAATCCCGATTATTTAATTGAATACCAAATTAATGCAGTGCCAATATTGGAGAAAACTACATTGCAAATAATTTCAACAGGATATTTATTAATTGAAAGTGGTACTAAAACAGCAGTTGAACGGGTGAGCATGACAACACCTTTAGACCGCACTAATATTGAGTATGCTGCACAATCGGCAAAAGCAGGGGAATTTATTGGTAATAAGTTGATTTATTTAGAAGCGGGAAGCGGTGCTGATAAAGCAGTTCCATTGGAAATGATTGCGGCAGTTTCAAAGCGTATATCGGTGCCTTTAATTGTTGGCGGTGGCCTACGCTCGAAAGAAGCCATTGAAGAGGCTTTCGCTGCTGGTGCAGACATGGTGGTTATTGGAACGGCATTTGAAAACAATCTTAATTTCTTTGACTAATGATTCAATTTTTGTTTTCTCAATATAAAAACTATCCAACGCAAGATATTTTATTGGAGCTTACAGCTATTTTTTTTGGATTGCTTAGTGTATGGTATGCTAAAAAGGATTCTATTTGGGTTTTTCCAACGGGAATTATTAACACGGCGATTTATACATATTTATTATGGAAATGGTCACTACTTGGGGATATGATGATTAATTTTTATTATGTCGTCATGAGCGTTTACGGGTGGTACCATTGGACTAGAAAGAACGGTGAGGAAGTATTATTCCCCATCGCAAAGACGACGATTGCAGAAAAAAAATGGTGCGTTATTATTTTTTTAGTGGCAGTAGTTTTCGTTGTTGGGGTTTACACATTTTTCAATAAATTTACCAATTGGACCAGTTATTTAGACACTTTCGTTACTGGAATCTTTTTTGTGGGTATGTGGCTGATGGCAAAAAGGAAAATTGAAAACTGGGTTTTGTGGATTGTGGGTGATATAATTTCAATACCAATGTACTTTGTAAAAGGTTATTCTTTCACAAGTATTCAATATTTAATTTTTACAATTATTGCCATTTACGGCTATTTAGAATGGAGAAGAATTTTAAAACTCAAGATAATTTAAAACAGCTGTATGGATTTACAATAGCTGATTTTGATCAAATAAAGGAGCACGGTATTTCGTTAGAAAAAATTGAAACCGAGTTGTTGCTTTTTCAATCGGGTATTCCAAAAATATATTTGGAGCGTCCAGCAACCGTCAATGATGGCATTGTCAAATTAAGTCAAGAGGAATTTCAAATGAAAGCGGACTATTTTGACCGTAAAAAAGAAAGTTTGAAACTGCAGAAATTTGTGCCAGCCTCAGGCGCAGCGACCAGAATGTTCAAATTTTTAAATGAATTTCTTAACGAATTTGATCATGAAAACGAAACAATCAATGCCTATATCAATCGTAAAAAGGAGAAAAACTTACCTGTTTTCTTAGCTGGTATTGAAAAGTTTCCTTTTTATGATGAAATAAAAACAAAATTGAAGGAATTGCATGGTGATTATTATTCCTTGCCAACTGATGAAAAACGTTATCGAGTCATTCAGTTAATGTTGGATGTCCATCATTTTGACTTTGCTAATAGACCTAAAGGAACTTTAGCTTTTCATAAATATCAGTCTCATATTGCTACTCCAGTCGAGGAACATTTGAATGAATGTGCTTTATATGCCAATTCAAATTCTGTTTCCCATTTGCATTTTACAGTTTCTGAAAATCATGAAAGTCTCTTTAAAAAAATCATTGCGCAAGTCAAGGAAGAAGTTGAAATAAAATCAGGAATCAATACAAACGTTAGTTTTTCCTATCAGCAGAAAAGCAGTGATACGATTGCTGTCGATCTAAAAAACAAACCTTTCAGAAGCGATGAAGGTCAATTAGTGTTTCGACCTGGAGGACATGGTGCCTTGATTAATAATTTAAATGCGTTAGAGGCGGATGTTATTTTCATAAAAAATATTGATAATGTCATTCAAAATCATTTTCATGAAATAACATTGTATAAAAAAGGATTAGCAGGATTTTTACTTACTTTACAAGAGGAAACTTTCCATATACTTAGGACTATTGATAATCAAAATATATCCGAGAGGGATATTGAAAGCATTCTTGTATTTATGACACAAAAATTGAATATTGATGTTTTAGAGGATTTTTCTAAATATACGCTTGAAAATAAAATTGATTTTATTAAAAATAAATTGAACCGACCGATTCGAGTTTGTGGCATGGTGAAAAATGAAGGGGAACCCGGAGGAGGTCCTTTCTGGGTTCGAAGTTATAAAGGTAACGTTTCATTGCAAATAGTGGAAAGTTCCCAAGTAGACACTCATAATATAGAACAGATGAGTATTATAGCCCGTGCTACTCATTTTAATCCAGTTGATTTAGTTTGTGCAACTAAAAATTATAGAGGAGAAAAATTTGATTTACACCAATTTATTGATCCCAGCACTGGTTTTATTGTTAATAAAAACAATAAAGGGAAAGAATTAAAAGCTTATGAACTGCCAGGATTATGGAATGGTGCGATGGCTAAATGGATTACTATTTTTGTCGAGGTACCATTGGTTACTTTTAATCCAGTGAAGACGATCAATGACTTGCTAAAGCCCGCACACCAGCCGCCGTATGAAAACTAATCAATTACTAACAGAATTAAAGTTTAAAGCCGTTAGGAGTTCTGGTGCGGGTGGTCAAAACGTTAATAAGGTTTCATCCAAAGTAGTTTTGACATTTAATTTAAATGCTTCTCAAGCATTTTCTTCGGAAGAAAAAGCATGGTTGTTTCAAAAGCTCCAACTTAAACTATCAGCAGAAAGTTTGCTTATTATTACTTGCGATGAAGATCGTAGTCAACTCAAGAACAAAACAATTGTTACGAAACGTTTTTTGGAATTAATAAATAAATCGTTAATGGTTCCTAAGAAAAGGAAACCAACTAAGATTCCGCGAGCGGTTATTGAGAAAAGAATAAAAGCCAAGCGAAATCTATCGGAGACGAAACAAAATAGACGCAAACCCCAAATTTAAATTTTTAAATTTTGTGTTTGATTATTGAAGGATATAGGTTTATCTTTGCCTCGTCTCAAAGGGGTGCTCTACTAAGGGCTGAGATTATACCCAATGAACCTGGGCAAGTAATGTTGCCGAGGGAAAAATGACAATGAAGAGTGCACGCTACCTTGTCATAGGAACAACAAATTAATTTTTTTAATCAAAGAATAATTGCCCCTTTTATTCGTAACCTATTATTACGAATGAAAACTTTATTCCAATTTTTTAGAGAAAAGCACAAAAATCGAAGCACCAAGAAGCTTTTCCTCCCGCTATCCTTTTCTCTATTTTCGCTTGTCGCTTTATCACAAGTAACAGAAACAGACAGTACAAAAGTCAATCCACTTGATGAAGTGTTAGTTTCAGCAGTTCGTGTAACCGCAAAAACACCAGTTACTTTTAGTAACGTAAATAAAAATGAATTAAAAACCCGCAATCTGGGTCAAGACATTCCCATTTTACTGAATTTTTTACCTTCAGTAGTTACTACGTCAGACGCTGGTAATGGCATTGGTTATACGGGTATTAGAGTAAGAGGAAGTGATGCGACGCGTGTCAACGTCACAATTAATGGGATTCCATACAATGACGCTGAAGCAAGTGGAACTTATTTTGTTGATTTACCTGATTTTGCTTCTTCTCTCGAAAGTTTGCAGCTGCAAAGAGGTGTTGGAACTTCAACCAACGGTGCTGGAGCTTTTGGGGCAAGTTTGAATATGTTAACAGATTCTTTTTCAAAACAAAGTTTTGCTGAGATTTCCAATTCCGCCGGAAGTTTTAATACCCGAAAAAGCACGGTAAAGTTCAGTACGGGATTGTTAAATGATCGATTCGAAATGGCTGGAAGATTATCGAGTATTAATTCGCAAGGGTACATCGATCGAGCTTCATCTGATTTGAAATCTTATTTTCTACAAGAAACTTATGTTGATAAGTCTACCATAATAAAAGCTTTAGTGTTTGGTGGTACAGAAAAAACTTATCAGGCATGGAATGGTATTGATGCAGTCACTTTAGCCAACGACCGTACGTTTAATTATTCTGGAATGTTTACCGACGAATTAGGGAACATCCGATTCTATAACAATGAAACAGATAATTACCAACAAGATCATTTCCAACTTCATTGGAATGAAAAAATCAATATGAATTGGAATACCACGGTAGCACTTCATTACACAAAAGGGAAGGGGTATTATGAAAATTATAAAGAAGACGCTTCTTTTGAAGATTATGGATTACTTCCAGTTTCAGGCGAATTGTCGACTGATTTGATTCGTCAAAAATGGTTAGATAACGATTTTTACGGCACGACATTTTCGGTTAACTACAATAAAGCAAAATGGAATGTCATTGCTGGGGGGAGTTGGAACAAATATGATGGCAAGCATTTTGGCCAGGTAATTTGGGCTCGATTTGCTTCTACAAGTGAATTAGGGGATCATTATTATGATGATTTTGGCACAAAAAAGGATGGAACAATTTTTGCGAAAGTCAACTATCAATTTTCTTCCAAATTGAGTTTCTATGTTGATTTCCAATATAGAAATGTAAATTATGAAGCCAATGGTGTTCAGGCTGACAAGGTCAATGATACTTTCGGTTTTTTCAATCCAAAAGCGGGATTGAATTATAAGTTGAGCCCTAAAAACAACTTGTATTTTTCCTATGCAAAAGCAAACAGAGAGCCCAATCGAACGGATTACGAGAATAGTAATCCAAAAGCTGAGAAGCTTGATGATTTTGAATTAGGCTGGAGGCATACATCGAATAATTTCCAATGGACGGCAAATATGTATTATATGCTTTATAAAAACCAATTGATATTAACAGGGGAATTAGATGAAGTTGGAAATCCTATACGAGCGAATACAGACAAAAGTTATCGCGTAGGAGCAGAACTAGAAGCCTTATACTTATTGACTAAGCAACTTTCATTCCAATTAAGTTTGACAACAAGTAACAATATTATTAGCGATGGAAACCGACATCGACAAATTGCTTATTCACCATCTTTAATCGAATCTTTTTTGCTTACTTATGAGCCAATTAAAAATTTTAAATTGATTTGGTTGCAAAAGCACGTTGGGCAACAATATTTGGATAATTCGGAGTCAATCGTTTCGCGATTACCTTCTTACACGGTTAATGATTTGAATTTAAGTTATGAAGTACGACCAAAAAAGATCTTTAAATCAGTTACTTTTTCTGGGTTACTGAATAATTTTTTGAATAAGAACTACATTTCCAACGGATATATGTATGGGGCTGATCCCTATTATTTTCCTCAAGCTGGGATAAATTTCTTGTTAGGAATGACTCTGAAGTTTTAATTAAAAAAGCCAATCTAATTGATTGGCTTTTTTTTAATTGGTTACGATAAGATAGTTTCCGTTAACATCAACTCGGTATTGTTTCATAGGATACGGTTGACCTGGACATTGACCAGAGAAGAGATTGTAGACTGTGTTATCGCAGTCACAGGTTGCTTCAATCCCGCTGATGGTCATTGCAGTATTACAAGTACCTCCGGTGTAAGGTTGATTTGGACAAGCTAAATCATAAGCTACAAAATAATTTCCTGCATTAAAAATTACAATTCCTCTGGCTCCTTGAGAATAATCAACAATATGATTACTTGGAAACTGCAAACTGCTGTTTCCAGGTAAATTCATATTGATTTGTAAATTAACAGTATAATTTGGAATGTTTGGATTGCTGTTATTTATTCTGCCTGTGTCACATCCAAAACTAAAAACCACTACTATGATAGAAATGAAAATCTTTTTCATATTTAAAATTATTTGAAATACTATGGATAAACAAATTTAATTTAATTAACTTTGACAAACGTTAATACGTGTTAAGAAATTTGAAATAAACAAAAAATAGTATCTTTGCAAAAAGAAATCCCGTTGCGATGGGATTTTTTCTATTTATATAAAAGAGGAAAACATGAGTACAGTATCTTATTACACTGCAGAAGGATTAAAAAAATTAAAAGACGAATTAGAGCAACTTAAGAGTATTGAAAGGCCAAGGGCATCACAAGCCATTGCTGAAGCAAGAGATAAAGGAGATTTATCTGAAAATGCAGAATATGATGCTGCTAAAGAAGCACAGGGAATGTTGGAAATGAGAATAGCGAAAATGGAAGAAGTATATTCTAATGCTCGACTTATCGATGAATCACAACTTGATTTGTCAAAAGCATTGGTTTTATCTAATGTTAAAATCAAGAATAAGGCTAATGGGATGGAAATGAAATACACCTTAGTAGCTGAAAGTGAAGCAGATTTAAAAACGGGAAAAATATCGGTAAGCTCTCCTATTGGTAGAGGATTGTTAGGAAAAAGAGTAGGCGAAATAGCTGAAATAAGTGTTCCCAATGGCAAATTAAATTTTGAGATTTTAGAAATTTCTAGAGACTAGATTATGGCTAGTATTTTCACCAAAATAGTATTGGGAGAAATCCCGTGTTATAAAGTTGCTGAAGACGAAAGTTATTTGGCATTTTTAGACGTGAATCCCAATGCAATTGGACATACACTTTGTATCCCAAAAGAAGAAATCGACAAAATATTTGATATGGAGGAAGAGCATTTTTTGGGATTGATGCGTTTTTCTCGGAAAGTAGCAAAGGCCTTAGAGAAAACGATTGCTTGTAAAAGAATAGGAGTGGCTGTTATTGGTTTGGAAGTCCCTCATACTCACGTGCATTTAATCCCATTACACGATATGGAAGATATGCGATTTCAACGTAAAGTAGGTTTATCCGCAGAAGAATTTGAAGCCCTCGCTAAGAGAATACAAGCTAATATGTAAATTGTTAACTAAGAATAAAATGATGCCCAATTTGAAGTTTCAAGTGGGCATTTTTGTTTTACTGCGCTAAACCTGAGCTTTGGTCAATGTGATTTGTATCGTGGTACCTCTGCCAATTTCGGAGTGCAATACTTTTATTTTTCCTTTATGGTATTCCTCAACTATTCTTTTAGTCAAAGACAGCCCTAATCCCCAGCCCCGCTTTTTCGTTGTAAATCCTGGTTCGAAAATGCGTTTGTACTGATTTTTTGGAATTCCTTTTCCGCTATCACTAACTAAAATTTTCACGAAATGATATTCGTTTTCAATACTAATCGAAAGTTTACCTTTCCCTTTCATTGCATCAATGGCATTTTTTACCAAGTTCTCAATAGTCCAACTGTGTAGTGCAGAATTTAAGGAGACAAATATGGGTTCTTTTGGAGCATTAAATGAAAAAACCACTTGTTTTGAAAATCGGGATTTGAGATAGTCAAACGATTGTTCAGTTTCAATAATTATGTTTTTAGATTCCAAAACAGGCTCGGACCCAATTTTTGAGAAGCGGTCGGTAATGTTTTGAAGACGATTGATGTCTTTTTCAATTTCAGCAACGGTAGTTTCATCTACATTATCAGCTTTCATTATTTCAAGCCATCCTATCAAAGACGATAACGGCGTACCTATTTGATGGGCTGTTTCTTTGGCCATTCCGGCCCAAAGCTTGTTTTGAGTTGCCATTTTGGTGCTACGGTAAAAGTTGTATACTAAAGCACCAAAAAGAAAAATAATAAGTAAAAGAGCTATCGGGTAATATTTTAATTTGTTAAGTAACGAGGAATCGCCATAAAAGACTAAATACTTTAGTTTTCCCGACTCATAATGGATAGCAATTGGTTCATTTTGTTTTTTTAATTTTTCTAAAAATTTATTCAATCTTTTCGGGTCTGCCGAGTCATACTCATCAATATTGTTATGACTAATAATTTTATTGTTTTCTGTCAAAATAATGGGTATTGTTGTGTTATTCTCCATTATTTGTCTTGGTAACTCAATGTCAGTATCTAAATTAGCATTGTTAATTGTTTTTAAGCTTTGAGCCCAAAGTTGCATTTTAACACGCTCTTCGTTTTTAAAAATTTGAAAAAACGAATAAGTATTCCAGAGAATTAAAGCAACGATTACAAAGGATGCAAGAATAATGATCCACCTAGTAATATTTCTTTTTTCTGAAAATTGCATTTGTTTAAGTTTAGTTGGTTTAAAAGTAAGTAAAATGATATTAAATATTTATATAATTAGTACTTTTACTTGGCAATTAATAAAATTTTAGATGATGAAAAAAATTACTTTAATGCTAATCGTCCTTTTAACATTTATTTCAAAAGGATATGCACAATTTCCCGAAGGATTTGAAGGAGCCACTTTCCCTCCAATAGGTTGGGCGTCATTTGTTGGGACTAATGGTCTTGGGACTACTCAAAACTGGAAGTCTAATACTACGGCAACTTATATTTCTTCAGGAGCTAAATCTGCTTTTGTAAGATGGGAAGCTGGAACAGGGGGAGTTAATGAAGATTGGTTAGTTACCCCGCAATTTACAGTAGCGGAACCAAATACTCTTTTGTCATTTTACGACACACAAGGATTTGCTACCGATTATGGTACAACTTACACAGTTCGAGTTTCTACAACTTTTCAGACTAATATAGCTTCATTTACTACAATTAGTACAAAAACTGAAGCCGATTTATCAGTCTTATCAATGACACAAAGAGCAGTTGATTTGAGTGCTTATGTTGGTCAATCTATATATGTTGCTTTTGTCATGACACAAGATGATGGAGACAATTGGGGGATTGATGATATTTCTTTGCAACCAAATATTACAGTGCCTGATTGTGCCTCATTAACTTATCCTACTGATGGAGCAGTTGATTTACAAGTTGGGCCAGTGGTGACATTTAGTTGGGCCGCACCAACAAGTGGAGGTAGTCCTGATGGTTATGATTTTTATGCGGGGACGGCTTTACCACTAACAGCAGCTGATTTTGTCGCTAATTTTACCACTACTTCAGCCGATTTGACAATACCTGCTTTTTCAACCACCTATTATTGGAAGGTAGTTCCTAAAAATCTAGGAGGTGATGCGGCCGGTTGTGTAACATTTAGTTTTACTTCACAAGATCCTCCCGGATATTGCTTGAACGCTCCTTATGGTCAATATCCAACAGGTACATTCTCAACTAGCTTATGTGACGGATTGACCGCAGAAGAAATTACTGCTGATGGTTATGCTGGTGAATATTCTTTGGTAAATGTTACAGCTGGATTAACCTATGAATTTAGTAGTTCTCTTTCATCAGATTTTATTACGATCAGTGATGCTGAGGGAACAGCCGCATTGGCTTATGGTGTAACGCCTGTTACTTATACCCCTACAGTGGATGCAGTGGTGCGTTTTTACACACATGTAGATGATCAATGTGGTGATGAGCAAGTTCTTCGTTCTAGATTAGTTATGTGCAGTGGCTTTACTTTATCGCCACCTGATTGCGTGACATTAACGTATCCTGCAGATAATGCCATAGACATACCAGTGGGTCCAGCGGTCGATTTTACATGGGATGCCCCAACTACCGGTGATGTTCCAGATAGCTATGATTTTTATGGAGGCACTTCCTTACCTTTGACTGCAGCTGATTTAATAGGTAATTATACGACGAATACCGTTCAATTAACGATACCTACTTTCAATACAACTTTTTATTGGATGGTTATTGCCAGAAATTTAGCAGGAGAAGCAACGGGATGTTCAACATTCACTTTTACTTCACAAGCTTCTCCAGGTTATTGTTTAAATGCTCCATACGGTCAATGGCCAACTACTACATTTATACCATCCGTATGTGATGGTTCAACTTCGGAAGAAATTGTACCTGACGGCTATGCAGGCGAATATTCGGTAGTCACATTAACGAGTGGATATACTTACGAGTTTAGTAGCGATAATCCAACAGATTTTATTACAATCAGTGCTGATGGAGGTAATACCGCAGTTGCATATGGCACAACACCGGTTACTTGGGTTGCCTCCTCTGATGGTGATGTACTGTTCTATACTCATACTGATGATCAATGTGGTGCGGAAGCTCTTGGTAGAGCACGTTCGGTTACATGTTTTGGGGTATTAGGTATTCCTTCTTTTAATACATCTACTATAAAATTTTTTCCTAATCCTGTGAAAGATGTCTTGAATTTTACTTCTGATAAGCCAATTTTAAAAATGGAGATTACCAACTTACTAGGTCAGGAAGTTACTGTAAAAGAATTAGATACATTAAATGGTCAAGCAGATTTGTCGAACATAGCATTAGGAACTTATTTGATTAAGATCATTACTGACGAAGGAATTAGTACCATTAAGGTGGTAAAACAATAACTAGGTTGGATCATACATGAATACATAAAGTCTTGCTTTCGCGAGACTTTATGTATTTTCGAAGATTGATGAAGTAGTTGTTATCTAATTGTAGAACTTTTAGGAGTGGTATCAGTGTCAATTAATATTGTATTTTTGGAGAAATAAATGATCCTATGCTAAGTTTTGAACCCCATACGATTTCCCCTGCTGATTTGCAAGGTTACTTACAGAGTGCAGTAGCGCCGCGACCAATTGCTTTTGCCAGTACAATTGACGCCAATGGAAATCCAAATTTATCGCCATTTAGTTTTTTTAATGTATTTAGTGCAAATCCGCCCATATTGGTTTTTTCGCCAGCAAGAAGGGTTAGAAATAATACCATTAAACATACATTAGAAAATTGTAAAGCGATCAAAGAAGTTGTAATCAACGTTGTAAACTACGAAATGGTGCAACAAGTTTCATTAGCAAGTACTGAATACCCTGAAGGAGTAAATGAATTTGAAAAGGCGGGGTTTACTATGGTTGAATCGGAACTAGTTAAACCTTTTCGGGTTAAGGAAAGCCCGGTTCAATTTGAATGCAGAGTAAATGAAATAATAGCATTGGGAAGTCAAGGAGGTGCTGGTAATTTAATTATATGTGAAGTGGTTAAGATTCATATTGCTGAATTGGTTCTGGATGCTAATAATAAAATAGATCAAGGAAAAATTGATTTGGTATCCAGATTAGGAGGTAATTGGTATTCTAGATCGAATCTAGGTCTTTTTGAGGTTGAAAAACCTTTAACTACCTTGGGAATTGGAGTCGATAACATCCCCGATTTCATCAAAGCTAGCACTGTTTTTGACGGTAATGACTTTGGAAAATTAGGAAATGTAGAAGCCTTGCCAACACAAGAAGAAATTACTATATTTGTACAACAAAATTTTGCGGTAAAGGGAGTGTTAAGCTCAGATGACGAGTATAAAATACATCAAAAAGCAAAGGAATATTTGAATAATAATGAAGTACAATCTGCTTGGAAAGTACTTTTAGCAAAACGATAATTATGGAAGTTACTGGGAAAATTAAAGTAATCAATGCTGAGCAACAAGTGAGTGCTAGCTTTAGAAAAAGAGAATTAGTTGTGGCTACAGAGGAGCAATATCCGCAATTTATTAGCATCAATTTTGTGCAGGATAAATGTGATTTATTAAACAACTATCAAGCAGGAGAAGCTGTAAAAGTTTCCATCAATTTAAGAGGAAGAGAATGGGTAAATCCACAAGGAGAAACAAAATATTTCAATGACATTCAAGGGTGGAGAATTGAAAAATTACAAGCAGATGCACCGGCGGCCGGGATGCCTGCAATGCCTGCTGCGGAGGCTTTTGCACCAGCGACAAATTTTAATGAAGAAGAGCACGACGATTTACCATTCTAATTCAATAAGAAGATTTACTACAAGTGGCCAGAAACAAGAACCTGATTCTTGTTTCTGGCTTTTTTACTAACTATTATTTATTATTCGACGTCTTAAATTTTTGCTAGAAAATGCATTTTTTAACTAAAGACCTGTATTTCCCGCCAGTTGAAGAAGCATCCTACGAAGGTGTATTGGCTGTTGGCGGTGATTTGTCGGTAGATCGATTATTGCTTGCCTATAGAAATGGAATTTTTCCATGGTTTAATGAAGACGAGCCGATACTTTGGTGGGCACCCTCTGAACGTATGGTTGTTGTCCCTTCGTTATATAAGATACCAAAGAGTATGCGTAACATTCTCAATCAAAATAAATTTAAGATCACTTTTAATAAAGCTTTTAATGAGGTTATTCATAATTGCCAACAAATCAAAAGGAAGGGTCAGGAAGGGACGTGGATTACTTCAGATATTATAATGTCTTATACAAAGCTTTTTGAATTGGGATATGCAAAATCAGTTGAAGTATGGCAAAATGATTCGTTGGTTGGAGGCTTATACGGTGTTGACTTAGGTCATGTTTTTTGTGGGGAAAGCATGTTTTCGAAAGTGTCAAATGCAAGCAAAGTAGCCTTTATAACGTTAGTAAATCATTTGAAAGATAATGATTATAGACTTTTAGATTGTCAAGTTCATAATCATCATTTGGAAAGCTTAGGTGCTTTTGAGATATCTCGAGATACTTTTATGTTAATTTTAAGAAGTTAATCATAAAAAGAATCATTAGACTGAAAAAAGGGAACACGTCTATAGTTTAGTACTCCGCCAACAATTTTCTAGGTGGTCATTTACCATGCCAGTTGCTTGCATATGAGCATAAATAACAGTTGATCCGACAAACTTGAATCCTCTTTTTTTCAAATCCTTACTAATAGCATCTGAAAGAGGAGTTGATGATGGAATTTCGTTTAAATTTTTAATGTTATTTAGGATAGGTTGACCACCAGTGTACTTCCATATGTAATTTGAAAAACTACCAAATTCTTCTTGTACTTTTATAAAAGCAATTGCATTGGTGATAGTCCCCCGAATCTTCAATTGATTCCTAATGATGCCAGCATCCTGCATAAGTTCTTGAACTTTTGCTTCGTCAAATTGAGCTACTTTTTTACAGTTAAACTGAGCAAAGGCTTTTCTGAAATTATCACGTTTTTTCAGTACGGTATACCAACTCAGGCCCGCTTGAAAGGTTTCTAACACTAAAAATTCAAATAGCTTATCATCCTCATATACAGGAATTCCCCATTCATTATCATGATAATCTCGATATAAATCGTCTTTCTCACACCAGTTGCAACGTATTTTTGATTCCATAAGGTTTATGAATGTATATATTTTTCGATTAAAGAGTGACCGAGGTAAATTAAAGGCGTTAGACATACTGCGATAATCAATTTAACCGCATATCCGGTAAAGGCAGAGACTATGAAGGTAGGGGTGTCCATTTTGCCAGTTGCCCAAAAAGCTATGCCTAGTACAATAAAACTGTCAAACAATTGTGATATTACAGTTGAGCCAGTACTCCTTAACCATATCATTTTATTGCCTGTTTTGTTTTTTACATAATGGAAAATTGAAACATCAATTAATTGAGAAACTAAGAAAGCGGTAATACTTCCAACGATAATCCACATACTTTGGCCAAATACCCCGTTAAATTGTGAATCAGAAACTAAGTTTACCCCATTAACTGCCGGTATTTGCATTCCAATAAATAGCAAAACAAAGGTATATGCGATTAAACTTGCTGTGATCAGGGAAAGTTTTTTAACTCCTTTATCACCAAAATATTCATTAATTAAATCAGTACTGACAAAAACAATAGGCCATGGAAGTATACCCAAACTCATAACAGCAGAGCCGATATGAATTAGTTTACCTCCGATGAGTTCAGCTACAATAGCATTGGTGATAAAAATCCCTGCTAATACTACATATACTGTATCTTTTTTTGATTGAAACATATTTGAAAACTTTATGTTAAGTAAGGAACTAACTCAAAGATAAAAATTTCGATTTTATATTCTTGGGTTTGTTCGTTTTCTGCCAAAAAAAACCCGTTGAAAACGGGTTTTTTTTAAAGATCTTTGTTGGAATCAATTTTTTACTAGTCTTACAGAGTATCCGGTCTTTTTATTGATTGGAGCAGAAGAAAGGTTTTTAGTATTACTAACCAATCCTGAACACCAAGCGTTAACAGTATTATATTCATCTGAACACCACCAATTACCTGATGTGCCAACTCCAGTAAATGTTCCAGAAGTTGAGCAATTCCCACCAGGCAATGCTGTCATTCCAGTTGCATTGGTAGCACCCGTGTTTGGAGTTGACCAGTGTGTTGTTCCAGCTTCTTTTATAAAACCTCCTGCAATGCTAGAACCTCCTAAAAAATCACTTAGTGAGGTCCAATCAGCTGTTGTTGAGACATGCCAACCTGTCGGTGCTATTTTTTTTCTTAAAGTAGGATCGGTTTTTGAAGCTTCATTCCAAATCCCTGCTATAGCATACCAATTATATAACTTTGCATAAACTATTCCGTTGCTGGTTTGGAAACTATAATAACACCAAGCTCCCGTTGTTAAAGCAGCCCAAGCTGCAGCAGTTTGTACCTGCGGTATAATGGTACCGTCATTGTAAGTCGAGACGTTTAAATTGGAAGTAGTCCATTCTTGATCATTCACAATAACAGAATTATAATGAGAGCCATCAAAAGCAGTTACTCCTGTCCCTGTGGTATATAGCAGTGGATTGGTTGTGAAAGTAAATTCTTCACCATAGGAAGTACCTTGTAAATTGGTTGCGTAGGCTCGTAAATAATAGGTAGTATTTGGTAATAAATTTGAAATTTCACTTGTGAAAGAACCTGAATTAGCTCCATTTACTGTGATTCCCGTACTATTAAGTGTTGGAATTGGTGTTGTACTCCAAACGACGCCACGACTGCTAACGGCTGTAGCGCCTATATTTGTAACGATTCCTCCAGACAGTGCTGCATTCGTCGTAATATCTGTAACTTCCGTTGTAATGACAACTGGCAAGTCGTCTGGGTTTAGTGGTGTAGTAAATGTAATTTGATTACCGTAAGCAGTGCCGTAGAGGTTCGTCGCATAAGCTCGTAAATAATATGTTGTGTTAGATTCTAAATCCAAAGCAGTACTATCAAAACTGCCACTGCCAGTTCCATCATTTGTTTTACTATTTAACGAAATAGTTGGATTTGGATGAACATCCCAAACAATTCCTCTAGCGGTAATAGGCGATCCCCCATCAGAGGTAATTTCTCCTCCAGAAATAGCAGAATTTAAAGTAATATCAATAACTTCTGCTGTAGTTACCGCGCCTATTGTAGGTGGCACAACCACATCGATAGGATCTTCATTACTCGTGGTGCTACAATTTGAAAAAGTGATAAGGATCACAAATAATAGTATCGATTTAATGTATTTCATAAACAACATTTTTATGTTAAGTTGTATTTTCTAATTCTTTAACCCTGCAGGTGAAGTTAGGTAAAGAGCAATGGGGACAAAAATATAAAAATTATTCATTAAAGTACATATTGTTTTAATAAAAGACGTAATTGGGTTGCCTAATTGGCGAGGATTAAATCGCGATTAGGGGAATTTATTTGGACGTTAAAGTTGTTTTTTTGTTTATATTTGAACAAAGACTATTAAACAATGAGAAAAATAATTCTAACATTACTTATGAGTGCTCCATTTATGGCAGTAACTGCGCAAGATCAACAAAATGCATTTTTAAATAATTGGAGCGGTCCTTATGGAGGCGTTCCAGCCTTTGCCGATTATCATTTACAAGATTTAAGACCGGCGCTTGAGATTGCAATTCAGGATAAATTGAATGAAATAAATTCAATTGCTTCCAATCCAAAACCACCAACTTTCGCGAATACCATAGTTGCGTTAGAAAAAACGGGAAAAAAACTTAGTCAAATCAAGGCTGTTTTTGATCTTTATAGTTCGAATTTAAGCAGTCCTGAATTTGCTCCAATAGAATCGGATTTGACTCCGAAATTCTCTGAACTTTCAAATAAAGTATATCAAAACGAGAAACTTTTTAATCGGATTTCTAAAGTTTATTCTTCTAAGGAAAAATTGACTGCTGAGCAAAATCGACTAGTATGGTTCTACTATTCTAATTTTGTGCGAGAAGGAGCTAAAGCGGATTCTAAAAGCAAAAATAGAATCGCCCAAATTAATCAAGAATTGGCAGGTCTTTTTACAACCTTCAGTCAAAATCAGCTGAAAGATGAAAGTAATTACTATTTGGAATTAAATTCGGAGGCAGATTTTGATGGTTTGCCATCTGAATTAAAAAATGCTGCTGTTGCAGATGCTAAGGAAAGAAAATTAAATGTTTTAGGCTGTATTGCAAACACCCGTTCTTCAATTGAGCCTTTTTTGACTTTTTCTAATCGAAGAGATTTAAGAGAAAAGGCCTTCCAAATTTTTATTAGTCGTGGGGATAACGCAAATGCTAATAATAACAATTCAACATTAGTTAAGATCTTAAAATTAAGAGCTGAAAAAGCAAAATTATTGGGGTTTAAAACATTTGCCGATTGGAGTTTGTCAAACACCATGGCACAAAAACCAGAAAAAACATTAGAACTAATGATGTCTGTTTGGAAACCTGCAATTCAAAAGGTACACCAAGATGTCGCTGAGATGCAAAAGATAGTAGATAGTGAATCTGGAGTCTTCAAAATAGAGCCCTGGGATTATAGGTATTATGCAGAAAAAGTTAGGAAAGCTAAATACGATTTGGATGAAAATGATGTAAAACCATATTTGCAATTAGAGAAATTAAGAGAAGGAATGTTTTGGGTTGCTGGTGAGTTGTTCAATTTGAGTTTTAAACAAGTCTATAATGTGCCAGTTTACCATCCAGATGTGCGTGTATTTGAAGTCTCGAAGAAGAACAGTGGAAAAGTAGTGGGGGTTTGGTACTTTGATCCTTATGCACGTGCAGGTAAACGATCAGGAGCTTGGATGACGGCCTACAGGGAGCAAAGTCGCGTGAATGGAGATGTCATAACAATTGTTTCAAATAATTGTAATTTCATTAAGGGTCATGATGGGGATCCGATTTTGATTTCATGGGAAGATGCTAGCACGTTATTTCATGAGTTTGGACATGCGCTGCATGGATTGAATTCGAATGTTACTTATCCAAGTTTGTCTGGAACAAATACACCTCGTGACTATGTTGAGTTTCCCTCACAAATTTTGGAGCGATGGTTGGCAACTCCAGAGGTTTTAAATCAATTTGCCTTGCATTATCAAACAGGTAAACCTATGCCAATATCATTAGTTAACAGAATAAAAATGGCTGGTTCGTTTAATGAAGGATTTTCCACTGTGGAAACTATTGCTAGTTCTTTGATAGACATGAAGTTGCATTTGTTAGAAAATCCCGATATTGACCCGAAGGAGTACGAAAAAAGTACATTAGCGTCATTAGACATGCCGCATGAAATTGTAATGCGCCATCGCATACCGCAGTTCGGGCACATATTTTCAGGAGATGAATATGCAGCTGGCTATTATGGGTACCTTTGGGCTGATGTAATTAGCGCAGATGCGACCGAAGCGTTTACAGAAGGAAAAGGGATGTATGATAAGGCAGTAGCTAAACGATTATACGATAACGTGTTTAGCATAGGCAATACGATTGACCCAGAATTGGCGTATAAAAAATTTAGAGGACGAGAAGCAAATTCAGATGCCTTAATGCGCGCTAGGAATTTTCCAATTCT
>Ga0114967_10001628_pt1 | contig 18864 bp, 8 predicted proteins | sample M_130628_MF_Meta_FD_92639 | JGI IMG/M metagenome (GOLD analysis project Ga0114967, IMG submission 92639) | Freshwater microbial communities from Lake Montjoie, Canada to study carbon cycling - M_130628_MF_MetaG | ecosystem: Environmental > Aquatic > Freshwater > Lake | place: Lake Montjoie... | reverse complement strand
TTTTTAGCGCTTTTTTAGTAAAATTACGACCAATATCAGGATATATTGCGAGTAATTTTACTAAAAAATAAGCAAAAATAGGGCGAAATTTGAGGTTAAAAAAGACTTAGGACAGGCTCTAAGACATGAATTTACTTCATGCGGGACAATTTTAACCCAACAAAATTTTAATTTATGATCAAAGGCATCAAAATCGCCACTACAAATTGTGGTATAAAATATAAAAACCGCGACGATCTTTTGCTGGTTGTTTTTGAAGATGAAGCCAATGTCGCTGGAGTTTTCACCAGCTCTTCAATGCCCGCCGCACCTGTAACTTGGTGCAAAAAAAATATTGAACAAGGTTTGGCAAAAGCATTGGTTGTAAATGCTGGAAATGCCAACGCTTTCACTGGAAAAACCGGCGAAGAAACAGTTTTAAAAACTGCCAAAAAAGTTGCTGACCAATTAAATTGCAAAATGGAAGAAGTGTTTATTTCTTCAACCGGCGTGATTGGCGAAACTTTAAATGCCGAATTAATCACCAGCGCAATTGGGCAAATGTTGCAAAATCTTGAATCGGGCGAAAAGGCTTTCGACAAGGCTTCGCGAGCTATCATGACCACCGATACTAAACCAAAATTAATCAAAAAAACCTGCGAAATCGATGGCAAAGAAGTTAATCTAATTGGATTTGCCAAAGGCTCGGGAATGATTGCGCCAAACATGGCGACAATGCTGGGTTACATTTTTACCGATGCTGATATTTCTTCAGAAACATTACAAATTTTGCTCAAAAATTCTACTGAAGAAAGTTTCAATTCAATCACTGTCGATTCAGACCAATCAACCAACGACACTGTTTTTTTATTCGCCACTAAAAAAGCTGGAAATATCACGGTGACTGATTCTAAGAACAGCGAAATCGCCTCATTTAAAGAAGCTTTAAATGAAGTTTCTTTGGGTTTAGCAAAAATGATTGTGGTTGATGGCGAAGGCGCAAAAAAACTAATTGAAATTGAGGTAGAAGGCGCAACAAGTAAAGCGCAAGCCAAAGAAGTTGCATTTGCAATTGCTAATTCACCTTTGGTTAAAACTGCAATCGCAGGTTGCGATCCCAACTGGGGACGCATTGTAATGGCGGTTGGCAAATCATGCAAAGAAACATCGCCGAATCAACTTATTATAAAAATTGGCGATCATCCTTTGGTGCAACATGGCGCGAAACATCCAGATTATGTAGAAAAATTGGTGCATGAATATTTAAAAAATTCGGAAGTAAAAATTTCTGTAAATTTAGGTCTCGGAATTCACCGCGATATCGTGTGGACTTGCGATTTGAACGAAGAATATATCAAAATTAACAAAGATTATCGTAGCTAAAATGAGTAAAACTCCCGCCGAAATCAGATTTGAAAAATCACGAAGAAAACTTTCAACGGCGTTGAAAGAACTGGATTTAGCAATACAAAAAAAACTTCACGAAGGCGCGATTGAAACCAAAATCATGGATATTGGCAATGAAGAAAATAGCGAGGCGCGAGCCAAGATAATTGAGCAATCGGAAACTATTTCAAATTTGAATTCTGAAATTAATGCCTTACAAAAAAACCTTTCAATTTTGGGTAGGGAGTCAGAATTTTTACACATTAAAAATAAAGTTTTTGCTGAAAAATTAGCAGCAATTCGCAATCAACAATCAACTTTAATTGAAGAGATAGAAGCAGATCTAGTAAGGATTGAAGACATAATTAAAACTGAGGAATAAATTCATGAATATTGAAATTCCAATCGGAAAATCGCGCTACAAAATTAATTGCGAGGAAGGTCAAAAAGAAAAATTGCTACGTCTTGCCGAGCGCTTAAATAAAAGGGTTAACAGCCTATCGCTTGAAATGAAAAATGTTGATGAAAAAACTTTGCTAGCGATTTCAGCTTTGATGATAGAAGAAGAATTGGAAAATAAAAAAGGCGCTCGCGAAGACGAACCAGAAATTAATGATGAAGATATATATGACGCGGTGAGCGATAATATGGAGAATGTGGCGGAATATATTGAGAAACTGACTAAGAAGATTGAGAATTTTTAATTTAAGGAAAATTAGGAGAATTTGAGGGAATTTGGGATTTAAGGGAATTTGGGATTTAAGGAAAATTAGGAGAATTTAAGGGAATTTGGGATTTAAGGGGATTTGGGATTTGGTATACACCAAAACTACTTGAAACTCGACATCGCAAAACCCCCCAACCCCCCTTAACAGGGGGGCTTAATCCGAGTTCGATCTCAAAGCCCCACTTTTAAGAGAGACTTAATCCGAGTTCGATCTCAAAGCCCCACTTTTAAGAGAGACTTAATCCGAGTTCGATCTCAAAGCCCCGCTTTTAAAAGCCCCACTTTTAAGAGAGACTTAATCCGAGTTCGATCTCAAAGCCCCCCTGTTAAGGGGGGTTGGGGGGTTTTGCGAATTTTAATTTTTTTTACCAAAGTGAAGTGGTCGAGTTTCAAGTAGCTTTGGTATATATTAAATAAATTCCCCCAAATCCTAAATTCCCCCAAATCCTAAATTCCCCTAAATCCTAAATTCCCCTAAATCCCCTTAAATCCTAAAATGCCAACCATTTCCTCAACAAAACAAACTCTCCGTAAAATCTTCAAAGAAAAAAGATCTAACCTTTCCGCTTTGGAAGTGAAGGAAAAATCCCGCGCAATCAACGAAAATTTCATTAAAAATTTACTACCAAAAATTTATCAAAAAAATTCTGGGAAAATTTTTTCACTTTATTTTTCATCATTTAATGAAGTAGAAACTGCTGATATTGCTGACTATTTTCAAAAAAATGATATTTCTTTTTCTTACCCAAAAATCATAAAACAAGATCGCTATCTCGATTTTATCAAAACCAAAAAAGACCAAAAATTCATCGCCAACCATTTATATCCAAGGCTTCTCGAGCCTTTTAATGGCGAAAAAACTTTCCCCGATATTTTAATTTTACCGCTACTCGCCTTCGACCCCCATCTATCAAGGCTTGGCATGGGTGGTGGATTTTTTGATCGCACTATTGAATTTCTAAAAAATCAAAAAAACTCAATTATTACGATTGGTCTGGCATATGATTTTCAAAGGTCTCGCGAGCCACTCGCTATCGAAAATACCGACCAAAAGCTTGATTTTATTGTCACCGAAAAAACTATTTTCCCCGCGAGCTAGTGCTGCGTTAATCTGGGACAAAAAAAAATTTAGTAAAAATTTACAAATAAATAGTTGCTTTCAAGTTTTTTGTATATAGGTTCGCGCCACAACTTGCCATAAGAGCAGTATACACGCTGCTCCGAGACATGTTAAGTTTTTAATTATCAATTCAATAAGAGATACAAACAATGCATAAAACAGACTTAATCAAAGAAATTGCTAACCAAACTGGCTTATCTCAAAAAGATGCTAGCGCTTCAGTAGAAGCTTTCTTGAAAGCTACTGCTAAAGCTCTTAAAAAAGGTGACGTTGTTACCTTGATCGGTTTCGGTACTTTTAAAGTAGTAAAAACTGCTGCTAGAAAAGGTCGCAATCCACAAACTGGAAAAGAAATCCAAATTAAAGCCTCTAAAAGAGTTAAATTTGCTGCTGGCAAAGCTCTAAAAGATTCTGTTAAGTAGTTTCTTTAACCCTTATGTGCTAAACACATAAGGGTTTTTTTTGCACCTATTCTTCAGAAAATTTTAAAAAAACTTCTTTCGATTTAAAATTTTCTTAAGAATATGTCTTTCAAGATTTTTCCCAGAAAAAATTTATGTACATACAACGCAAAGTTTTAAATTTTGCGTAAGTGAATTTTTTTGACGAAATTTTTAGAAATTTTCTTAGAGCCTGTTTAGGATCTTTTTTAACCACAAATTTTGACATATTTTTAGCACTTTTTTAACAAAATTACAAAAAATATCTGGATATATTTTGAGAAATTTTGTTAAAAAATAAGCAAAAATAGGGCGAAATGTGGGGTTAAAAAATATTCTAAAAAGGCTCTTACCAATAATTGTTCAAGAAATTGAATAATTTTACGGGTGATTAGCTCAGTTGGTAGAGCATCTCCCTTACAAGGAGAGGGTCGGCAGTTCGAGCCTGTCATCACCCACCATGCTTCGCTCTTACGAGCTACGCATGGCAGGCCAGCCTTGGTTGGAATGACCATTCGAGATCGTTAGAGCGAAGCATTCTCTGCGTAGCCTTTAGGCGAAGCACGAGTCATCACAAGGAGAAGTACTTCAAACTTCCGCAAATAAATTTCCTCTTTCTAAAAGGGGGTGTAGCTCAGTTGGTTAGAGCGCATGCCTGTCACGCATGAGGCCGCGGGTTCGAGTCCCGTCACTCCCGCCAGACTCCCGTCTGGCGGAATCCACAGATATCCAATTCATCCTAGAAAATCAAAGCTTCAAAGCAACTTCAAGCCCAACCTCATCCAAAAAAAATCTATTGAAATATCACTTATTTTGGGGGCGCAATAGGGGCATAAATTCTCTGTTTAAATTTTAAGATAAGAAAAATTTTACAGCGACAATAACCACTTTTTCCACGAACAAAATTAGCGCATAACAAAGATTTTTGTTTTGAGGCGCAAGGCTTAGAACCAATTGGCCAGAAAAGCACAACGCAAATTAGAGAAATTTTTAAAAATTCTTTTGCAAAATGCCAACTGCCTTACTACAACCCTAACTCTTTCAGGGACGCTTTAAGCATGATTGGTAAAAAACTTGCGGCGCTTTGAGAAATATCAGGCATGGAGTCAAAATTTAGGACATAGCAAAATGAGCACTACGCTTGATGAATATGGAAATATCAGCACGCATAGGCAGTTTGAGTTGATTGAGGGGTTGGGATAAAAATAATAGGTTAAGAATTATTAAAAATTTAACAAATCTAGCAATGGCTAACGAAAAAAAGACCGATATTTTTATAAGTAAACTTCTTGAAAGTGCTAAAATAAAATACACCCCAAATGGAAGCGATATAAAGGAAATTCAAGAAGCATTAAAAACCGCTTCAAAAAAAGGAACTGGGAAATCAGGCTTTCCTGAGTTTATAGCCATTTCTAAAGATTTTATTTTAGTGATTGAAAATAAATCCGATCTTGAAAAACAAGTTTTTTATGAAGACGAGGAAAAGCAAAAAATCTCTACAGATCAAAAGGCGGTAACTAACTATGCTGAAAACGGCGCTTTACACTATGCGAAGGAAATTTTAGCAAAAACTAACTTCAAAAAGATATTTGCTTTTGGCTGCTCAGGAGATGAAAGACATCATATAATACGACCAATTTATGTTGGTAAATCGGGTTACAAGTTGCTAGAAAAAGTTGAGAATTTTGAAAATTTTACCAATGAAAACATTGTAAAATATTACAAAGAGCAAGTTTTGAGAGAAACCCCGCAAGAAACTTTAGAACTTGAAGAAATTCTAAAAAAGTCTTCCGAGTTACATGAAACATTACGCAACTATGGACAACTTGGAGATTCAGAAAAGCCTTTGGTTGTATCTGCCTTATTGTTAGCTTTAAGCGAAGAATCATTTTCTATAACTCAATTAACAGGTGATTCATTAAAAACTGACGGACAAAAAATATATGATGCCTTATCGACTCATATGGACAGAGTTAAAGTGCAACCAATTGTCAAAAAAGATAAAGTCTTAAATCAATTTACCTTAATAAAAGATCGAACCATTTTAAATCAAAAAGACGAACGATTAAAAGTTGAAATTTCTAAAAATAATTATTTAGAAAAAACACCTTTAAAATATTTTGCCGAGTACATTGAAAAAAATATTTTAAAATCAGTAAAAGCCAATACTACTGAAGATGTTTTGGGTCGTTTTTATGGCGAATTTATTCGTTATAGCGGGGGTGATGGACAAACTTTGGGCGTTGTGCTGACACCAAAACATATCACAGAATTATTTTCCGAGATTATTGATTTAAAACCTTATGATAAATTATTTGATCCTTGTTGCGGAACAGGCGGATTTCTTATTGCTGGCATGCATAAAATGCTAAGTAAGGCAAAGACAACTGAAAAAGAAAAAATTAGAAAAGAACATATTCACGGAATTGAAATTCGTGAAGATATGTTTGCCATTGCCACAACCAATATGATTTTGCGCGGCAATGGAAAAAGCAATTTAATTAACGAAGATTTTCTAAAACAAAAAGCAGAAGATTTAAGAAAAAATGAATATACAGTTGGCTTTATTAATCCGCCATATTCACAAGCCAAAGGCAAAGACACGGCTCATTTATCTGAGATCAATTTTATCAAACATTTGCTAGATAGTTTAGCCGATGGTGGCAGATGTGTGGCTATCATTCCTCAATCTACAATGGTTGGAAAAACAAAAGAAGACAAGGTCATAAAAAAGCAAATTTTAGAAAAACATACTTTGGAAGGTGTAATAACGCTAAATAAAAACACTTTTTACGGAGTGGGAACAAATCCTTGCATTGCTGTTTTTACAGCACACAAGCCACATTCAAACAAAAAATACTGCAAGTTTGTTAACTATGAAGATGACGGATTTATTGTTAGTAAGCATGTTGGATTATTAGAAACAACAAGGGCTATTTCTCAAAAAGCTCTTTTGTTAGATTGTTGGCTTCATGATAAACCAGCCGAAACTAAATTTATGGTTCGCACAACTATCGAGCCAGAAGATGAATGGCTGCACTCTTTTTATTATTTTAATGATGAAATTCCTAAAGAAGAAGATTTTGAAAAGACGATTGCCGATTATCTTACTTTTGAGTTTAGCATGATAATGCAAGGCAGAGAATATTTGTTTGAAAAGGAATAGATATGGAAACGGATTTGAAAAATATTCAGTGGGGAGAATTTGAGATTGGTAAAATTTTCAAAATTGAAAATTGCAAATGCTCTAATATTTCCTTGTTACAAAGTGGTAATTTTCCCTATGTTGGAGCAACTAATAGAAATAATGGAGTTCTAAAATTTGTAAAACCAATTGAAACTTTAATTACAAAAGGAAATTGCATTGCTTTTATTTGCGATGGAGAAGGTTCGGTTGGATATTCAATTTATAAAGAAGAAGATTTTATTGGTTCAACGACAGTAAAAGTTGGAAGAAACAACAATCTAAATAAATATGTTGCCTCATTTATTATTTCCATAGCCGATACAGTCAGAAGTAAATATAATTTTGGTTTTAAAAGAAACGAAGCTCACTTGAAAAAAGAAAAAATTTTGCTTCCAGTTAATTCAAAAGATGAACCAGACTATGCTTTTATGGAGCAATTTATGCGACAAAAAGAGCAAGAGAAAATCGAGAAATTTCAAAACTACATAACAAAGAGAGTTGAGCAAGTTAAGGACTTCAAAGAAGTTGAGCCACTTAACCAAAAAAAATGGGAAGAATTTAGAATTACAGATTTTTTCAAGTATGAAAAGGGCGATCAAAACAATATGGCAGCAATCAAGCGAGGTGAAATACCCTTAGTTTCAGCTAAAAAAGGAGAAAATGGATATAAGGATTTTGCAACTCAAGCAAACAAAAAATTATTTTCAAAAAATAGTCTGACGCTTAATAATGATGGAGATGGCGGTGCTGGAATTTCATATTACCAACCAACAAATTATTTATTAGATAGCCATGTAACATCTTTATATTCAAAAACAAATTTGAATAGGAACATCTTACTTTTCTTTTCCAGATGCATTACCTCACAAAGAGATAAATTTGGTCATGGTTATTCAATTACAAATAACCGATTAAACGCCTTTAAAATTATGCTTCCAACCAACAAAAAAGGACAACCAGACTATGACTACATGGAAAACTATATCAAAAAATTAGAACACAAAAAATTGTTAAAATATTTAACAATAAAAACACAAAAATCAGCGAAACACCAATAAAATTAAACCATGACGAACAACCTAGAAAACCAACAACCCTCACCCCAAATCCTTCTCTATCAAAGCGAGGACGGCAAAATCAAACTTGATGTTGAATTGCAGCAAGAAACCGTCTGGCTTAATCAAGAACAAATGGCGGTTTTGTTTGGTAAGGCGAAATCGACCATCAATGAGCATATTCAAAATATTTATAACGAAGGAGAGCTTTTAGAAAGCCAGTCCATGCAGAAATTCGGAAATTCCGAATTTCAACAAAAAGCGCCTAATTATTACAACCTCGACGTCATAATTTCCGTTGGCTATCGCGTTAAATCAAAGCAAGGCACGCAATTTCGCATTTGGGCGACCAATCGCTTAAAGGAATATATTATCAAAGGTTTTGCCTTAAATGATGATCGATTTAAGGCTGGCAAGTCGATGAATTATTTTGATGAGCTGCAAGAAAGAATCCGCGAAATTCGGCTTTCTGAGCGCTTCTTTTATCAAAAAATTAAAGATATTTACAAAACCAGCATTGATTATGACGTAAAAGATGAAAAGACGATTGAGTTTTTTCAAATTGTGCAAAACAAGCTTTTATGGGCGATAAGTAAACAAACTGCGGCCGAGCTGATTTATGAAAGGTCTGATGGCAATTTGCCTTTCATGGGAATGAAATCAGTTGATAAAAAAACTGAAAAATCGATTACAAAAAAAGATTCTGAAATTGGCAAAAATTATTTAAATGAAGACGAGATTAAGCTGCTTGGGCTTTTGGTTGAGCAATATTTGGCATTTGCCGAAACAATGGCCAACCAAAGAATTGCAATGTATATGAAAGACTGGATTGAAAGGCTTGATGCAGTTTTACAACTTAATGGCAGAGAAATTTTAAAACATGTAGGAAAAATAAGTCATAAAACTGCCATCGAAAAATCAGGAAATGAATATCAAAAGTTTAAGCAAATTCAGAAAAAGAAGGAAAAAGAAGAAAGCTTAAATGAACTTGAAAATGATATTGAAAATTTAGGAAAAAAATTGTGATTTTTCTTATGATTTAGAAAAATTTTTATTGCTTTTGCAATTGTCTAATTTGATTATAAAAAGAACAAACCGAACAATCTTTGTACACCACAAAGCAAACTCACACCATGATTTTTTGCATAAAACTCTACCACCTTACCAAGAATTTCTTAGCGCAATTTGCTCTTTCAATATTCATATTAGAGCAATTCATTTTCATTCCTGCCGCTACTGCGCAAAATCTGCCAATCATTGCTGACGGGTCAACTAACACGCAAGTTACTCAAACTGCTTCTGGTATTGATCAGGTAAATATTGCCGCCCCCAATTCATCAGGATTATCTCACAATAAATTCACTGATTATAACGTAAATTCTGCTGGTCAGATTATTAACAACTTTTCTTCTAGCGGCAACAACGCGCTGGCTTCAACCCAAATTGGCGGATTAGTTACGGCAAATCCTAATCTCGTAAATTCTGGCAGCGCTACAATTATTTTAAACGAAGTCACGTCAGGCAATGTTTCCCAGCTTCTTGGCTATAGTGAAATTGCTGGAACAAAAGCAGATTTAATTTTGGCGAATCCTAATGGCATCGCCTGCTCTGGCTGCGGATTTATTAACACGGCGCGACTTTTAATGGTGGCCGGAAGCAGTGATTTTGATATAAATGGTAATTTAGGATTTAATCTTAAAGAACAAGTAGATCCGAATTTATATGTTCCGTTAATTACTGTTGACGGGCTTGGACTTGATGTTTCGCGAACTTCATCAACTGACATTATTGCCTCAAGCATAAAACTTCTTTCCTCAATTTACGGTTCAGATAACACCGCCCTCACAATTCAAAGCGGCAGCGGCAAATATGATTTTACCAACAAAGAAATAACCGGAAATAATACTCAAAACAACACCCAAGCAGTCTTTGCAATTGACGCATCTTCTCTAGCCAAAATTCAATCCGGTCAAATTTATTTAATCGCCACTAAGAAAGGCGTTGGCGTTAATATGGCAGCAGAAATTATGGCTTCATCAACAATTAATATTGATGCCAATGGCGATGTTTATTATAGCAAAATTTCTGCGGGCGAAAGAGCAACTCTTAAATCAAGTGCGACAATTCAAAGCATTGATTCCGATTCTGAAATTTCCGCACCAAGTTTAACTATCCAAGCTAGTGAGTTTAAAAATCTTGGCTCTACTTCAGCTAATAATTTGAAGATTCAAAATAGTGATACTCTAACAAACTTTGGCACTATTGAATCTCTAGCTCTTAAACTTTCAAACATAATCAACATCAATAACTCAGGTTCGATATTTGGTCAAAATTCGCTCAATATTTCTGGAGCTAATTTAGTCAATAATTCTGCTGCAAAAATTTATTCGCCAGTTGATTATACAATTGCCCTTACTGGTTTTTTGAATAACTCTGGTTTGATTAATTCAGCTGGCAATCTCACCATAAATTCCAATCAGCTGATAAATAATTCAGAAATCTCAGCTAAAAATAATCTTACCTTATCCACTACAACTTCAGCGACTAACTCGGGAAATTTAATTGCCGTTAAAGATTTAAACTTCACAGCAAATTCATTTACTAACTCCGCCTCACTTAAAAGCAGCGGAGCTTCAATTTTTAATTTATCTTCGCTGACTAATAACAAAAATTCTTCAATTTATGCTGATAACACACTTACTTTAAATCTTTCTTCTGACCTCACAAATTCAGGATCAATTTCTGCACAAAGCAATTTAAAAGTTACGGGAGGTTCAAACATCGCCAACTCAAACGAAATACTTTCCAACTCTGACATCAATATCAGCGCCGCTTCATTAACCAACAGCCAAAACGCAATCATCTCTTCACTCGCCAAAACTTTAACAATTACTCTGACCGACAATTTACAAAATGACGGCAATTTAAATTCAGAAACCGATTTAACTTTTTCTTCCAATTCTGTTAGCAATTCAGGCAAAATTATTGCCAATAATAGTTTAACCATCAACAGCGCTTCAATTAATAACAACAGCGCAAATTCAATTCTTGCTTCGGTTAACCAAGATTTGAATCTTAATATTACAGATTTCTTAACTAACTTCGGAACTATTTTTGCTAAAACTAATTTAACTTTAGGAAGTGAAACTCAACTAAATAACTTCAACAATTCTGGCTCAATTTCATTTAACAAATTAACCAACGCCAACTCAGAATTAAAAGCTACAGACTTCACCAATTCTGGAAATTTCTACTCAAACTCAACAGCTGATAGTTTAGTTATTAGTTCATCAAACAGCTTTACCAACTCTGGAAAAATCAACTCAGCAAGCAGCTTAAATTTAAATTCAAAAAATCTGGATAACTCTGGTCAAATCAGTTCTTTAGAAAGTTTAACAATTATTGATTCAGCAACAATCACCAACTCAAAACAAATTCTTGCAAGTGGCGCGCTTACAATCACTGCTCAAAATTTAAACAGCAGCGCTGATTCAATCGCTAATTTAGCCATCGCTTCTTTATCCGATTCGCTAACTCTCAACATCATAAACCAACTAACAAACTCTGGTCAATTAAGCTCATCTTCTGATTTAAAAATAACTGCCAATAATTTTATAAATAACAGCAACGCCAATGTTCTTGCTGGAGCGAAACTTGATATTAAAACTAATTCTGCACTCAATAACAGTGATAATTCTATTGTTAACTTAGGTAACTTCCAAAGCCTTTTCTCTACAAATCTAAACTCTGCTTCATTAAATAATTCTGGTTCAATAAAATCTTTCGCAACTGCAACAATCAATATTGCTTCAATCAATAATCAAGCCAAGGCAGTTATTTTTTCAAGTTCTGACGCAGAAATTGCAGCCAATATTTCTTTAACCAACTCTGGTTCAATTTTATCAAGCGCAATTCTCACAATCACTTCAGCTAAAACTATCAACAACAATCAAATTTACGCAGTTGGAAACTTAACTCTAAATTTAACTAACACCTTAACTAACAATTCTTCAGCAAGCCTAACTTCACTTGGTAATTTGACGATCAACAGCGACAGCTCGGTTACTAATTATAATCAAATTGCCAGCAATTCTAATATTGAAATAACCGCAACTTCTCTAACTAACTCAAACAGAATTCAATCAAACGGCAATCTAACTTTTAATCTTGGAACTTTATCTAACTCTAAAAATATTATTTCTGCTGGCACATTCACCACTACAACAAGCGGCTCAACAAGCAATTCAGGAACTTTGCAATCAGGAGATAAATTCACCATCAATGCCACATCTCTGACTAACCTTGATAACTCATTAATTTTATCCGCTCAAGACTTAAGCATTTCTTCCAACGCGATCATCAATCAAAACACTAAGCCATCAACTTCGACAATAACTTCTGGCATTGTCTCGGCAAATGGAGCGATAATTATCAAAACTGATAACTTTAACAATTCGTCAGGTATTGTTGCCGGAAAATCAACTACCTTGAACGCTTTAAGCGCTGCTTCAGTTAACTTAAACAACGCTTCTGGTGCGTTTATTTCAACTGCGGCGATTCTTTTAAATCTCGGTAATCTTAATTATACAATCACAGGAACCGTTACTGCATCAAATGTTGATATTACCGCCAATAATATCACCAACCAAGGTAATGTAACGGCAAGTGATTATATAAAACTTAACGCAACCGGAGCAGCTGGAGTTGTTGACGATGGCAATATCACTAACGAATATGTTGGTGGAAATACCTCGGTTTTAGCTTCACTTTCTGCTGGAACTTACATCTCTCTGACGGCTAAGAACAATATCAATAACTACGCCACGATTCAAGGTTCAACTGACACAACATTAACCGCAACAAATGGCAATGTTAATAATTATAGCACTGGAAAAATTGCTGGAGGAAGTGGCGCCACAACAATAAATGCCACCAACAACGCCTTTAACAATATTGATTCCAAATCACTTGTTACCGCCAACAAAAATGCCATCTTCAATGTTAAAAATCTCAACAATAATGGCGAAATCTCGGCAGCTAATGACATAACAACCAACATCACAAATAACCTAAACAACAATTCGACAGCGCTTATTTGGAGCGGTAATGATGCGACTTTTAATGTGGCGAATAACTTCAGCAATAACTCAGCAACAGTTTACGCTAATCGCAATCTGACGATTCAGAAGAATAATTCTTCTGATTCTTCATTGAATAAAACAGCTTCGGTACAAAATGTTTCAGGAAATATTCAGACATATGCGGGAGATATTATTATCAAAACATCGAGCCTTGAAAATAAAAGATCTGAATCGCCAATTATTCAATTAATTCAGCCATCAAGTTATAGTTACCCAAATCTTATAAAATGGACTAACCATGATTTGTATAAATGGACTAACCTCGTTTACTCATATTGCGATGGTAACTATTGCGAAAGAAAGAGATATTATGCTTATTCCGCCAGTCCGGATAATATAAATTCAGTATCAGCAAATATATCATCTGGAGGAAATTTAACTTTAGATTCCCATTATATTCTTAACGAGATTTCTAATATAGATGCCAAATTAAACATTAATATTTTGACTCAAAATCTTATTAATCGCTCTATTAGTTATGATGGATGGAAATGGAATTACATTACAAGCGACGGAAAAGTTTTTAACGAGTATAATCAAATATCTGATCCTCTCTATAAAAGAAATTTTTACTCATATATAAAATCTGGAGCCTCTCTCATTATAACTAAAAATAATACCGACGCGACAGAAAGCTTTATCAAAAACGATAATAATATTCAGACAAATACCAACGTAGAAGGTGCTTCATATAAATCCCAATCCACTAACATCAATAAAATCGATATCTACAACTTAGGTCAAACTGGCATAATCAACGTCGATCTTTCCTCAATAACAAGCGCAATTTCTAATAACGGATCTTCAACAAGCGGATCAAACTATCGCATTTCTTCAAAACCCAACGCAACTTCATCTGACACCGAAGTTTCTAAAAGTGATTCAAATACATCTACAACCGAGATCACAATCACAGATTCAACAGCAACTCCCACAACATTAGACACAATTTTCTTGGGCAACTTCAAAATCAACCTCGATCCCGCTGCCACAACTCCGCTCATAGAAAGCCGTAGCCAATTCACCGATATTTCAAAATTCTTTGGTTCACAATATTATTTCAATCAGTTGGGCTTGAATGGAGAAAAAGTTTTGGGTGATATTGAACGTCAGATTCGCAATCCTAATCCGAATCAGGGCAACAATGATAAAGTGATTCGCATGCTTGGGGATGCCTTTGTTGAAAATAAACTAATCACCGATCAGCTCAAGAATTTAACCAACGATTCGTTATTTCTTTCCAAATCAACAACCGATGCCACATCTCAAGTTAAAGAACTATTGGACAATTCAGTTATAGAATTAACCCGTCTTGGCCTTGACGCCGAAGAAATAGCCACCAAAGGTCTAACCAACGCTCAAGCCAACTTACTAATCAAAGACATCGTAACCTTCGAATTAACTAGCGTTAATGGCATTGAAGTTTTGGCGCCTAAAATCTATCTCTCACTTGATACCCGTAAACGTCTTTTGGGAAATGATTCTGCTCTTGCATCAAACTCAACTATTTTTGCTGGCACCAATTTAACAATTAACGCCCCAACAGCCCACTTATTAAATTCTGGCTCAATCATTGCTGGAAATAACTCAACATTAAATATCGGAAGTTTGACTAGTCAGTCATTGAATAGCAATTTGAGAAATGCTTCGATGCTTGATTTTGCCAAGATAAAAGCCGGTAATGATTTAACGATTACCACAAACAACATCGCAATACCAACATCAATCTCAACTTCCGTTATTGCTAACTCCTTATCCCCTACTCTTACTAGTTCTGGAATCATTTTAAATAATACTTACTTAAGTTCGGGTGGCACAACTTCACTGAATTCTGTTGGTGATATTAATATTTCTAATGACAAAAATCTGACGCTTACAGCTTTAAGTGCCTCGATTCCAAATTTATCCTCACTTTCTAGTTCTTCTGCGGCAAGATTTTTATCATCAATCAAAGATGATGCGGCAGCGCAACGCTCGGCGTTAACTTTTAATTCTGGAAGTGATATTGAAATTACAAGTTTAGGCTCAATCAACATCACCAATAACCACACCAACACTGGCGGATCAATCTTCATGACAGCGGTGAACAATATTAATAATTCCAACTTCAGCGTTAAAGCTTCAGACAATGTGTTTATGGAAGCCAACAACATCAATAACATCGCAACCAACAACAACTCCAGCGAAACTAAAATCGAAGCTGGCAACATCCTTTCCCTAAATGCCACCAAAGACACCGACGGAAACGGCGGCAACATCACCAATATCGGCGCCACAATCAGCGGAGGTTCTCTCGTTTATTTAGCCGCAAAAAACAACATCACCAACAAAGCCTTAATTGAATATAACATCAACGGCCAAACCAGCTACAGCTCTGGCTTAAGTAGCGCCCAAACCGCCACAGACTTCACCAACACCACTTTAAACAACACAGGAATTTCCAGCTCCGACACCAATGTTTTAAACTCCAACGCTAATCTAATCCGCTCCAACCTAATCGAACAAAGCAACATCACATCGGGCGGCAACCTAGTTTTAGTTGCCAGCAACAACATCAACAATATTGGAAGCAACATCACGGTAGATGGCAGCGCTTACATTGAGGCCACCAAAGGTAATATCAACATCACAACTTCCGAGCTCCGTGATCGTACCGTAAAATCTTGGGGAGGCAAAAAGAAAGGTGGCACATCAACCACGGATAATACAACTAACTTTGGTTCAGAAATTTCTTCCGGTGGAACTTTGGAATTAGCTTCTGGAACAGATATCAACATTAAAGGCAGCGATTTAACCACAATCAACAGCGGCTCAAACATCACTCTCGCAGCAGCAAATGATGTAAACATAATTGCGGCGCAAGACACCAAATATTCCCAAACCCAAAGCTGGAAAAAAGGCACAACCGTGTCGAAGAGTTCAACTTCAATGGATCAAACAATTACCAATGTAAAATCTGAACTTTCTTCTGCGGGTGATATTTCGATTAATTCTGACGCGGATATTAACTTAATTGGTGCAAAATTAAGTGCGATCAATGCAACTTTGAAAGCTGGTGACAATATCAATATTTATTCAGTTGCTGATCAACATTATTCATACTCGGCAAGTTCAAAATCTCGCAGTTTTGCCGAGATCACAAAATATGTCGCTCCACAAATTAAATTAGCTAATGATTTATTTGAAGCGCTGCCAGTACCAGTTTTATCTAACATTTCTGCCTTAGAAAATTCTCTTGCTAATGGCAATATCAGCGCCAGTTCAAACCTAAAGGAAAAACAAATAATCACTAATCAGGGCAGCGATATTTCTTTGACTGGAAATTTGACTATCACGGCAAACTCTGATCTAAATATTGCCGGATCAAAATTAAGTGGTTCTTCAGCAGATATTTCTTCCACAACTGGCGACATCAACATTTACAACGTTAAAGATTCAGAATATTCGCGCAGTGAATCGAACAAATCGACCACAACTCTAAGTTCGGTAGCATCCGGATTAATTCAGACTGCTGCTGCGTCAATTTCTTCAGTCTTTACTTGGTTTGATCCAACTTTAACGCCAGATCAAAGGCTTGATAAGTTAAAAGAAAATCGAGAACAAAGCTCTAAGATACCTCAAAAACAAGAGCTTCATCAAAAAGAAAACATGGATGAAACTATTATTGCCAGTGGCCTGACTTTCGCCAATATTACTATCAACTCATCTAAAGACACCAACATTACCAGCTCAAATCTGACAACAACTTCTGGTGATTTGAACATAACATCTGGCAGCAGCGGATCAGGTTCAACCAACATTCTAACTGCAACTAAGAATGATTATTCCTTCTCTTACGACATGAAAAAAACGCCAACTATTGTTGCAGCTTTAAGCAATTCAGTTGCAAAAGTGGCTACTAATTTAACTCCAAACATAGGTCATTCGAAGTCAGACAATACCAAATCTAACAATGGGATTAATGAGTTGGTTTATGACAAAGACTCATCGAAATTCAATAACAGCACTTCAACCAATATCGCCAGCAACTTAATTTCTGCCACTGATCTAAACATTACTTCACAGAATAATAATTTGATTTCAGGAAGTGCTTTAAGCGCAACTAACATAAACTTAAATGCAACTGATGGCGCAACCATAATTACTTCAGTTGCTAATTCTTCATCAAATTCCAGTGAAATTATCTCGCAAGATTACAAAGATTTTAAACTCGCCTACGATCGCGGCCGCGCTTCCGCCAACGCTAATTCAAAGGTCGAAGAATCAACCAGCAGCACCACCACTTCTAACCAAAAATCATCAACCCTTAATGCTTTGGGAAATATTTCGATCACATCGAAGAAAGATCTAAATATTTTGAGCAGCAATTTAACGGCTGATTCTGGAGCAATTTCCCTAACCTCTTCTGAAGGCAACGTAAATATTCTGGCTCTTTCAAACACAACAAGCACAACTAGCGAAACTAAGATTGGCACACAAACTTTAAGTGCTGGTGTTGGAAATAATTTTGTCGATACCGCTTATGCAGAAAAGGATGCGCTTGATGCGATGAAGGCGGTAGCTGATGCTAAAAAGAATTTGAACCACATGAAGACATTGAAAGCTAACGGACAGGCTGAAGAGTCGGCAGTTGAGGATGCTAAAATAAATCTAGGGATTGCAACCGCCAATCTCGCTTTGGCTGAGTTGAAGTTGGCGGCGAGCGCTGCAAAGTCAGCATCAAGTACTGCGACTTTGGGTTTTTACGCCGATCTTCAATTGACGATTGCCGGAAGTAAGACAAATACTAACGTCACTTCTTCAACCGCTGTTGCATCTAACATTAACTCTAGTGGAAATATTGTGATTAAATCAGGTTTAAATCTTTTAGACAATGACGTCGATTTGCTTGCTAGAACTGCGGGTAATACAACAATTACTGGCTCAAATATTGTTTCAACATCTGGAGACATTGATATAACTTCAAAAAACAACACAATCATCAATGCCTCAAAGGATAATTACAATTCCTCAACCAAATCAAAAAGTTGGAGCGAAAGTATCACCTTAGCTTCATCAACAGCTGGAGCGAAGCAACTTGATGCTGCGATTCAATCTGCACAACTTGCTCTTAACTTGGCGATGAGCAAAGCCAAAGGCGACACATCTTCGACGACTTACAAAAATTCCAATCTAACCGCCGAAAATGGAAGCATAAATATTAACAGTCTTGGAGCAACATCGTCAGGAACACAAGTTGGAGGAAACACAACAATTTCTGGTGCAAATCTTCTTGCCTCAAACTTAACTATAAACTCTCAAGGCGATTTAACAATCGAATCACTTCAAAATTCTTACTCCAATAAATCAAAATCATTTGGTATGAATTTAGGCTTGAGTGGCGGCTTGGGTGGAGGAAGTGTGAGTGCTGGTATTAATTACAGTTCAAGTAAAACCGACAGAGTTTGGACGGATAATCAAACCTCAATTCTTGGGACAAACTCAATCACAATAAACACAGGCGACAACACCAATATCAAAGGCGCGGTGATTGCCAATTCAACTAATGGCGTAATCACACAAAATGCAATTGATGGATCAAACTTAACCATAAACACCAGATCACTAACATTTAAAAATCTCTTTGACCACGAATATTCTCAAAGCGCCGGCGCAGGTTTCTCAACAAGTATTGGCTATGGAGCGAACAACTCAAATGGTCAAAGCGCAGCATCTTCATCAAATCCGAATCAACAAAATAACTTCTATCCAAAAGGCTCAACAACAATTTCTGCTCAAAACTCGGGCTATAAAAAAGAACAAACAACATTTGCCACAATTGGACTTGGC
>Ga0114967_10001627_pt1 | contig 18872 bp, 17 predicted proteins | sample M_130628_MF_Meta_FD_92639 | JGI IMG/M metagenome (GOLD analysis project Ga0114967, IMG submission 92639) | Freshwater microbial communities from Lake Montjoie, Canada to study carbon cycling - M_130628_MF_MetaG | ecosystem: Environmental > Aquatic > Freshwater > Lake | place: Lake Montjoie... | reverse complement strand
TTTTATCTTTACCGATGTTGCTAATCTTTTGCATGTTATTACCTCGTTTTGTTGATTGAAAAATCAAATAAAGTTAGAGACTTTATTTGATTAATCTGTCAGCGAATTAGGTAAGCTTTACAATCCTGAACTTGTTTCAGAATAACGGAGTTTGTTTTTAGTTCGAGTGCCAATTTATCACATCGTCATCCTGAACTTGTTTCAGGATCTTCTAGTGCGAAACTCAATAAAATAAATCAAAATGAATTTTCTAAAGACTTTAATCCTGCTTTTTTTCATCACCTCGCCCGCCTTTGCTGCATCGCGCGTTGCCATTTTAAACTGGAATGAAAATATCGATCTCAATTCCACTGGCAGAAACTCTGAAATTTCAATTCTGGGCCGAGTTAGCGATTTGCCGAAAGAAAAAATTTTAAACTCATTTTCAATTTCATTTGGTACTCAACCAAACATCAAAATCACTAAAGTTCTGTGCGATAATTTCCCCGCGACTTTCACTTTTAACGCCAACACTTTAACCGTAAAATTTCCCAAAGGAAAAGTTAACAATGAAAATATCATGCTTAATTTCACCTACGAAATGGCTTATCCAAAAATTAATAAATTTTTGCGTCAGGAATTAATTGATATTCCTCCATTTGCTGCTGGTGCAAATTCTAAAGTTATAATCAAATATTCTGGTTATTTTGAATCTGCGACTCTCAATCCCAACATCACCAAAAACGGCAACAGCTATATATACAGCAATATCGTGCCTAAAAACGGCGTAGCTGAAATCATCAAATTAACTCCAGCGCAAGTGGCTTGGGACGTTAATCTTAAACTCAAAATTAATGGTAATAAATCGATGGAAAAAATCATCGTCAAAATGCCAGTTTATTTCCAATCGCCACGCCAAAAAGTTGAAAATTATAACAGTTTTTCAAGACCAATTCCAATCCAACAATTTTCAGAAAATAATAGCAAAAATCTTACTTTTGAAACCAAAGCGACAGAAATTTTAATTGAAAATAAAGCTCATATTTTAACTGGTGAAATCTACCGCAATCGCATTGCTAAAAATCCGGCAGAATTTGCCAATGTAACTAATGAAGAAAGAAGTTTGTTGGCGCCAATGTTGGAAAGAATCAAACAAGATCCAACTAATAATAACCTTCCGTTTTATGCTAAAATCGGAAAATTTGCTCATCAATATATTCGCTATGATTTGAATTATTTGGGCAAATTACCAAATTTAAATGCAATTGTTCAAAGCCGTTCTGGTGTATGTACAGAGTATGCCAAACTTTACGATGCCTTGTTGCGCCTCGCTGGAATTCCCTCAATAATAATTGATGGTGCCGCCTGCGGCGAATATGACCAATGCCGCGGTCACAGTTGGAATATGATTTTTGTTGATGGCAAGTGGATTGAAGTCGATCCAACATGGAATTTAATGTCGGGAATAGTTTCTTCTTCTCATATTTATTTTAACGATCACGGCAAAGGAGAAACAATGCTGCAATATTATAATAACGATATGGCACTTGATTCGAGTACAGAAATTGAGATGAAAACAGATTTGTAATTTTTAAATTTTGTTTATTAAAATCTTTCTCTAAATCAAATTTCCCATTCGTACTGGAATGGCTAACATTTTTCTATTTTGTGCTTTTTATTGCATAAAAGAGTTTCTAATCTTCAAATAGAAAAATATTTTTACACATGAATTCTATCTACAAATGACGCGTTTTTGGATATTTCTATTCCTAACCGCACTTATTTTTCCTTTTGAAGTGTCAGCCAGCGATGTCTTTGTCAGCGAAATTTGCAATGTGTTTAACATTGTTTCTGGTCCCGCTGGTAAAGCTTTCGCAGCTTTTGCAATTGTATCAGTTGGAGTTGGTTTTTTTAGCGGCAAAGTTTCTTGGGGATTATTGGTCGGCGTTGCAGCTGCAACCGCTACTATATTTGGCGCACCTTCAATTGTTTCGGCAGTAACCGGAAAACCATCTTTTCAATGTTCCGATACCACTTATCACGGCGCTTGTGTTAATGGCGTTTGCCCTTGTCCAACCGGTTTTACAGGAATCACTTGTAATTCATGCTCTACAGGTTACATCGGCGCTAGTTGCGACATTTGCGATTTCAATTATAGCCCAGTAAATGGCACTTGCAAAAGATCCTGCGATATAAGATCAGTTCCGGGAGTAAATCAAATCACCGTACTTCATGGTAGCACCTCAACTGCTTGCACTGCCCCTCATTATTCTGGCTCAATAAATTATACTTGTGATGAAGGCTCTTTCACTTTAGACAGCGGATCTAGCTGCTTTTGTAGCGGCAATTATGCTGGTTTAAACTGCGCTAGTTGTGCCACTGGATATAGTGGTGCAAACTGCGAAGAGTGCGATCAAAACAATAACTATTATTTATATAATGGCATCTGTCAGCAAAGTTGCCGAGTTACAGGTCAATTTGGTATAAACGACACTACTGTAATTCCCGGTCCCGGAACAATGAGCTGCAGTTTCCCAGCAATTGGATTGTTAAATTATAACTGTTCGGGAGGACAATTTACAATTACTAGTGGATCATGTGCTGTAAACCCTTCCAACAGCTACTGTTTTCAAGTTCCGGAAAATCAAACCTTAACGATGAATGCTCCAGCAGGAAAAACTTGGATCGGGGTTGGCTTTGCTAGTTACGGCACACCAAATCAATGTAGTATCAATACAAATTGCCATGCCTCAAGTAGCGCTAGCGTTGTTTATTCTGCCTGTATTAACAGAACAACCTGCTCAATTAATGCGAGCAATACTGTTTTTTCACCAGATCCTTGCCAGACAATAATTAAAAAATTGCAAGTCATATTATATTACAATTAAACACTATCTTTAAAAAAAATCCTATGAATTACCGATTGTTATTTTCCATCATCGTTATTTTTCTATCTACGGTTTTTTTTGCCAAAATTTCTTGCGCCAACGAACTAATTTACACTTGGGAAGAATGCGTTGAAATTGCGCGCAAAAATAATGCTGAATTACAATCTGCCATCGCCACTGAAAAGCAGATGAAAGCACTTGAAGGCGTGGCGCGCGCTAATTATTTTCCGCAATTAACTGCAACGAGCAATTCCGGTCGCAGCTATACAAATTTAGGAAATCTTTCCTCATCAAATTCATTTTTCTACAACACAAACACCGTTTCTCTTAGCGCCAGCCAAAATATTTTTAACGGATTTCAAGATCAGGCTAAAATCGAACAAGCCAAAGCCAACTCAATGGTCGCAAGAGCCAATATTGCAACCATTAAAGCTAAAATTAGTTATGATTTAAAAAATACTTTTTCTAGTTTTATTTACGCCAAATCTTACACCAAACTACTCGAAGAAATTATTAAAAGACGGCGCGACAATTTAAAAATCGTCGATTTACGTTTCAAAGGCGGCATGGAAAATAAAGGCTCGCTGCTTTTGGCGCGGGCTTATTTAGATGATGCGGAATATAATTTTTTACAGGCGCAAAATTTAAAAAACACCGCCCGCGCCCAACTTTGCAAAGCGATGGGAATTAACGATTGCAAGCCATTCGATATCAAAAATTCAATCATCATTAAGTCACCGCCAAAAAATCTCGAGTTCGAAAAAATAGTTTTACAAATGCCGCAACATACGCAAGCCGTAGCGCAGGAAAAAGCCTCGCAAGCTGGTGTTATCATTGCTGAATCGGCTTTTCTGCCAATTGTAAATTTAACCGCACTTTCGGGGCAACGCGGCACAACTTATTTACCACAAAATGATTATTGGTCAGTTGGTTTAAATATTTCCCTGCCCTTTTTTACGGGTGGCAGAGATTATTTTTCAACAATAAGCGCCAGCGAAAACCGCTTGGCCACAACGCATAATCGTGAAACTGTTGATCGTCAGGCTTTGTCTGATCTCAAACAATATTATGCTTCTTACATCGAAAATGTGGCAAAATTAAAAGTCAGTGCCAGCTTTAGAGATGCGGCACAAATGCGCGCCGAAATTGCACGCAACAAATATAATAATGGTTTGCTTACTTTTGAAGATTGGGACGTGATTGAAGGCGACTTGATCAACCGCCAAACCACTTATTTACAAAACCAGCGCGACCGCGTCACTTCTGAAGCGGCGTGGGAAAATATTCAAGGCATAGGAGTTTTCAGTGAATAATCTTAAAGCAAAACTACTTTCAAAAAAAATATTGGCATTAAGCGTTTTAATCATTGCTGGCGCTGGATTTGGAGCAAAATATTATTTCCAAAAAAACGAAAGCGATGTGCAATTGCGCGAAAATAAAGTTGAACGCGGCAATATTGAAATCACCATTCTTTCAACTGGAACTGTGCAACCGGAAAATCGCTTGGAAATTAAAGCACCAATTCCGGGTCGCGTTGAAAAAATTTTAATTAAAGAAGGTGATTACGTTAAAAAAGGGAAAATTTTAGCTTGGATGAGTTCGGCTGAAAGAGCGACATTACTGGATTCAGCACAAGCAAGTGGCGAAAAAGAAGTTAAAAAATGGGAAGAAATTTATCGCCCAACTCCAATTATCGCGCCAATTGACGGCACTATTGTTTTAAAAAATATTGAAAATGGTCAAACTTTTACCACGACTGATGCAATTTTAGTAATGTCAGATCGTTTAACCGTTAAAGCCCAAGTTGATGAAACTGATATTGCTTCAATCAAGTTAAAACAAGCTGCGGAAATTACTTTGGACGCTTATCCCGAAACTAAAATTTCTGCTAAAGTTGACCAAATTGCTTTTGAAGCAACCACCGTTAGCAATGTTACAACTTACATTGTTGATGTTTTGCCAAAAGAGATTCCGTCTTTCATGAGAAGCGGAATGACGGCAAATGTGAAATTTTTTATGGATGGAAAAAATGATGTTTTAACCGCGCCAAATGATGCGGTAAAAATTCAGGATGGCAAATCAACTGTGATTGTTTTGCAAGATGGCGACCAAGTTGAAAGAGAAATTGAAACTGGAATTACCGACGGCAAAAAAACCGAAGTAATTTCTGGTTTAAATGAAGGTGATACAGTTTTTTCCGCGCAAATAAAACCAAGAGATAAAAATAAATCAGGCTCAAGCCCTTTTGCACCAGCACGCGGCGGCGGGAAAAAACGGTAGTTTGAAGTAGAATTAAAATCGAGTGAACCCCGTCGTAAAGACGGGGTGAAAATGTGAGAAAAATCTCCCCACGCTGTCACCCCGTCTTTACGACGGGGTCCACTCGATCTCAAAACAAAAACAAATCATGATCGAAATCAAAAACGTCACCAAAACCTATCAAATGGGCGACACAACAGTTCACGCGCTTCGTGGCGTTTCGCTCACAATTGAAGATGGTGATTTTGTGGCAATTATGGGGCCTTCCGGTTCGGGTAAAACTACAATGGCAAACGTCTTGGGGCTTCTCGACGTTCCAAGTTCTGGCTCTTACAAATTAAACGGCCGCGAAATTTCCCAGCTTTCCGAAGATGATTTAGCAGTTTTACGACGCGAAGAAATTGGCTTTATCTTTCAACAGTTTAATTTACTTCCGCGCATGTCGGCGGCAGAAAATGTTGCTTTGCCTTTGCTTTATTCAGGACATGAAAATGACGAAAAATTTGAATATAAACTTTTAGAAAATGTCGGTTTAGGAACTAGATCCGATCACAAACCAAAAGAATTATCAGGCGGACAACAACAGCGCGTAGCAATCGCGCGATCGCTCATCAATAAACCAAAAATGATTTTAGCCGACGAACCAACGGGAAACCTTGATTCAGTAAGCGAAAAAGAAATCATGAAAATCTTGCGCGATTTAAATGAACAAGGCATCACGATTGTAATAATCACACACGAAGATGAAATTGGCGAACAAGCTAATCGCCTAATCCGCATGCGCGATGGCGTAATTCAATCTGACAAAAGGAAAACAACTTTTAAAAAACGCGAAGCCAAAAAAACTGCGCTTGAAATTGAACCTGCGACCAAACTTAACAGCGCCGAAATTGTCGAATATTTCCGACAAGGTTTAAAAACACTTTTAGCCAATAAAGTTCGCACTTGTTTATCAATGTTAGGAATTTTAATTGGCGTTGCCGCAGTTGTCGCAACCCTTGCAATTGGCAATGGCGCACAACGCGCGATTGAAAAACAACTAGCTTCACTTGGTTCAAATTTAATCGTTTTAAGATCAGGCGCGGTGCGCGTTGCGGGCGTTTCACAAGAAGCTGGCGCCACAACCAGACTTAATTTTGAAGATGTTAAAGCTCTAAAAAATGAACTTTCAGAAGTAAAAGAAATTTCGCCCAGCGTTAATGGACGCGGTCAGGTAACTTTTTTAAATAAAAATTGGAGCACCCAAATAATTGGTGCTGCGCCACCTTACGCCAGAATCCGCGCTGCTCAACCTTTGGTAGGAAGATTTATTAGTGACGAAGAAAATTCCAAACGCGCCAGAGTTGCGGTTATTGGCGAAACTGTGATTTCAGAATTATTCGGCGATAAAAATCCGATTGGGGAAATGATTAAAATTAATAAAGTTAATTTTCAGATAATCGGAATTTTGCCCCAAAAAGGCGCCAATGGCTGGCAAGATCAAGATGACGTGATTGTGATTCCAATTTTAACCGCGATGCATCGTTTATTGGGCAAAGAATATGTTGATTCAATCGATATTGAGGCCAAAAACGCCGAAAGCGTTGATGATATGCAGGAAAAAATTATGGATTTAATGTATGCCCGAAAACGCGTGCCTTTTTCGCAACGCAAAGATGCTTTTCAAATTCGCAATATGGCGGACATCAAAGAAACGCTTTCCGAAAGCAGCAAAACAATGTCAATTTTACTTTCTTCAATTGCGGCAATTTCGCTGCTGGTTGGCGGAATTGGTATTATGAATATCATGTTGGTTTCAGTCACCGAGCGTACTAAAGAAATTGGCTTAAGAAAAGCAATTGGCGCAAAGAAACGTGATATTTTAATGCAGTTTTTAGCAGAATCAGTTGTTGTAAGCGTGGTTGGCGGTTTGGCGGGAATTTTTTTGGGCGCCGGAAGTGCAAAAATTTTATCAACACTTGCTGGCTGGGATGTTTTGGTTTCAATAAATTCGGTGTTATTGGCTTTTTCTTTTTCAGTTTTTATCGGACTTTTATTTGGAATTTATCCGGCGCGAAAAGCTTCTGATCTAGCGCCGATTGATGCTTTGAGATATGAATAGAAAAGTTATTTTTACTTTAGTATATGTAAAAGCTACTTGAAACTCGACATCGCAAAACCCCCCAACCCCCCTTAACAGGGGGGCTTTAGACCGAACTCGGATTAAAGCCCTCTTTAACAGGGGCTTTAGACCGAACTCGGATTAAAGCCCCCCTGTTAAGGGGGGTTGGGGGGTTTTGCGATGTCGAGTTTCAAGTAGCTTTGTTATAGATCCTAAAAAAAACAAAATTTCCCTCAACAACCAAAACTAAATTTATGACTATTTCAATGTATGACGCTTTAATTCCTCTTTCCATTAACAACTTGGAAAATCTTTCTGCGATTTTGGCAAAAGCTGAATCACACGCACAATCGAAAAAAATCGATGAAAGTATTTTCATCAACGCCCGTTTATTTCCCGATATGTTACCTTTTTCACGCCAAGTACAAATTGCCTGCGACACCACAAAAGCAGGCGCAGCAAGACTTGCCGAGATTGAAGTTCCAAACCATCCTGATGTGGAAAAAACTTTTGGTGAACTTCAAACCAGAATTAATAAAACCATCGAGTTTTTAAAAACTATTAAACCAGCGCACATCAACGGCAAAGAAGAGTTGAAAATCAGCTATATTCAACGCGAAAAAGAGAAAAATTTTATCGGTTTGCCTTATTTGTTGAACCACATTTTACCAAATATCTTTTTTCACATCACAACAGCTTATGCAATTTTAAGACATAATGGAATTGAGATTGGGAAGAAGGATTTTTTGGGTAATTAATCGGATTAGCCATTTCTTTAGATTGATTTGGAAAAAGAGCATCTCAATTATCAAATCTAGAGCCTGTATTTCAAAATAAAGCGGTGTTAATCAGTTATAAACAACTCACTATTCTGATCGATATTCTATCCAACAAAACTGGATAAAATACATCTTCTTCACCAATCAAATCCAACTTGGTAAATTTTACTCCATAATTCTGCGCTAATTTTTTGGCAGAATTTTTCTCATCATAAACATCACCGAAAATACATTTAATCTGACCTGTTTTAGCAAACGCATCAAGCTCGCGCGCATCTTTTATTGTTAGTTCAAAATCGTGATTACCAGAAATAATTTTCAGTGGTTTTAAATCAAAAAAATCTTCAAAATATTGATAACCATCGTGATAAAAAACAAAGCCGGAATTTTGAATTGGCTGCAAATTTTTCCGAATATTTTTCTCAGTTTTTAAAATTTCTTTTTTCAATTTTTCTAAATTTTTCTGATATTTTCTAGAATTTCCCGCATCAATTTCACAAATTTTTTGAGTTATAAATTCAGCAATTTTTATACCATTTTCCGGATTCAACCACAAATGCAGATCAATCTTTTTAGGATCACTTCTTCTTTGCAAAAGCTTAATTTTGTTGATTTGCGACATTTTATAAACATTTTTTCCTTTTACCAATTTGGCAAAATTCTTTTCCAAATCATCATCAATATAAAAAATTAAATCTGCTTGCGCCGCAAATTCAGCATCGCTTTTTTTTAACTGGTAATCATGCTCAGAAATGCTGGGATTAATGATTAAAATGCTGTTGTTTTTATCTTCAGTAATTGCCAAAACTATCTGATAAATCGGATTGATTGACGCAACTATTAAAGGTTTTTTCTGTGGCTTGTCGTTGGCAAACGCAGAGCTAGCGCTAATTAAGAGCAATAAAAAAATATTGAAAAATTTCATAATATTTAAAAAAACTAAATGGTCGCAAAACTTGAAAATATCAGCCTGAGTCTAAATCGCCAAAAAATCTTGAGCGACATAAGTTTAGAATTACAAAAAGGCAAAATCACCACTTTGATCGGTCCAAATGGCGGCGGCAAAACTTCAATTGCTCGAATTTTGCTAGGAATTTTAAAACCAAGTTCGGGGGAAGTTATTAAAAATTCCAACTTAAAAATTGGCTATATGCCGCAAAAAATCGAAATCGATAAAACCATTCCGATGACAGCAAAAGATTTTATTCAGCTTTCGACTAACAAAATAAAATTTGATGAAACCTTACAAAACCTCGCCGAACGCCTTAATGTTGAAAAAATATTAAATCACCAGATTCATGATTTATCGGGAGGACAAATGCAGAAAATTTTATTTTTACGCACTTTAACCAACAATCCCAACCTTCTTGTACTTGATGAACCAACGCAATATATGGATATCGCCGCAATTCAGGATTTTTACCAAATTATTGATGAAGTTAGAAAATCGAGCAACTGTGCAATTTTATTGATTTCGCACGATCTTTACACCGTAATGCAAAAAACCGATATTGTATTTTGCGTTAATAACCATGTTTGCTGCCACGGAACTCCAGAATTGGTAAATCAACATCCAGAATATTTATCGCTTTTTGGCAATAAAAGCGCGCTGACTATTTATCAACATCATCACGATCACAAGCATTAAGAACTTGTCTAACAATTTCTTTGAAAACTTCGCTAATTTCAGATTTTTTATTCATAACCACAATCGGCGTTCTTTCTTCAGTCGAATCAGATATTTCCTGCATAATCGGCACTTCGCCTAAAAATTTTATTGCCATTTTTTCAGCTAATTTTTTGGCACCATCTTTGCCAAATAAATATTTTTTTTCCGCGCCAATTTCCAGATAAGACATATTTTGAATCAAACCTAAAATCGGAATTTTTAATTTTTCAAAACAATCAATCGATTTCACCACATCAATCACCGAAAGACTTTGTGGCGTTGAAACAATTATGATTCCCGCCAGTGGAAATTTTTCTGCCATACTTAGATAAACATCTCCGGTTCCGGGCGGCATGTCGATAATCATAACATCAACTTCCTTGCCGTCATTTTTCCAATTCACACTTCTAATAAGTTGATAAAGAATTTTTGTCACCATCGGCCCGCGCCAAACACCAGCTGAATTTGGATCGGTCAAAGAACCAATTGAAATGCATTTAACACCATAAGAAACCAATGGCAAAATTAGACCATTTTCTTGTTCCGGTTTATTTTTTAAATTCATCAAGTGTGGCACCGAAGGTCCATAAATATCAGCGTCAACTAATGCCACATTTTTTCCCATTTGTTGCAAACTAACTGCCAAATTACAGGCAATTGTAGATTTTCCAACGCCACCTTTGGCGGAGGCAACGGCAATGATTTTCTTAACACCAACCACATCGGGAATTTGACGCATAAAGTCGGACAAGGTTTTTTCGGTCATTACAAAAAGTTTTTAATTGAAAAAGGATTAGCGCATTACTAAAACATCAACTCCTTTCAAAAACAATATTTCAAATCAGCGATGTTAAAACTTTTTATGAATAGTAAAAACGATAGTTCTCAAGGTCCTTGGGGCCCATGGAGCGGGAGCGGCGAAAATAAAGGAGCAAAACAGGAAAAGCCAAAATCAAAAAAACCCCAACGATCAAAAAATGATTTGGATGATTTTCTAAAAAAAGCTGACGATTTTTTCAAAAAACTTTTTTCCGGAAATAATGGTAAAAATAGCTGGAATAATTTTTCTCAAAAACCTCCAAAATCAATCATCGGCATTTTCATTTTAGGTTTTATTTTTTTATGGCTTTTAACCGGAATTTTTAAAGTTGATTCTGATGAAAACGCTGCGGTTCTTTACTTCGGAAAATTTTATTCAATCGCAACTCCGGGATTAAATTACCATATTCCCTACCCTTTTGGTCAAGTAATTAAAAAAAGCGTTACCACTGTTAACAGCGAAGAATTTGGTTTTTCTTCCAGTTCGCGCAAATCTGAAAAAAGAAATTTCGACGCTGAAAGTTTAATGCTTACGGGAGACGAAAATATCGTTGATATTGAATTCCAGATTCAATGGCAAGTTGCCGATATTCGTGATTTCGTTTTCAACATCGCCGAACCAAATCAGGCAATCCGCAAAGCCTCTGAAGGCGCAATGCGCGAGATTATCGCCCGCACCCCAATCGCCAGCGCTTTGGCGGATGGTAAAGCTAAAATCGAAGCGGAAGTAAAAGATTTATTGCAACAAACTTTAGATTCTTACGGTGCTGGCGTTCGCATTGTTTCAGTGCAATTACACCGCGTTGATCCACCGTCGCAAGTAATTGACGCTTTCCGCGATGTTCAAACCGCCAAAGCCGACAAAGAAAAAGAAATCAACCAAGCTCAATCTTATGCCAACGATATCATTCCAAGAGCTCGCGGCGCGGCTTCGCAGCTTAAAGAACAGTCAGAAGCTTATGCGCAAGAAGTTGTAACCAATTCCAAAGGTGAAGCCGAAAGATTTTTGTCGGTTTACAATCAATATGTCAAAGCCAAACAAGTGACCAAAAAGCGAATTTATTTGGAAACCATGGAAAAAATTTATCATGATAATGATAAAATTTTTATCGATAAAAGCGCCGCCAAATCAGGCGTAATGCCCTATTTTCCTTTAAATGAAATTTCTTCATCACCAAAAGCGGGGAGCAAATAATGACTAATCAAACTAAAAAAATTCTTATCATTTCAACAATCGCAATTTTGCTTTTTTTAAGCACAATGTTCACGGTTGATCAAAGGCAACAGGTTTTGATTTTACAATTTGGCGAACCGATTCGCATCATTAATAAACCAGGAATAAAATTTAAGGTTCCACTTTTACAAAATGCTGTTTTCTTCGATAAAAGAATTATTGATTTGGGCATTTCGGAGCAGGAAGTTATCGCTTCCGATCAAAAACGTTTAATCATTAACGCTTTCGCGAAATATAAAATTACCGATCCATTGAAGTTTTACACAACAGTTGGAACGACGCAGGGTTTTGCTAATAAAATTTCTGGAATATTAGATTCAAGCCTGCGCCAAGTGATTGGAGAAGTTACTTTGAGCGAACTTTTAACCGAAAATCGCAGCAATATTATGGCAAAAATTAAAGATGTTGTAAGTACAGCGTCAGAAATTTTTGGAGTAGAAATTGTTGATGTACGCATTATGCGCGCCGATTTGCCGAAAGAAAACAGCGACGCAATTTACGCCAGAATGCAAACTGAACGCGAAAAAGAAGCTCGCGAAATTAGAGCCAATGGCGCCGAAGAAGCCGACAAAATTCGTGCTGCCGCCGATAAAGAAAGAACCATAATTCTCGCCGAAGCCAAGAAAAAAGCTGATATAACCCGAGGAAATGGCGAAGCTGAATCAAATAAAATCTACGCTAATTCCTACGGTCGCGATCCTGAATTTGCCGATTTCTATCGTTCGATGAGCGCTTATAAAGAAGCTTTGAATAGTGAAAAAACTAAGATGGTGATTTCCCCCGATGGAGAATTTTTTAAGTATTTTGGGAATAAGTAAAAACTTATATTTGAAACTCGCACAGTTTGCTTTGGCGTAAGAATTTAACATCGCAAAACCCCCCAACCCCCCTTAACAGGGGGGCTTTGAGATCGAACTCGGATAAAGAACCCTGTTAAGGGGCTTTGAGATCGAACTCGGATAAAGAACCCTGTTAAGGGGCTTTGAGATCGAACTCGGATAAAGAACCCTGTTAATGGCTTTGAGATCGAACTCGGATAAGGCCCCCCTGTTAAGGGGGGTTGGGGGGTTTTGCGATGTTAAAATAAAATGAGATTTTTTTTAAATATCCCGCCTTTTTCAAGTTAGCAAAATAGCAAAACAAACTATGCGAGTTTCAAGTAGCTTTGGCACATAACAAGATCGGCAACAAATTTTATGATGATTTGATAATGATGTGTGAATTATAAATTTTACCAATTGATGACAAAAAAATTACCACAAAACACAATTCCAAAATTTCTTTTGCAGGTCATAAAGCCTTACAAATGGTGGTATTTGCTGATGATGCAAGTGCCGATTGTAAATTCTTTTTACAAAGTTTTTAGCATGGTTGCGGTTGCAAAAGTGGTTGATGTTTTTACAGCGACAGAAATTCCGCAATATTCAAATTTTCTTTATCCAATCACCTCAAAGCAGGATGACGGGATTTGCAATCTCGTTCTCACGTTCATGTCCCGTTTAATTGAACTGAAAATACGAAATGGATGATGAAAATCATCCCGAATTGTCGCTTAAGCCAGAATATTTAATCAAAAAAATTTTAATGAAAAAAATCAGCTCTAAAAACAATTTTATCATATTATAAAAATGATCCGCGCAGCAACAAAAGCAGATGTAAATTGGATGGTTGAACTAAGTCATCAAAAGCGATTAGCCTATTCAAAAGCACAACCAAATTTTTGGAAGATGGCTAAAAATTCCGATGAAATACAAAAGAAATATTTTGAGAAAGAGCTAAAAAATGATGATGTTATTGCCTTGGTTTATGAAGAAAAACAAGGTTTCATAATAGGCAAATTAGTTACGCCGCCTGAAGTTTACGACGCAGGTTTAACTTTGATGATTGATGATTTTTGTGTTAAATCCGAGGATTTATGGATGACAATTGGCAAGAAGTTGCTTGATGAATGCGAAAAAAAAGCAAAAAATATCGGCGCCAAAAAAAAGAAAGTTCAACAAATTTTAATTGTTTGCGGCGATCATGATATGCAGAAATTTTCTTTGCTTGAAACTATAAATATGAAGGTTGCAAGTAGGTGGTATACAAGAAAAACTACTTAAATTATTTATTTTAAAATCTAACATAAAAACACTAACAACAATCATGAATCCAATAAAACTCTCAATTTCACTCTGCATTTTTTTAGCATTTTCAACCCAAGCTTTCGCCCAAAAAGCCAATGTAAAACTAGAAGCAATTCCTTCCAAACCTTCTGTAATGAACGGTTTTGCTGATATTGTTGAAGAGCTTCTTCCGGCGGTTGTCAATATTTCCACAACTCAAGAAGTGCAAAACGCCAACAATTCTGTCGATCAATCTTTACTTGGTGATTTGCCAAAAAGCCCAATTTTGGAAGATTTTAGAAGCCAGCTTGAAAACCAATTTCGCGGTCAACAAAATACTAGAAAAAAAGTTGCTTCAATTGGTTCGGGTTTTTTAATTTCAAAAGATGGATTTATTGTAACCATTTTCCACGTAGTTGAAGATGCCAGCGAGATCACAGTTTCACTAAGCGACGGCGCCAAATATAAAGCCAAAGTTATCGGCGTTGATAAAAAAACTGATTTAGCTTTGCTGAAAATTAATCCAGAAAAAGAATTAAAATTCGTCAAATTCGGCGATTCCGACAAATCTCGCATCGGCGATTGGGCAATTATTATCGGCAATCCTTATGGTCTTGGCGGCTCGGTTTCCGTGGGCATTGTTTCCGCGCGCAGCCGCGATATTAATAACAATCAATCTGACGATTTCATTCAAACTGACGCCGCAATCAACAAAGGCAATTCTGGCGGCCCAATGTTTAACGTGCGCGGCGAAGTGATCGGAATTAACACCGCAATTTATTCACCTTCTGGCGGCAGCATCGGCATTGGTTTCGCCCGCACTTCTGCAACTGCAACGCAAGTGATTCGTCAATTAAAAGAACAAGGCGAAGTTACGCGCGGCTGGCTTGGAATCTCGGTTCAAGACGTTTCTGAAGAAATTGCCGAATCAATGAAAATTGAAAAAAACCGCGGCGCTTTTGTGACCGAAGTTACCAAAGATGGACCCGCTGAAAAAGGCGGAATAATTCCAACCGACGTAATTATTAAACTTGATGAGCAGGAAATTTCTGAGATGAAAATTTTGCCCCGAACAGTTTCAAAATTTCCGGTTGGAAAATCGGTTAAAGTTACTCTCCTACGCCGCGGCAAGCTTAAATATTTAACTGTAAAAGTTGGAAAAATGCGCGATGAAGATATTAAAAAAGCTGAAATAAAACCAGTTGAAAAAAGAGTTTTGGTAAAACCAGCAGTTCAAATTATGGGTTTAGGATTGTTAGAAATAAATGACAGAATCAGAAAAAGTAAAAACCTCGACAACAATCTTGAAGGTTTATTAGTTGCAGAAATTACTCCTAAATCTGAAGCCGCCGAAAAAGGCATAATTCAAGGCGATATAATTTTATCAGCAAACCAAACGCCCGTTGGCTCGGTGGATGAATTAAAACAGAAAATCGAGGACTCAAGAAAAACTACCAATAAAAAACTTTTCTTATTTTTGAAACGCAACGAAGCCAATTATCCCGTGGTTTTGACGGTGAAATAAATGACAAATCTTCCTAAAAAAATAAAATCTATTGCGGATGCGGCGATTCACTCGCCGCGTAGCAATTCAAAACAAACCCAAATTCGACAAAAGTCGAATTTGATTAAATATAAATGTCCGGCGAAAATTAATTTATTCTTGAAGCTTACAGGCAAAAGAGTTGATGGCTATCACCAATTAGAATCTCTTTTTGCTTTTCTTGATTTAGCAGATGAACTTTCGATTTCCTTACTTAGTCATCCTGAACTCGCTTCAAGATCTAAACCGACAATAAAAATAACTGGCGAATTCGCCAATTTAGTCGATCCAGAAAATAATCTTTTCACCAAAATTCTAGATTACTTCGCCACCGAATTTTCAATTTCAAAAAACCTCGAAATAAAAATCACAAAAAACATTCCCGTTGGCGCTGGTGTTGGTGGTGGCTCATCTGATGCTGCTTATTTTATGCATGGCTTAAATGAAATTTTTGACCTTGGTTTATCGCTTTCCAAGCTTCAAAATATTTCTCTAAAATTTGGTTCTGACATTTTTTTTCTTTTAGGAAATAAAGCCGCAATTGTAAGAGGTCGCGGCGAAATTATTGAAGAATTTCCACAATTTTCACCAATTCCGACACTTTTAATTAACCCCAAAATTTCAGTTTCAACCACAGAAATTTTTAACAAATTTGACGGAAAATTTTCTCAAGAAATTCCAACCAAAGATTTGCTTAAAAAAGATGTTTTTGACTTAATAAAAAATTTTTCAAATGATATGGAAAAGCCAGCAATTTCAATGCTTCCGCTGATTTCTGAAATTATTGAAAATCTAAAAAATTCAGGTGCTAAAATCGCTAAAATGTCGGGAAGCGGCGCGACTTGTTTTGGAATTTTTGAAAATGAAAAAACATTGGATTTGGCGCAAAAAATTTTAAGCAAAAAATTTCCTGAGTTTTTTATTAAAAAATCTCAAATTCGATCAACTATTTCTCCGTAATCCTGAACTTGATTCAGGATTTATAGCAAAGTTACTTGAAACTCGAATATTTTGTTTTGACATAGATCCTGAAACAAGTTCAGGATGACGATAGTGGGAAGATCTGTCAGGATTTCCGTCATCCTGAACTTGATTCAGGATCTATCCGATTTTATCGCGAGTAAAATAACAAATTAGGTCGAGTTTCAAGTAGCTTTGGTTAAATGTGACTCAAAAAAACAAACAAATGCAAAAACCAACTTTCGGTCTGCAATCGATAGAACAAAAGCTTTCCAGCCTGCTCAAACCAATGTTTCAAGGTAGCAAAAAAGAATTTATCATGATTAATAATCTGGTGAAAAACTGGGAAGAAATTATTGGGAAAAAATATGCCGTTTTTTGCTATCCAAAATCTGTAGTTTTAGGCAAAGATAAATCTGTTGGCGGCAGACTTACAATTGGCGTTTACAATTCAGCGGTGGGATTTTTTTTAGAGAATAATTCTGAAATTATTTTGGAAAGAATCGCAACTTTTTACGGTTTTAAATCAATTTCTAAAATTATTATTAAACAAGAACCAAAAGTTGTTGATGTTAATCGAAGCATGGAAATCAAGCTTCCAGAGCAGCAGGAAAGTTTTTTGAAAAAAAAAATTGATGATATTGAAGATAAGAATTTAGCGGAGACTTTACAAAAATTAGGCAGGGAAATTTTTAAGAAAAATTAAACACCCAGCCTACGATTTCTCTCATCGCGCATTTTGGCGAAATCATCTCCCGCATGATAAGAAGAGCGCGTCAACGGGCTTGAAGAAACCATCAAAAACCCTTTGTTATAAGCCATTTTTTTGTAAAACTCGAATTCATCGGGATGAACATAACGATCCACCGGCGCGTGACGCAAGGTTGGACGCAAATATTGACCAATTGTCAGAAAATCGATGTCAGCGCAACGCATGTCATCCATAACTTGTAGAATTTGTTCTTTAGTTTCACCAAGACCAACCATCAAACCAGATTTGGTGAACATTGACGGATCAACTTCTTTAACGCGCTTTAATAAATGTAATGAGTGAAAATAACGCGCACCGGGGCGAATTGTTCCGTATAAGCCGGGAACGGTTTCAATATTATGATTAAAAACATCAGGCTTCGCTTTTACAACCACTTCAAGCGCGCCGTTTTTACGCAAAAAATCTGGCGTTAAAATTTCAATTGTAGTTTGCGGCGATTTGCGGCGCACATTTTCAATACATTTTACAAATTGATCAGCGCCGCCATCAGACAAATCATCGCGATCAACCGATGTAATTACAATGTGCTTTAAACCCGAAACTTTCGCCACGTCGCCAACATTTTCTGGCTCATGCGGATTTACTGAATCTGGTTTTCCAGTTTCAATATTGCAAAATGAACAAGCTCTTGTACATACAGAACCCAAAATCATCACAGTTGCATGCTTTTGCGACCAGCATTCGCCGATATTCGGACAAGCAGCTTCTTCGCAAACTGTGTGCAATTTTTTCTCGTTTAAAAGCTCTTTGGTTTCATAATAACCTTTGGAAACTGGCGCTTTAACGCGAATCCAATCTGGTTTGCGCTCCATTTTTTCTTTTGGAAAATTGGTGGCAAAACCCATCAAATCTTTATTGTCGCGTTTAGCAATTTGTCCTGATTCTTTTTTTTCTTCTCGGGTTTGCATCTTACTTGGTTTCTCCTGTTGAAACATATTTGGTGATTTCAGCAATATTGGTTGAATGATCCGCCAAACGCTCAAAACTTTTTGCGATAAATAAAATGTTAATAATTCTTTCAGCCTGTTTTTTGCTGAAGCTTTCGCCTTCTAAAATGCTGAATAATCCGCTATAAATTTCGTCAATTTCATCATCTTCACGCAACACCTCATCCGCCATTTCTAAATTTTGATCGTTGAAAGCAATCACCGAATCGCGAACCATAATTTTGGAAAGTTGCACCATGTCGAGCAAAGATTTTTTGACGTTAACATCAAATTCATCAGCACCAATACGAGTAATTTTTTTGATGATACTTTTCGCCTGATCGCCAACTCTTTCCAAATTTGAAGAAACTTTCAGCGCCGAAACAATATAGCGCAAATCAACAGCCATCGGCTGGCGCAACGCCAACATCGTGGTGATTTTTCTTTCAATCAAAAAATCCAGCGAATTAATTTTATAATCATGCGTTGTGATTTTTTCTAAATAATTTTTGTGATTATGCTCAATCATTTCGGCAACCATGTCGATTGAAATCAATACTAAATCCAGCATTTCATCAAGCGTGCCGGCAATTGATTGTAAATCTTTATCATAAGATTTTACGGTATGTTCTTTGAGGCTCATGGATTTATGATTTAAGATTTAAGATTTAGGATTTAGGATTCTTAAACACTGTTAGCTAATTATTTTTATTCTATATTTCGTCCTATTTCGGCTTATTTTTTGGTAAAATTTCTCAAAATATATCCAGATATTTTTCGAAATTTTACCAAAAAAGCGCTCAAAATATGCCAAAATCTGGAATAAAAATAATTAGCT
>Ga0114967_10001625_pt1 | contig 18876 bp, 15 predicted proteins | sample M_130628_MF_Meta_FD_92639 | JGI IMG/M metagenome (GOLD analysis project Ga0114967, IMG submission 92639) | Freshwater microbial communities from Lake Montjoie, Canada to study carbon cycling - M_130628_MF_MetaG | ecosystem: Environmental > Aquatic > Freshwater > Lake | place: Lake Montjoie... | reverse complement strand
GTGATGCCGGCGCGGGCGGTTTCCTTGGCGAGGGATTGGGTCAGGGCGACGACTCCGGCTTTGGCGGCGGCGTAGTTGGTTTGTCCGGCGGGCGCGAGCAGGGCGCTGAGGGAGGCAATGTTGATGATGCGGCCAAAGCGCTGGGACATCATGGCTTTGATGACAGCCTGACAGCCGAGGAAGGTGCCGGTGAGGTTGGTGGCGATGACGCTGTGCCAATCCTCCACTGCCATGGTGGCGAGCAGGCTGTCCTTGTGGTTGCCGGCGTTGTTGACCAGCACATCCACCCGTCCGGTGGCGGCCAGGACAGCGGCGACGGCGGCGGACCAGGAGGCCGCATTCGTGACATCCAGGGTGAGAAGGTCAACCCGTCCCGGGTGGGCGGCGGCCAGGGTTTCAGCGCCTTGGCGGTTTTCCCGGCAGCCCAAAAAAAGCCGGGCTTCCGGATCGTCCGCGAGAAAAGCAGCGGCGCAGGCGAGGCCGATGCCGCCATTGGCTCCGGTGATCAGGATGGATTTCATGATAATAGCGCTGCACCCGCAGGGTCCGAAGTCAAGCTATTGCGGGGCGTGGGACAGGCCGTCACGAAAAAGCGGCTTGGCTTCCGGCATTCAACCGGAGCACCAAGCCGCTTTCTGTGAAACGTGGTTACTGGGCCTTCTTTGCGGCGGCGGCAGCGGCGGCAGCAGCCTGACCCTGAGGGGTGGCGGCAGCTCCTTTTTTGGCCATGGCCATGGCTCCACCGGCGGTGGGTTTTTTCATGTCACCCGTAGCGCAGCAGCTGGCGCAGGGCTTGGTGGAGGAGCAGGAACAGAAGACGAGAGCGGTGAGGACAGATAGGATACGCATGGTGGTGGATGGGTGGTTTGGGTAGCTGATGCTTCGGATCCCGGAGGGTGGCTCCGGGGGCCTTCGCGGATCAGCGATAGCGGGCAGGCAGGCTTTTCCAAGAGGGAAATGCAGTTCGCGTCACGCGAGGGTTCCCCAAGGCATCAGGGGAGGGTTTTCAGTTGGATGTGGCGGTATTCCATCTGGCCATGGTCGGCTTCCAAGCCGATGGGGCCGGTTTCCGGCAGCTGGAGCGCGGCCTCCAGGATCTCGCCATTGCAGGTGCAGCGCGCAATGCCGTCCTTCACGGTGACTTCGATCTGGTTCCAGTCCTGCGGCTTGTAGCTCTTCAGGGTTTTGTAAGGACCCGCCACGAGGTAGTCCCGGCATTGGAGTTGGGGCTTGCGGATGAAGATCCCGCTATCAGCATTCACGGAGGCGCGGAATTCCAGTTTGAGGATGAAGTTTTTGGGGAATTCCTGAACGGTGTAAAGCTGGCGCAGGTGCGGGCCTTTGGCAGGGTCGTAGTCATTGACCACGATCATGCCGTCCTTCGCGGTATAGCGCCCGTCGCTGGACTGGGTTTTCCCGTCGAATTTTTCGTCGGGTTGGTAGCCCCACCCACTCAGGTCCCTGCCATTGGTCAGGCTGACAAAGCCGGCATCCGGCACGAAATCAGCCGCAGGAGACAGGGAAAGACCAGCAGCTTGGAGGAACAGGAACGCCGGCAGAATACGGAGGAGCTTGGAATAGATCATGGGAGTGGATTGGTTTTGAACAGGCAGGCTCTAAACGGGGAGCCACCGGCTTCTTTGTCACAGGCGGAAGGTGGGGTGCCGCGCCAGCCGGCCAGGATGTGAAGTCAGGGCTGCTTGTCTTTTTGCGGCAGGAAATCCACCCACATCACATCCAGGAGGGAACCGGCAGGACCCGTCACGTGAATGCTCAGGTCGCTGAGCCCGCTGGTGGCAGGGCCGGGCTGGAAGGGAAAGGCTAGCGTGGCAGCTCTGCCAGCGCCCTTCATGGGAGCGGCTTCCAGGGTGCTGAGGAGGCTGCCATCGCCCTGGCGGATTTCGATTTTCAGGGGGCCGGAGCCCTGGGGCCAGCCTTCCAGGGAAAGCCCGGCGCAGGCGCTGAGGTCGATCTGGCGGAAGCCCATCCAGCCCCCCGCCGGCACCCGGGCCACCATGCCGCCTTCATCCAGATTGTCCTGACGGATCGCCTGGAATCCGGTGTCGTAAAAGTAAGCGCGCTGGCGGCGGGAGCGCAGTTGGAGGGTGGCGGGTTCGGATGACAGGGCGGGTAGTGCCCCAGCCCCCTGATCGGTGGCGGTCGCAGTGAGGAGCAGCACGCCATTTTGGGGACGGCCCCATTCATTTTTCGGCTCCGGCACCTGCACGCTGCCGCTCAGTCCAGAGGGCAGGACGGTGCTTTCCAGGGAGGCCAGGGAGAGGATCCAATCCACCATGGAAGCACATTCGGCGGCGGTGTGCTGGGGATGGGGAGGCATGGGCATTTCCCCCCAGACGCCAGCACCGCCTGACATGATTTTTTGGGCCAGCCGGGCGGGGGCCGTGGCATCGCTGGCATAGCGCCGGGCCACCTCGGTGTAGGCGGGGCCGGCGGATTTCGTGGCGGCCTGGTGACAGGCAAAACAAGTGGTGCTCCGCATCAGGGCCAGGCCGGGAGGGCTGGCCGCAGGGTCCACTGGCGGTGGAGTATCGCGGCGGGTCATTTCTACGCGCAGCTTGTCAGGAGGGAGCGTCCCATCTTCCGCATCGCTCGCCGTCACCGCCCAGGAAACCGGTTTGCCATACTCAAAAAATCCACCGGTGCGTGGCGCGGTAAAGCGGGCCACGGGGGCTTCATTGCCCGCCGCGATGGTCAGGGTGGCGCTGCGGCTCAGTCCGGCGGCATCCGTCACCGTGGCGGTCATGGGCCAGAGTCCACTGGAGGGGAAGGTGATCGTGCCCCGCTCCCCTTGTGGGGCGCTCAGGCCGGCGGGCACTTCCCAGCGCACGCTCAATGAGGCGGAGGGCTGGTCAGGATCCGAGACCCGGGCCTGCACCTGCACCTCCAGCGGCACCCGGCCGGTGGTGCGGTCGGCCGTCAGGGTGATGGCGGGGGGGCGGTTTCCCCGGCGGTAGATCACCCGCGTAATCTGCCCGCTGGTGTTGCCGGTCCACTTTTCGCCATACTCCGCAATATACAGGGCACCCTCGGGTCCTATCTTAAAATCCGACGGGCGTTTAAAAGTTAGGTTTCCCAGGAAGGGGCCGGCTGAAACCAGCTTGCCCTCCGGGGAGATGGCAGCTTCGGCCAGCCAGTTCCGCATCCAGTCGCCAAAAATCAGGTGCCCGCGCAAACTGTCAGGAAGGCGGCGTCCATCGGTGCTGGCTGTCCGGTAAAAGACCCCACCGGTCACGCTGCGGCCTCCGCTGCCGGTGAAGGGCCATTCGGCCGATGCGGTATTGCTGTAGTAAAAAACGGGAGGCCGGGCCGGGGGCAGCCGCTTCAGGCCGGTATTCACGGGGCTGTCATTCACGATGTGCTCTGGAGTGAAAAAATCCCCGGCGGGCTGTTTATCCGCCGGGTTGAAGGGACGCCAGACCCCGAGGGCTCCTGACAACCAGGGCCAGCCAAAAAATCCGGGTCCGGACGTCACATTGATTTCATCACTGCCCTCCGGACCCAGGCCATATTCCACATTCACATTCCCTCCGACATCGCCAAAGGTGATCAGTCCAGTTTCCGGATCGCAGGAGACGCGGAAGGGATTCCTGACGCCCATGGCGAAAATTTCCGGCCTGCCCTGGCTGGCATCCGCGAAGAGATTCCCCGCCGGGGAGGTATAGCCGCCTTCCGCCGTGGGGGTGATGCGCAAAATCTTGCCGCGCAGGTCCTTGGAATTGCCGGCGGAGCGGCGGCTGTCGCGCTTTGGTTCTGTAGGGTGGATGGCGGGGACATCCTGGGGGGCGGAGTTATCGCCCGTGCTCAGCAGCAGATTCCCCTGCCGGTCCCAACCGAGGCCGCCGCCGCAATGATAGGGCGTGGTCTGCTGCTCCAGGGGGATTTCGAGGAGCCGTTTTTCATCCACCAGCGCTCCGGCCTGCCAGGTGTAGCGGGCCAGCCGCATCTGCTGCGGACCTTCCCCCACGGTGTAATACACATAGAGCCAGCCATTCCGGGCGAACCCCGGGTCCAGGGCCAACGCCAGCGCCCCCGCATCACCATCCACCAGGGTCATCAGTTGCAACAACTTGGAGGTCAATCCGCTGGCAGGATCAAAACACTTCACCGCGCCCGCCCGCTCGATGAAAAAAACCTTTCCATCAGCGCTCACCTCCAACTGCAGGGGATCCGCGCAATTCGCCACGACAATTTCCTTCTCATACCGTTCCGCCACGATCTCTTCTGCCTGGATGACAGGTCCGGAGAGCCAAATCGATACAAAGCAGGACAAAAAAGGGATTTTCACACCTCCAACATAGCCTGGAACGGCCGGTGGTGTCCAGGGCGCTTCCTTCAAAAAATGGCGGGCCGGCCCGCTGTGAAATTCACGCCATGGTGGATTTCCCTGCTTTCCCCGTCCAAGGTAGCGTGTTTCCTTCCCATGACCCCGCAACACCGACGACCCACATGCTACGCACCCTCTCCCCATGGCTGGCCTGCCTCCTTGCCGTGTCACCGGCAGTCCTGCGGGCTCAGGACAGCAAGGACAAAAAGGAAGCCAAACCTGGGGCCGCTTCACCCCAGGCGGCCCAGGCTGACATTGATGAAGGCTACGCCGAGATCGAACTCCTCACCCGCGCCCTCGAGACGGTGCGGCAAAACTACGTCGACCCCGCCAAGGTCACCTATCCAAAATTGATGGCGGCCGCCCTCCGCGGCATGCTGGCCGGGCTGGACCCCCATAGCCAATTCCTCTCGCCGGAAGTTTTCCAGCAGATGAAGCAATCCACCGAAGCCACCTACGAAGGCGTTGGCATCACCATCGCCCCGGAGCCTGGCGGATTGAGCATCGTTTCCGTCAGGGAGGACGGCCCCGCCGCCCGGGCCGGAGTGATGCCGGGCGACCGTGTGATCAAACTGGGCAATTCCTTCACGGAAAAGCTGGGCTACCAGGAATCCATCAATCTCCTGCGGGGGAAACCCGGCGAAACCCTGACCCTGTCGATCCACCGGCCTGCCACCCGCGGGACCCTGGAATTTTCCATCATCCGGGAGGTCATCCGCCAGGAAACCCTGCGCGATGCCCTGCTCCTTGAAGATGCTCTGACCAATGGCGCAAAAATCGGCTATGCCCGCCTCGTGCAATTCAATGCCACCAGCCCCACGGAGCTGGCGGATGCGCTCGACCGGCTGGAAGACCAGGGCATGAGCGCCTTTATCTTTGACCTGCGCAATAACCCGGGCGGGCTGCTCAATGCCGCCGTGGAAATCCTCGGCGAATTTCTCCCGCCCAACACCACGGTGGTGACCACGGAAGGCCGTCCGGACCGGGAAAATCCCCCGCCCCTGCGCACTCCGGCCCGCCAACGCCGCGCCCGGGCCTATCCGGTGATCGTGCTGGTGAATCACGATAGTGCCAGCGCGTCCGAACTGGTGGCCGGAGCCCTCCAGGATCTGGGGCGCGCCGTCATCGTGGGCACCACCACCTTTGGCAAAGGCAGCGTCCAGTCCATCATCCCTTCCGACCGCGGCACTGCCATCCGGCTCACCATCGCCCGGTATTTCACCCCGTCCCACAAGATGATTCACGGCGTGGGCATCACGCCCAACCTCATTGCCACCCTCACGCCGGAGGAGGAAAAGCGGCTCTTTGAAACCTTCCGCGACCGCGCCCTTGCCAAGCCGGATCCCTCCGGTCTGGTAAAGCTGGGCGACCGCCAGCTGGAACGCGCCATCACCGCCCTGAAGGGCATCCTCGCCTACAAAGCCCAACCTGCCAAAAAGTAATTCTCCCCTGGGATTCCCCTGTTCCGTGACCCGTCATTCCATCAATTTTTCATGATCCTGCCTTCCGACTCCGATTTGCCGCCCGAGCGGGATGATTCCACCCCCGGGGACCCACCGGAATCCGGCACCCCCTGGTGGGACGATCCGGATCTGACCGGCGGTCACGATGACGGCGATGATGAGGACGGGGAAGCGGCCAGCGGGGACGATGACATATCCTATCTGGGCGATCCTGACGATGGCAATGAACTGCCACCTGCCCTGGCAACTATGGCCGGTCCCGGCTGGCGGAAGGATCTTTACAAAGACCTCCTCGACAGCCTGCGCGAGCTGGAAGCCATTGAGGATCCTGACGATGAATTTGCCCCTCCCGAGCCGCCGGATCTGTTCACCTTCTTCGGGGAGCTGGCAGCCCTGCGGAATGAACTCCGCCACCAGGGACAGCACAGCCATGATACCCTGAATCAGCTGGAAAAAACCCTGGCCCCGCTGCTGCGCGCCAAACCTGGAAAAACCACGGCCCCCTCCGGCCAGGAGCCCGGGGCGGGCACCCCGTGGTCCGTGGCCTCCTGCCTCGCCCTCATCAGCGCCTGGGATCTCCTGCCGGAAGCCACCTCCGCCGCTGCTTATGAAGCCACCTTCGTGCCCCTCTTCCTGGCTGCGGGCCTCAGCCGCATCCCCACGGTAGGACTGCCTTTTGATCCGGCCCTCATGACGCTGGCCGGCACGGAGAAAGGCCCTGCCAAATCCGCCCACAAAGTCCTGCGGGAAACCAGTGCCGGATTTCTCCGCGACGGCACCCTGCTCCGGCCTGCCGGGGTCATCACCGCCGGCTGATAGCGCAGGTCGCATTTTCTCCAGGCACTCCTAAAAAGGCAATCCGGGTGGGCTGGCAGCTTGGAAACCTGCGCCATATCCTGCAGAAAATGAGCCGTAATGGTGCGACCCCATGAGATCCGGCGGGAGACAGATGAGCGTCTTAATTCTACTTTGTTAAGTTCCCCGTGGCGCAGGCTTCCAGCCTGTGCGGCCAGCGGGCTTCCAGCCCGCTGATTCCCCAACTTAACAAAATAGAATCAAGTTGGGACAGCCATAAGGTTTCCATCCGGGAATCGCCGACCGGATAGGACGGACGCCAGGCGGTCTTCTGCGGCAAGGTGAGATTCAGGCTGAGATTGCCGGTATCCGGCCGCAGAATCTGGAGCGTGAGGGCCCCACCCGCGCTTTCCGGGCGCTCTATGGCATAACCCAATTCACTGACGGCTCCGCGCCATCCATCGGCGTGAACGGGCCCCATCGCCGGCAGACGCCCGTTGTCCGCCCCATAAATGAAATCCCCCACCCGCAGCCCAGCGGCGGCACCCGGACCCCCGGCGGTGATTTCCGTGATGCGGAGCAGGCTGGACCCGGTTTTTTGATATGCGGTGCCCCCGATAGGCCCCAGGGGAAAAGGCGCAATATCCTCCTCCGACTGGGCCATCAGGTCTGCCGTGAGGGTGGAAAGGAGAAAAGCAACCAGAAGAGTAAAGCGCTTCATAAGTCAGGGTTTGGCTGGAAGTTGGAAACGGATGATCACTGGAGTGCCCGCAGGCGGGAGATTATTGCTATTCGGAACATGCATGTCGTCGTGATCGCGGGAAGGGCCAGGGTTATTCACGAGGGCAGCACCGTCGCGGATGAGGGAAATGATGGAGCCTTCCGAGTCGGCGGCGAATCCTCCACTGGCGGTGAAGCCGGATCCGGTATAGTGCTAGGGGATGTCCTTCATGGGACTGACGGAGCCGCCTGGTCCATCTGCCGCCAGTTGCATCAGGGCACAAAGTGGACGGTTAATGGCCGGCCCATTGGTTTCCCAAAGCACTGAAATGCGGATGCCTTCGCTTTCGGGCAATGCGTCCCCGCCGCCTTTCTGAGGGCCTGGCGGGACTGCTTTCATGCCCAGAAGCAGACAGGCAACGTGCAGATCCCGCGGGTTGGCGGTGGTGGTGAGCAGGGCTTCATGGGCTTTACCGGCCTCGGTCGTGAGGGCGTATTCAATCACCCCACCCCGCATATTTACCTTGGCAGGCAGGCTGACAGTGCGGGCCGCAGCATCGAAGGTGATCAGGCCGATCCGGAATTTCCCAGGGGCTTCCTCTTCCACTTTCAAGGCGCTGCGCAGCTGCTGCTCCAGGGCCTCGTGGTTTTTCGGAGTGGTTTCCCCGGCTCCAGCTGGGATGAATTTTCCAGACTGGGTAGTGGCTCCTTTTCCTTCTGGAATCCGCCCATTCTGCTGCGGTGGGGCCGGTGCCGCTGGAGGCGCAATGACGGAGGGCGGGTTCACTGCCTGCTGGGGACTTTGCCCCAGGAGAGTCGTTTCCCCGGCCAGGAATGCCATCAGGAGCAGGAGTGGAGGAAAGGGCAGTCTCATGGGCGCGGAACCATCGGCATATTAAAGACATATGCATTTTTCCGTCCAGTGTTTCCCCGGAATTAAAACTTTTTTCAGAATTCAGCTGCAGGAAGCCGGATAATTCCCAAAATGGGGCAGGAGGTTTCCCGCCCGGCAAGTCAGGCCCAAAAACAACCAACCCCGGCAGCCGTCCCCGGGGGGATGGAGGCTGACGGGGTGGTGTGAGGGGGCAGGATCGGGGGGAGGTTCCTGCAGCCTGGTGTTTCCCTTGGGAGGAAAGGGGGGCCGCTTAGTGGACGGCGGCGGTGTCGAGGCTGGAGGCGCTGAGGACGCTCAGACCGCAGGGGGTGAGGAGGAACCCGATGAGGTCCTGCTCGCGGCGTTGCAGGTCAAAGAAGCCAGCTACTCCAGCAGGAGAGCCGGGGACATTGACGAGGAGCGGTCCACCCGCGCCATTTTCTGGTCTGGCAGGAAGGCTGGCGCGAAACGCTCCTGGCCATGGTGGGGTCGATTCTCTCTTCCGTTCTTTTCTGCTGGTTGTTCGTCTATCACCTGCGAATGCCTGATGGGCTACAATGGTGGTGCCCACGCCTGAATTGTCCGCTTATGGTCCCGGCGTGTCTGGCCGTTCTGCGGATCCTACGAGCCGACCTGCCCGCCCCCTGTGAGAAATGACTGATGCTCTGGATCACCCGGACCATTTTGAATGCCTGGCCTGCGGGCACGATGGGCCACATGCCGCCGTCGCCTACGGCAAAATCCTTGCGACGGCGACATTGTGGCCATGATCTCAAGGACTTGAAGCTCAAGGGCTCCATCAATGTCCTGAAAACCGGCACGAAATTCAAACCTATCCGCCTCGTGGACGGGGACCATGAGATTACCTGCAAAATGGACGACATGGCCATCGGGCTGAAGGCGTGTTTTGTGAAAAAAGTCCCAGCCTGAAAACCACCTTCGGCAGCGGTGCGGAACGACTGCTCCAGGATGAGTCGGCTCAACTAACTTCGCTCCGCGTCCGTGCAATCGGCAGTGGCCCCTCCGCCACCATTTTCTCCACAAAAGCACGGTAAGCCTCGTGGTTTTTCGATGTGTGGCAAAAATGCACCGCATCCGGTGATACCCGCTGCCCCGCCCATGGGCAGAAAAATGAAGCCATTCCTGCCTCCAAATCGAACGCTTCTTCTTTTTGAAATTGGGGTAAAAACACTCCGACCGCCAGCTCCCCGCGCGGCCCAGGAGGTGGAAGACGCAGTCCTTCCTCCACTGCCACAATGCTTGCAGCGATCTCATCCGCCGCCACCAAATTCCCCGGACCCGCCAGCCACGCAAAGTCTGACGCCTCACCGCGCTCTGCCGAGTCCTCCATCCAGGCAACCAGCCGCTCCATCATCTGCCGGCCGCGGGCCGTGCGGCGGAAAAAATAGTGCCCACCCCCTTCAATGATTGGCACCTCCTCCACTCCGTAGCGTTCCATCATGCGCCGGGGATTCACTACATTCCACGTCATCTCCTCCGGCAGGTCTGCTGAGGTCAGCATCCGGTGGAAGAAGGTGAAATCATCCGTGCCCAACCGGTCGAACCAAGGGGCAGGATCCCGCAGAAACACCACATCGCAGTCCATGAATAGCGTCTCCCCATAGGGTGACCGTGCCATCGCCGCCGGCTTATTAAGCCACCTTCGCTCCGGCTCTCCCCGCCCCGCAACTGCCGGCACCATCCGCAGCGCGGCCAGCCCCCGCCAATCCAGGACCCCGGCGTATCCCTGCGCCAGCACCGTCACCGGAAGGACTGCATTCACCCGCCGCAGGCTTTTCACCAGCGCATAAGCCATTCGTTCCGACTCCCCGGAAAACACCGCCAATACCATGCCCCGTCCTGCTGCATTCATACTCCAGTCATTGGAGGTTGGCTGACATGGACACCGCTTCTACTGGGCCATCTTTCACCGGATTGGATTCCAATGCATTCCCGTCAGCCAACGGGTCATAGGGCCAAGGTAAACGGGCGATAGCTCCCTCGTAAATCCGCTGACGCCCGTCGGGGTGGTAGTTCCCCCGGTAGCTGTGCTCGATATTCGAAAGCCCTTCCGCCTGCCAAGCCATCGGCGGCCACACCGCATACGCCGCATGGGTTTCGTGTTGGTCGGAAAGGATCACATCAATCGCCGTGCGCTTCTCTGGTGGGATTGGCCCGTCCAAAGAGCGTTGAGAGGGTTTTCGCAACGCTCGACCAAGCATCCTGGCGAAGGGCTTGCGAATCAAATAAGCGTGCATGTCAAAGCTTTGCCCCACGCGCAACAACCCAGGTCGAACTAGAATGGGAGGTTCCCGGAACACACATCCCAAATAGCAGATAGCCCAATCAGCAGGGAGAATTAGGTTTTTTAGTCGATCTTTGAAATCATCACATAATATAACATCATCTTCAAAAATTAAGGTGAATTCAGAATGCCGCCAGGCCTGCCTCCATGCTAACTGGTGCCCGATTGAACAGCATCTTGAGCCTTTATTGCGCCATGAGCGCTCAGAGACTACCCCCAACGAATCTAACGCTTCAATAAAGGATACCTCAATACCAAATCGTTTGAACTGGTCGCGACATTTCAAACGTCGGTCCACCCTACGTTTAAGATTCAGGCAGAATGCAAAACCAAGCTTATTAAATGAATTTATCACGTAAATTTACTTCGTGTTGTGTTGAAATTTTTCTGAAATAAATCTATATCTGGTATTGATCAGGTTGGATTTCAGAGTATTTGTGGAGTGATCCACTTCTACTCCATCACGAAAGCGAACAACAGACAGCGCATTGCTAATTTCACCTCCCGGGCCCGGAACCTCCTCAATGCTAATTTCTTTGGCGGTAGTTCCGAAGTCTGAAAACAATGGAGTTGCATACAATTGTCTCAGGAATAACATTTTCCTGTCATCCTTGATGCCTAGAAACGCCTCATCAACTAATTTTTCTATTTCTTGCTTTATTTGTTTTCCTTCGACTGAAAATTCACTTACTTTATAAAAGGAATTCCCCTTGTCATCCGTAACGAGTTCAGCGTGAGTTGCTTCTAATTGTGCAAAAAATTTAGCCTTTTCACTAATTAAATTACATAAAACTGAGGCCTTCTCCCCTCCAAGTCCATACGGCGCAATGCTAGCAGAATTCAATGAAAGTCCATCAGGTGAAATAAACGCAGGCATAACAAAATGCAGCATCTCTGCTGGAGCAACGAAGACAGATGTTCCTCCAACAGCGGCGCGGCCGGCTTCCCAGTCAGGATCTTTGCCCGCTTCATCTTGCACCAAAGTAGTGTTTATCAAGGGGTCAAAATTATTATCCAGTTTGGGTGACTTCGTTTTTTCAGGCAAATTTCCACGATAAGTGGCTCGATCAGCGCTAGATGAGTTTGCGTTACTTGGGAGTTGATTGCTGGAACCATGATAATAAGTTCCAGCCACAAAGCCAGCAACAAATATAACTAAAGTAGTTGCAATTCTAGGATAGAATTTATTTGTCTGCATTAAGAGTCAAGGAGGGCAGGTGGTTACAACAGTTCCATATGTCCTTGTTAATTCGAAACTAATTGTTACAGAATATCCAGTATCAGGGTTTCCCATAACGGGTCCTTCTTCCAAGTGATGAATTCCAAAGACTAGGCTCGGGTAAATTGTTGCAATTGCAATCAATTTGACAATTTTCTTTCTCTCCCTCTGGTGTATTGTTATTATTCATGGTATTTCCATCATATCGTTTTTCGTGCAGCGCGACAAGAATTATTTTCAGCATTGCGTAACAAATTCGTCACCAAGGATCCGATTTTCTGACGCAATAGGTTTTGTGTAGGATAGTCACATCAATTGCTGTCTTCTTTTCTGCTTCATGTGGTCATGCACTTCAAAATTTGCGGCGGTGCGCAATAGCGCAGCAACAACATAAGTTGCACAAACTGTGGAAATTCACGGAATACTCAGTCCGAATAGCAAATTGACTATTCCTCTGGAATTTATATTCCGGCTACACGGCTTATGAGGTTTTATGATAAAGTCATATCATCTTCAAAAAATGAAGCTCTTTCCTGATTCTGAGACCAAGCTGTGCCCGCAATTGTAGGAACGTTATCTCGTATTTCGCCCTATTCTGACTTTAATAGCATTTACAGCACCCCAAGCCTCAAAGCATGTAGGCCACATCCACATTCTTTGGGCACTTTGATGTCATTAACTTTTATCTTTACCTCAGTTTTGGGAAAAACGAATTCAAAACCTGCTTTTAATTAGGGGGTTTATTTAAGTTCCGTTTGCCATGCTGCTGCGGCCACGGGGTCGGACAATTTTAATGCTGCAACCATTTTTTCGACAAGCAAGTTCCTTCGGGAGCATACCGGAGCATCTCGGATCAAAGTAGATATGACATTGGCATTATTTGAAAACCAACTAAAGTCAAAAAGATCCTCGGCAGCTTTAGGGGCATCACTGACAATCCAAGCCTGATCAAGAAATGCCCGGGCGCTTTGTAGTCTATCTGAGCTTAGCCAGCGCTGAAATAGTGTTTCATGCACTAGGGCCTTGACTTTCTCGTCTTTAATGTCATGAGCTGACCAGTTTTGAGTTTGGCGAGTCGGGTCACACATGGAAGCTAAATTTGCCACGGCATAATCCGTATCATTTTTCGGTATTATTTGGTCAGCAAGCGAGAGATATAACGCGTCACCTTTACCCTCCTTTAAAAATAATTTAACGTTTCTGCTAGCTAGCTCAGCGTCCAAACTTGTTCCGTCTAGATCGCAAATTGTGTTCCTTATACTGGTATTACTGCTGAATGCTATTTTAGCGCAATCCGAAAATTGCTGCGCATTCTTTGTTGTCTCGCTTGAACTTAAAAAATCAAGAAATAATCGATATCTAGCACCTGTAGGAAGTTGTTTACAAGCACTGATTAATTGCGCTAAATTTTGATTCCAGATTTGAGGATTTTTCTCCTTGGCTTTATGTTGCCACTCTTCTAACGCTTCAGATGATAACAGTGTCGCGTCGGCAACAGAAACTTTTTGGCGATTTGACTCTGAGGTATCAGAATTGTGCGAACCGAGGTTCTGTGAGGTGTGTGTTTCTTGGGGATGGGAATGTTCAGGGGCCTTTAGCGCTTCGGTATCAGGCTGTGTGGATTTACCGAGAAGGTAGGCTGATACCAACACAATTCCAAATCCCAACAAATAAAAGTTTTTTGAAAGTGCCACTGATCTTACTTATAATAAGTGAAGGTGTAAGTGCCTGCGGGTATATTTATTACGTAGTTAAAGGTCCCGTTGGCGTTTGGAGTGGACGAAACTCCGTTTTGCCCAGGATTTGGGGACACTTCGAAACAAGGTTGTTTTGTTCCTTGGGGCCCCCAGTTTTGACTGTTTGCAGAAGTTTGCGCCAAAGCGTTTTTCACGGCAGTTTGCCCGGCTGCGATTGCGGCTGCTGCGTTGGCGTATGTGCTGTTGCTTGTTTTCGTAAGTGCGCCCATCGTTCGCTCTTCGGAAATTAATACGTCATTCGAATTACTCGCCAGAACTTCAACCTTAAAACCATTCAACGCAATTACGGTGGCGGCTGAAGCCATTCCTGTCTTTTTCATAAAACTTCTCCGTCCAAGCGAGGAATTCCAAAGACTGGGCTCGGGTAAATTATTAATAATACAATCAGCTTGACAACTCTGCGTCTCTCTCTCAGATGTATTGTTGTTATTCACAATATTCTAAAATTACCGGTCTTTCCAGCACTTTGCAAGATTTATTTTCAAAATTCCGCAACAAATCCGACACTATGAACCCAAGCCCCCTTCGCATGCCGAAAAAGAACCTTCTTTACACTATAGTCTTTGACTCTCCAGAGTCGGAAAGTTACCGATTTCTCGGAAAAATGTTGGCATCCTCCCTGCTGAAAACATTTTTTACGGGGGATATTCTGATTTTCCGGAATTCTGCTGCGCCGTTTTATCTGGTGGAACGGAAGGGGCTGGATGAAATGTATCTGGAAACCACAGCCATGGGCGGACAAGCCGGGGCAGAACGGGCATGGTGCTGGAAATACAAGGTAGCAGAACTGATCGAGAACCCCGAACAATATGACAAGATTTTGTTTGTGGACTGCGATTCCCTGGCGCTGCGGAACATCGACCACCTGCTGGAGGGGGACTGGGACATCTGCTACCAACCGGAGCGGGGCAAGCTGATGGATGGGCGAAGCTTCAACGCTTTCCTGACCGATGAGGAAATGCATCAAGCCGCCCAGCGGGAGGGGGCGAATAGCGGCACCATCGCGGTGCGGGGCAGCAAATTCCACGAAGTGATGCATCGTTGGGAGGAGATCGATGAGAGCGAACCGTTGAGGGATTCCGGATTCCGGGATCAGGCGAGTTGGAATGCCCTGCTATTGCGGGCAGGTGGGGAGGGGGAAAGCGGTCAGTTGTCAGAAATCAGCGGTCAGACCGGGGCTCCGGGGCTCCCAGAAAGGGCGGCGCTCCCGGCGCTGAAGATTGAAGCCTTTCCACCGGGGGAAGTGCAGTTTCCAGGCTATCTGGATCCGGCATACCAGAACTACAGCAAGGCTGCCCTGACCCACAACATCCTGCCGGACACAAAGGAGAAGATCGAGTTCACCTTTGGACTCTACATGCGGACGTTCTACTGTGATCCCAGTGGGCTGTTTTTCTCCCTTCTGGAGATGTAGCGGATGGAGGACGGGACTTATGGAGGGGGAACCGCAGGCCTTACTGGAGGCGTTTCCAGGCTTGAATCTGCTGCAATTTTGGCAGGAGTTTCCGGTAGGCATGATCCTGCAACGGCGCGTTTGACGCATCAAACCCTGACTTATTTTTCAGAACTCATCAGCGGGGAGAGGCCGCATAAATTCCACAATGGGGCAGGAGGTTTCCCGCCCGGCAAGCCATGCCCCTAAACAACCAACCCCGGCAGCCGTCCCCGGGGGGAAGGAGGCTGACGGGGTGGTGTGAGGGAGCAGGATCGGGGGGAGGTTCCTGCGGCCTGGTGTTTCCCTTGGGAGGAAAGGAGGAGCCGCTTAGTGAACGGCGGCAGTGTCGAGGCTGGAGGCGCTGAGGACGCTCAGACCGCAGGGGGTGAGAAGGAACCCGATGAGGTCCTGCTCGCGGCGTTGCAGGTCAAAGAAGCCAGCCACTCCAGCAGGAGAGCCGGGGACATTGACGAGGAGCGGTCCACCCGCGCCATCCCCGACGAGGAAGCCGGAGAGGGGGGCCTGCTGGTTAGGCAGACGGCAGCCCACGTGGGTGAAGCGGGTGTTGGTTTCCGTGCTGTGGCAGCCATTGCAGGTGTTCAGCGCGAAGTGGTGGCGGACCATGTTGGGGGCGGTGAAGCCGGTGGTGGCCCAGGCATTGGAGCCGCTGGTGAGGCTGATGGGCATCATGACTGCGCGGCCTCCAAGGAAGGGAGCGAGCGGGCCACCAGGGACCTGATTCCACTCCAGAGGCACCTTGTGATTCGGCGGCGCGGGCACGGTGGTGGTGATGTAGTTCTGGAGGAAGGCGGTGGCATCAGAGTCTTCACGGGGCGTTTGTTTGACGGTGACAGGACGGAGATGGCCGGCATCGCTATCGTTTTTGAAGATGGCGAATTCACGCAATTCCCAGGTGGCGTTCAGCAGGTTTTCATTGGTGCGGAGCTGGTGCAGGGCACTGTTATTGGGACGGCCAGGAGCGGCGTTCAGGCCGGCAAATTGGTCGGTGATGTTTTGCAGCGCGGCATTGTAGACCGGGCCGAAGGGGATGCACTGAAGGTTGGCCCATTGCTGGGCGTAGGCGTGGAGGGAGCGGCAGTCGTTCTTGGGGACGCAGTATTCCATGATGACGAGGAACTCATTTCCCGCGCCGCCGGGGACGGGTCCACCTGCGGTGCCACCGCCGTTGGGGTTGCCATTGCCGTAGCCACCGCCGCCCCCGTCGATCTCGCGGTCACAGAAGCAGAAGACGAAGCGGCCTTCCCCACCGTTGCAGGCAGGTTCACAGGGATCTTCCTTGCCGCCGCCGTAGGTGACATTGCCGCGAAGGTCGAGGCGGTTCACGATGGCGAGGAGGCGGAAGGGGGCTTTGGCCATATCAAGGGGCGCGTTGGGTCCGCCGCTGACGGCTTCCCATTTGGCCAGGATGGTGGCGAGCATGGCGGTGCGCTTGGGCACGGGATCGTTATTGATGGTCTGGTCAAAAACCCAGGAACGCAGCCAGCGGCGGGCGAAATCCGAGGGGGTGATGCCGGAAACCGGGGTGTTGGCCATGTCGGTCATCAGCTTGCCAAAGGACCAGGCCCCCATGGGAGTGCCCTGGCCGGTGCAGGGGTCGAAGCTGCGCACCGGATCATTCACTACACTGAGATCGGTGATGAGCAGGGTCTTTTGCCAGGTGGGCAGCTGATTGCAGGGGGTGATGCCGCCGAGCGGGCCCGGCGCGGGAAGGATGATGGGTTTGGTCGTCGCGGAGGGTGCGATGCCGATAGGGATAGGCAGGGCGACGGGGCGGCCGGCGAGGAAATTATCCAGCTTTTGCACCGATTCAGCCGTGCTAACCGTGTTCTGGCTGCTGACACCACGTCCGGTGAAAACCGGCTGGTTGACCAAGCCGGGAGGCAGGCCGTTGAGGAAGGCGCGGGCTTTCTCCACTTCCTTCAGCTCCACCGGCACCTTGCCCGTGAAGTTGCGGTCACCGGCGACGGCATCGCCTTCCGTGCCATCATCCCGGAAGATGACGACTTGCTTGTCGATGAAAAAGGGCACGATTGGAGGAGCCACTTCACCGGGAGGGAGGGTGGCCCGCATGATCGCCTCGGTGCCGTTAAAGCCCCCGGCGACGATATTGACAAAGCGGGGCTGGCCCGGGGGCAGACCATTCAAAGCGGACTGAACCTCACCGATGCGGCCATCGGGACGGCGGATGCGGACAAAGCGGTGCTCGGCATCAATGGGAAGTTCTGCCTCAAGGCGGGCTCCGGGCAGGGCCTCACGGAAGGGCTTCCAGGGACCGGCGGGATCGGCGGCGACTTCCACTTCACCATTCCCATCCACGCCCACAATGGGTTTGCCCTGTTTGAGGCGGATTTCCAGACCGTCCTGCATGACGGGATCGGCATTGGCCGCTACCACGTCGCCATAGGCGACGGGAGAGGCAGCGTAACAAACCAGAGCCAGAGTGAGCGACGCGAGCGCCCGGCGTGGCGGCGAATTGAGACCTAGATGTTTCATGGAGTTCAGGAGTTGAAGTGAATGATGGCGGGGGCCTGCCATGCCGGTATCCACTCCGGCAGGCTGGCCCTCAGGCGCTCAATCGCGGGTTCCTGCGGCGGCTGGCACTTTTTTTGAAAAAAAGAAAAGAACCACGGCGGTGGATTTTCCTGCCCGGACCCGAGATCGAATTTTAACCCCGGGAGGATGCACCACCATGAGTCTGGAAACGCTAAACATCCCACCGGATCCACCCAACTCCCATCGTGTCAGGGCCGTGCCCGATCATGCCCATGGTCTTTGGCTTCATTCGCGTAACGGCGTCGTGACCGCAACAGCAGGCCAATGGCAGAAAAAGGCAGGAGCACTGATTTGAAGAGCGAAATGCGGCATAGCACTCCGAACCAGAAGACAATACCGGCATCCCTTCCGTTCTCCGGGTGCTGCCGCATGTCATCGAAGATCCAATTCACGTCGATCTGAACTACAAGGAGCGACAGAACTGCGGCACCAACAAAGACGCCACTCCATCCGAAGTAGCGTGCCGGGCAATAGGCTATCGGGATAAAAGCCAACCACCACCCGGCGTAATAAACGATCTCGTAAAGTGCAATTCGGAAGAGATTCATTGCTCTGGAGACGCACGCCAGCCTACCATCGTTCAATCACCCTCACCCTCCCAACGGGATGGTGCGTCGAACGAAGACCAGGAACCAAGTTAAAAAAAGGCGCGGAATACTTTTGGGATATGGATCAGGGCTTGACCGCTTTGAGTTCCTCCTGGGTCCAGGGGGCCTGGCGGGTGGTGAGGGCCTGGCGGATGGCGGTGACTTCGGCGCTGGTGGCGGGGCGGTTCCAGCTATGCCAGCGCTCGCCGGCATAGGTCATGACATCGGCGATTTGCTGGTCGGTGTGGGTGTGCTCCAGCGGGGGCATGAGGCCGGCGCCGTAGGTGACGCCGTCGATGGGGCCGGTCTGGCCTTTCAGGAGGATACGGGCGAGCGCGCCAACATTTCCGTTGTTGGCCAGCCAGGCGGATTTGGCCAGGGCCGGGGCGAGGAGGGAATCCGCCGCCTGGAGGCCCATGCCATCGATGCCGTGGCAGGACATGCACAGGTTTTCGTAAACGATGCGGCCCCGGCGGGCGGTGTCGCTCAGTTTGTCCTGCAGGGCTTCTTTTTTGTCATGATCCTGCACGGCCGTGACCAGCGGGAGGGGACGGGTGCCGGGGGTGAATTCGGCGGGCTGTCCTGCGGCACGCCAGGCGAGAAACACCTGGGTGGCCACCTGGGCATCGGGATCAGCGGCCATGGCCTTCACGGCTTCTGTGGTGGCTGGGTCCTTTTGCTTGAGCCATGGCTCTGCCAGTTGCACGGCGGCGCGGCGCACCCGGGGCTCCTTGTCTTTGAAGGCGGCCAGCACGGTTTCCTTTTTCAGGGCATCCAGGCCACGCAGGGCCCAGAGGGAATG
>Ga0114967_10001623_pt1 | contig 18877 bp, 14 predicted proteins | sample M_130628_MF_Meta_FD_92639 | JGI IMG/M metagenome (GOLD analysis project Ga0114967, IMG submission 92639) | Freshwater microbial communities from Lake Montjoie, Canada to study carbon cycling - M_130628_MF_MetaG | ecosystem: Environmental > Aquatic > Freshwater > Lake | place: Lake Montjoie... | reverse complement strand
TGCGACGCCATCGCTCTGGCGGTGGTAGGGCCGGATACTACTCCGGCGCTCCGGTCGGACCTGATCTGCCACTTCAACCGGCAGGTGTTGGATAAACTGCCTTTGAATGAAGATGTGACCCCCGGCGGGTTGCGGCATCATCAGGTCATTGTGGGATCGGTGTATCGTGGTGCGCCTCCGGAGGATTGCCCGTTTCTCCTGGACCAGATGTGCCAATGGCTGAATGCCGACTTCAATCCGCCCTTGGGAGAGGATTCGCGCATTCCTTTTGCCATCCTGAAGGCGGGCATGGCGCACCTCTACCTGGCGTGGATCCACCCTTTCGGAGACGGCAACGGACGAACCGCGAGGCTGCTGGAATTCCATATCCTGCTGGAAGCCGGGGTCCCCCTGCCGGCGGCGCACCTGCTAAGCGACCACTATAACCGCACGAGGGCTGAATATTACCGTCAATTGGACCGGGCCAGCAAATCAGGCGGCGATGTGCTGCCCTTTCTGAAATATGCCTGCCGGGGCCTCGTGGATGGCTTGCGGGAGCAAATCAAGGAGGTGAGAAACCAGCAATGGATGGTGGCTTGGGAAAACTACGTCCATGAAGTTTTCCGCCGCCGCCGGACCTCTGAAACACATAAACGGCAGCGGGATCTGGTGCTCGCTCTGGGCCGGCAACCCGGATTTGTGGACGTCCCGCAAATTCCTGATTTGTCCCCCGCTCTGGCGCGGGCTTACGCCCGTCTCACCCCCAAAGGTTTGCAACGGGATCTCAATCATGTTTTCGAAACCGGTCTGATCGAACGCCGCCATGGAAAAGTGCGCGCCAAACGGGAGATAATCCTCGCATTTTTACCGGCGCGTGCGGCAATGCCGGAAACGGATTTCCCTATCTGATCTCCGCCTGCATTCCTTCATTCTCTCCTTCGCCTTTCACAAGCAATTCGCTGCGCCCTGGAGCCACCGCCAACCGAGATGAGTTTTCCGCAGCTTGCGTGCTCATCATGGACCCGATGAACCCGCCCTGGCGGAGTAAGCTATTCCAACTCCAATTACAGCTCCTTTACGACCAATCCGTGAAAGCTTTGCTTCAAACCACCCACTCCAGCTGATCGACAGCGATCTGGTGCCAGGGGTGTTTTTTCTTCAGGCAATGGATGACGGCGCCATCACTTTGCTCCTCCACCTGGAGGACGGTGTAGCGGGTATGACGGTCCTGAAGATACCGGCCAGCGGTCGGTTCATCTGTAAAGCGTTCGGTCTCCAACTCCAATGGTGTGCTGCTCTCCAGGGCTTCTCCCCGTTCATGCACCCGGTAGTAAACTTTTACTTGGTGGGTTTTCATGGCTTGGTTTATTTAGGATATTTGTATATCCATTGCACATACTAACCCGGAATCCCGGCAGGCACTAGTCCTTTCCTTGTGGCGATTTCGTCAGATTCCCTGGTCCTTGCTCCGGAGTTTTCTCCCGGGCCGGACCTGAGGGGGAGTGGAAATCAGCAGCAGTGTGCCTTGCCCACGTGGGCCATGCCATCGTGGCAGGCGGGGCACACGCCGAAAAATTCCAGCTCGTGATACACGTGATGATAGCCGGATTGTTTTTCCAGGGTTTGCTCCAGGGTCCGCACCGGGCACTCGATGTCAATCTCCGCAATCTTTCCGCAGCCAGTGCAGACGAGGTAATCGTGGTGCTGACCATGCTGCACGAGAATGAAATAGGTGGACCGGTCATGCAGGCCGAGACGGCGGACCACGCCATGTTCCTCCAGCTTCATGAGCAGGCGGTAAACCGTCGCGGGATCGCACTGGCCGGAAAGGCTGGCGGTGGCGGTCAGGTCCACAATGGTCATGGGCCGGCCATGTTTCGCCATTTCTGTAATCAGCAGGTCCAGTGCCTTGGTGCGCCGCAGGCCCCGCCCGCGCAGTTTTTCCACCACGCTGGCTACGAGAGATTCGATTTCGGCTGACTTCATTTTCTAATGTAAATACGATGCCGGGCGCTTCCCGGTGCAATCGCAAAGCCAAGCCAGGTTTTTCATTGCGCGCCTGGGCCACTGCCCCGAACTTCCCATGCTCCTACTCCTGGGGAAAAATCTGAAACCGAAACCAATGGAGCGGCCTCAACTGTTCCCTTTAAATGCTATGAAACTCCTGGTCTCTCTCTTCCTGCTCGCCTCCCTGCCTCTGCTTCGGGCACAGGATCTTCCCCGCGCCAACGCTCTCGAAGAAGATGCCGTGCGCGCCATTCTTGGAAAAAAAGGCATCATCACCGGCAAGGTGACAGATGCCTTCGAGTCTCCGAAAGGCCTGACTTTTCTGAATCTGGAAGGCGGGAAATTCACCGTGGTCGCCTACAAGGACAGCTATGCGAAGTTCGAAGGCGGCAGCCCGGCCAAGCTTTACAAAGGCAAAGTCGTGGAAGTCACCGGCGAGGTCTTCGAATTCCGTCCGAAGGGGGCTTCGAAGGATGATCCGGGTAAACTTGAGATCAAAATCAACTCGCCGGATCAGGTCAAAGTCCTGAACACAGCGGAAACCGGGCCGGTGCCGGAAACCAAACCCGACGACAAGGATAAAAAGACCGGTGCCAAGTCAGGCAAAGACAAAAAGGATTCAAAAACCAAAAAGGATAAAAAGGACGCCAAGGAGAAGAAGGACGCCAAGCCTGAGGAAACCCCTGAAGAAGACCCCAAGCCTGACGAAAAACCCGGGGATAAACCGGAGCGGGTGGACCCTAAAAAGTTCTTCAAATAGTCCCGGAATCAGCGTTCCGAGCCAGGTGCCGTCTTTGCCGGTGGTGCTTTCAGGCTGGTTAAAAAGGCCACCGCATCGCGGATCTGGCGGGGGGTGAGGATGCCGTGCATGGGAGGCATGACGGAGCAGGGCGGGGTGCGCTCCGCGATGTCTGGCAGAGGCAAGCGCTGGAGCAGCATCGCTTTTCACATCCCCTGCAAGGCTGGGTTGATCCGCAGCTGCGGTCCGGACGGATTATTCCATCACCGTGATAGCGGTCCATGGGCCCGTGCTTTGTCCCAGCAGGGCGGGCCAAAACCAGCTGGAGGGATCCTGAAACGTGAGCCCGTGGCCATCGGTGATCAGCTCCCGCACCCGGCGCACCGGCCCTGGGCCGCTAGCTTCATAGCGGCCCCACAGCCGCCCTTCGTCATCCTTCCAGGCAGGCACGGGATGCATGGTATAACCGGAAGCCTGCAGGCAGTCCGCGCTGGAATGCAGCTCCCGGCTGGCCCGGAAGAGCCGGCGGAAAATCACGGTGCGGTTACTGGTGGAGCGGAAGACATTCATCTGCCCCGGAAAACCTGCCGCGAAGCGTGCTTCCGCCTCACAAAATGGCACTGGGCGCAGCCGTTCCCCTTCAAACCACGACGGCCATTCCACGGGGGCCTGGCTGCGCTCCGGCAGATCCGGGGACCGGTGCCCTATCGCAAGAAGTGCGGACAGCACCACTGCACTCCCCCACGCGTGGACCATCGGCCGGGGCAAAGGCAGGGGCGGGGGAATCACCGGCCGGGTGATGCCCTGGCCCATGCGGCTGGCCAGCGCCGCGAGACTGGCCGCAGCCATGACGAATAACCCGACGCCGATTCCTTCGTGCGTCCACTCCGGCCAATTCACGAGGTGGGCTTCCGGAAAAAAGAGGATCGAGGAGCGCACCCCATTCAGCAGCACCACCAGGCCAAGGCCCAATCCCAATAGCAAAACCGTGCGCTTGCCGCCCAGGCCATCCCTTGCCGCCAGCGCCGCCGCTGTGAACAGCGTGGTCCAGAGCATTTTCACCCCACTGCAGGCTGCGTCCACCCCCACGGTGTGGTCACGCCATTGCAGCAAGGTCCCGGTGCGTTCTGCGTCCAGCCCCAGCAAACCCAAAAGCGTCCGCGAAAATTCCGCCGTGATCAGCCGCAGCGGATAGCCCGCAAAATATTGCAGCGAGGCCACAACCGGCAGGCTCAAAAACAACAGCGCCACAATGCCAGCCTGACGTTTGGGCAATGCCAGCGCTCCTGCCAGAGCCGTGACCAGACACGCGCCCCGCACCAGCGGTGGCAATGGCAGCACACCCTGCGTCAGCACCAGTCCCAGCGCCATCCACACCCCGTATGGACTAATCTGGATTTCCCGCCGCCGTTGCCATAGAAAATAGCCCGCCGTGGCCAGGGCCGCCACCCCCAGAGGATCGTCAGAACCATCCGTCATACGGGCCAGCCACCAGCGGAAGACCGGCCAGCAGGCCAGCGCCAGGCCACCCGCGATGAGCACCAGGGGAGACACGCGGAAAGCAGGGAATGGGGTTGTCATGAAATGAAACCGGTAAAGGTAAAATAAGTGAGGAGCTGTCCTGGGGGCCCGCAGCAGCCATCTGCTGCGGGCCATTGGGATTCAGCTAGTAACGCCGGCCCCGTCCCGCCAGCACCAGCAGTGCCGCCACCGTGACCAGCAGGAAGCCACCCGGCTCCGGCGTGATGCCGGTGGTGCCGTTGGCCGCCACCGCTGTGTCAGGAACTCCCTGGGGCAAAGGCAGGGGCTGCACCACGGTTTGAGCTGCCGCGAACGCCGGGCGGGGCGTTTCATCCACCGCCACAAAGCTGGTGTATTCTGTCAGCAGATGATACGTCAGGCCCAGGGTGGTGATTTCCCGTTGCTCCCCGGCCCCGCCATTGTTTGGCGCCAATTGGGCATCATCGCTCAGGCGTCGGATCCGCTCCCGGGCCCAGAGGGTTTTCAGCGCTGGGTTGGTGGCTCCTTTTTTCCAGGCTTCTGCCACATCAAAGCCGAAGCTTACCGGCTCCCGGCCTGCCTGGCCCCGGATGCGGATGTGGCCTTTCGGTTCCCCGCTCCACTTGCCGAAGATCTCCACCGGGCGGTCCGCAAACACATCCGGCACGCCCGCTGGCTCCACCTGCTGCACGGTGAATCCCTCATACTCCACCTTCACATCCGTCAGGACGGGCGATATCACATAGTCACGGAAGCGTTGGGCGGCGGCGGCACATTCCTTCGGCTCCAGGACAATGAAGGGCTCACCCCGCCCCGCACGGGCGAGGCCCTCGATCAGAAAACGGTTCACGCTGGAGCCTATGCCGAAGGCGAAGAAATTCGAGCGTCCGAGGTTTTTCCGGACCAGATCAAAGGCGGTCTTCTCACAGGTCACGAAGCCATCTGTCATCAGCACGATCGAACGGCTGCGTCCTTCATCCCCGGGCAGTTGGAATGCCGCCTGCAGGGCGGGCAGCAGTTCCGTGCTGCCGCCGCCGCCCTGCTGGTTGATCATGCCCAGCGCTTTGGTGATATTTTCCTGACTGGCCGGAAGCGCGCCGGGGGCCAGCACATTCGCCGAGCCTGCAAACAGCATGACGTTGAAGGAATCCTGTGGTCCCAGACTGCCGATCAGCTGGCGCACCAGATCCTGCGCTGTATTCAGCGGAAAGCCGCCCATCGAGCCTGACACATCGAGGATGAACAGATATTCCCGTGGGGGAATTTGCTCCGGTTTGACCCGGGCCGGGGGCTGCACCGTCAGCCAGAAGAAGTTTTCCTGCGGCCCCTGATCCAGCAGCAGGCCGGCCGCCACCTGCTGGTCCGCCAGTTGATAGCGCAGCACAAAATCCCGGTTTCCCGCAGCTGCAGACACCCCGGGCTTCAGTTCCAGATGCGGGGTATTGGCATCCGGGAAAGTGATATCGGTTTCGTGGGACACACATTTCAGCGACTGCACGGGCATGCCGGTGCGCAGATCCACCTTGATGGAAAAGGGCGGCAGGGCCGACCCCGCTTCATTTTTCGGGGGTTGGGTTTTCAGATAGGGATTCTGCACCCACTCCTCCTGCTGATCCGCCGGTTGCCCCGGCCTCTGGAACCGGGGCCCCACCACCGTGGGAAAAACAAACTCATACACGCGATCCGTCGCGGAGATCGTTTCCGAGTAGTGGAGTGTGACCTGCACTTCCTCCCCGGGACCAATGTTAGCCACCTGCATCTGGTGCACGTTGGGCCGTTTCTGATCCAGCAGGGCCGCCGTCTTTCCTTCCGACTTCGCTGCGGTAAAGGTCGCGGCCGCCTGCTGTTTTTCCTGGATCTTCGCTGTGATGATCCGCCCGCCGATGTTCATCTCCATCCCATGCACCGCCGCACGGGTGGACGAGGGGAAAACATACCGGGCTCCGATCGGAACACTGCCGTGGTTGGCATACACCTGGTGCACCACCACATCCGCGATGGTGCCTGACACCTGCACTTCGACTTCAGTCTTCTGCAATGGGAATGCTGCTGCCGCGCCGGTTCCGCCTTCCACTTCAAAGTAGGGTGACAGCGTTTTGCTTCCGCCAGGGTCGCCGGATTCATCCGGCCAGGCGTGGGAGGGACGGTTTTGCGCTTCTGCCTGCAACAGCAAAGCGCCCGATAGGGTCAGGATGGAATAGAGTCGTTTCATCGTCTCCATCCATCGCCCCGGAATGAGGAGGAAAGATGAAGGCGGGAAGAAAGTTGTGTGAAAAAGCGGAGCCCAATTGAAACGGAATATTCCCGCTGCCGTGCTTGAACCCGGCGGGGGAACCGGGCATGATCCGGAATGAATCCCTCCCTGAAAAAGCCCCGCTGGACACTGCTTGTGGTGTTATTGATCATCCCGTGGTTAGGGGTTTTTCTCCTGAAGACCCTGCCGGCTCTGGAGCGTTATAGTTTTGCGCAAACGTTTGCCACCCTTGGAGCCATCGTGGTTTCCCTGCTGTTGGTGGCCCTGTGGCTGCTGGCTTTCAGCCGTCTCCCGTGGGCGGCCCGGTGGAAAGGCCTGCTCGGCTTGCTGCTCGCGCTGGGGGCGACTTGGGGGATGATCCGCAAGGACGGCTACATGGGGGATTTTCTGCCGCAGTTTTCCTTCCGCTGGATGAAAAAGCCAGGCGAGCAATTGACCGAATTGGCTCCGGTGGCAGACGCAGGGAGCCTCCGCTTCACAAGCGATCAGCCCGGGGACTTCCCGCGCTTCCTCGGTCCGGGGGGACGGAATGATCAGGAGGCGGGCGCGCTGGCGGAGCAGTGGTATCTACAGACGCCGAAGGAACTTTGGCGTAGTGAAATCGGCCTCGGCTGGGGAGGATTCATCGTCGCCGGGGACTATGCCATCACCCTGGAGCAACGGGGAGAGAACGAAGCAGTGGTCGCCCGGGATGTGAGGAGGGGTGCCGTCCTTTGGAGTCACCAGGACAAGGCGCGTTTTGAGGAAGACATGGGTGGCACCGGCCCCCGCACCACTCCCCTGGCCGCCGGTGACAAGGTGTGGACCCTGGGAGCTACTGGCCTCCTGAACTGTCTGGATGGAAAAACCGGCCGCCTGATTTGGATGCACGACACCCTGAAGGATGCGGGCCACGAAAACCTGATGTGGGCCAAAAGCTGCAGCCCGATCCTCGTCGATGACCTGATCGTCGTCACCCTGGGCAAAGGCGAAAAAGCGCTGGCCGCCTTCCGCGCGGCGACGGGTGAACCCGTATGGCGGGGCGGGGCGAACGATGCCGGCTACGGCACTCCCTTGCTGGCGGAAATCGCCGGCGTCCGTCAGATCCTCGCCATTTTCGGCAAAAGCGCGGGCGGTTATGATCCCGCCACCGGAGCCACGGTCTGGGAGTGGAAGGATGACTTCAAAAGCGCCCCTGCCAATGTCGCCAATCCTCTGGCCTTTGGAACCAGCAGTGTTTTGATCTCGATTGGCTATGGGGTAGGTTCCACCCTGATCAAATTCGATCCAGCCGCGCGCACTCCCACTGCCTGGCCCCACCATATCGAATGGCAGACCATGAAGATGAAGCCCAAATTCACCAATCTCGTGGTGCGTGGTGGGTTGGCCTGGGGCTTGGATGATGGCCGCCTCAGCTGCCTTGATCTCACCACCGGCACCCAGGTCTGGCGCGGCTCCAGCTATGGCCACGGTCAGGTCATGGGAGCCGGGGACACCCTCATCATCCAAAGCGAAAAGGGCGAAATCGTTGTCGTGAAAGCCTCTCCCACCGCCGAAGAAGTCCTCGCCCGCATCCCCGCCCTGACCAGCAAGACCTGGAACAACGCCTGCCTCGCCGGGAACCTCCTGCTGGTTAGAAATGACCGCGAAGCGATCTGCTTTGAACTCCCTGGTAAAAAGTAACGCCCGGATACCGTCTTCCAGCAGGCGGGCGCATAGCCCTCTGTTGTGGGAAGGATCACAGCATTTCGAAGGGCTCACTCGAAGGCAACGGGGATTGGCGGTCCTGGCCGGGTTGATACCGCAGGGCTTGCTCCCGCTCAATCCAGGCATCATTTTCCAACGGGCAAAGGCGGGGAGGTTCCGGGAGCCACTCGGTGACCTCCGGGAGATCGAGGTCAAGCCAAGGCGCCGGTTTCATTTGGCGAGGTGGCTGAATTGGGGGAAGTGGTGGCTGCATCCGTATTTGGTAAATAGAGTTTCCAGGGCGGCCTTGTCAAGGATGTCCGGGTTTTGTTTCAGGAGTTCAGCGATGTCGCGTCCGTCTTTTTCCAAGCGGTCTGGATTGCTTTTAATGGCATGCAGCTTCAGTGCGATGAGGCTGGGGACTCCGGGCACCCGCATGTTTACTGGCCCCATGCGGTGGATCACTGATCCAAGGAGAAGTTTTTCAAAAGTGTCAGGACTGACCACCATCACATCCACGTCATCGACAGTCATTGAAGGATGTGTCCATCGGGAGAAAATCTGGTTCTCAACGGCTTTTTTGTAACCCGATTTGGTGAGGACGGCATTCATTGCGGGGAGATCCCCTGTCGCTACCATTAGATCGACATCCTTGGTAAAGCGCACTACTCCATGTGCTTCCAAAGCTCTTCCCCCTATGAGGAAAAACCGCAAATCACCCCTCAGTTCGGCGCGCATCAATATGTCGGCCAATGCAAGCATTTGCGATTTGTAATGCACGTCCCGCCTCACCTCAAGCTGTCATTGTCCGGGTCCTGAGCCTGAGCCCATGCAGTTGGAGGCGGATTCTTCTGTATAGGTTTTATATTAGTTAGTCCAGGAATAAAAACTCGTTGGAGCAGAGGAGAACCTGGGCGTAGGCGGCGAGGGCGGAGGCTCCAGGGCCGCCGAAGTCGGCGGTGGCGTCGGCAAGGATGAGCTGGGTGGTGAGGTCCCGGATGACGGGGGACCAGGCGAAGGAGTCGGAGTTGTCGCTGCCTTGACTGTCGAGGATGAAGTCGAGGGTGTCGCCAGGCAGGAGGGCGATGTTGCGGACCGTGGTGTCGGTTTGGCCTTCGGGGGAGACGGGGAACGTGCCGAGAAGGCCGAGGCGGGAGTGGAAGATGAAGGCGGTGATGCCGCTGCTGGCTTTTTGGGGCAGGGCGGCGGTGCCGGTGAGATCGACGGTGGCGGCAGCCGGGGCGACCCAGCGGCGGATGGCGGAGCGGGCGGCGTCCGGGCCGGGGTGGCCGCCGCCGGCGGTGAGGTTGACGAAGCCCAGCGCGGCATCCGGGAGTGTGGCGGAGGGAGCCCAACGGTTTTCCCGGTAGTCGGGGAAGGGGGTGAAGGTGGTGGTGAGGGTGGCGGGGTCGAAGTTGCCCCAGCCGTTTTGCCAGGCAGTGCCGGTCTGGCGGGGTTGCTGGTTGAGGTCCTGGAGGCAGGCCAGGCCGAGGGCGATTTCGTCAGGATCGGGATCGCGGGAGAGGATGGTGCGGTAGAGTTGGCGGATGATAGCGGGTTGGTCTGCGGTGGTGGGAGCGTTGGCGGCAAGGCGGTCGGCCTGGGCGGTGATGAAGGGGCTGTTCATCATGTAGAGGGCCTGCTGGGGGACGGTGGTTTCGAACCGCTTCGGCGCGGTGGTGTCGGGGCTGGCGAAGTCGAAAGTGCGGAAGAGACCGGGGAGGTTTTGCCGGTCGATCAGGCCGTAGAGGGTGCGGCGGGCAGGGCCGGCGGCGGTGACCATTTCCTGGCTGCGGCCGCCCACTTTGCGGTCGAGATTGCCGCTCACGCTGAGGAGGGAGTCGCGGAGGGCTTCGAAGTCGAGGCGGCGCCGGTTTTGCCGCCAGTAGAGGCGGTTTTCGGGGTCTTTGGCGGCGGCTTCCGGGTTGGTGATGCTGGATTGCTGCCAGGTGCTGGAGAGGAAGATGGAGCGGATGAGCTTTTTGGTGGACCAGCCTTCGGTCATGAATTGCGAGGCGAGCTGATCAAGGAGGGCGAGCTGTTCCGGGCGCGGGGTGCGGACGCCGAAGTCGGATGGGGTGTCCACGAGGGGAGAGCCGAGCAGCCAGGTCCAGACGCGGTTCACCCAGACGCGGGCAGTGAGGGGGTTTTGTGGGGAGGCGATGGCCTGGGCCATTTCGAGGCGGCCGCTGCCGTTTTTGAAAGCGGCACGTTCGCCGGCGGGGGCGAGGGCTTTGAGGAAGCGGCGGGGGACCTGGGGGCCGGGGCGGCCTTGATTCCCCCGGAGAAAAATGACGGGCTCCACGGGCTGCTCTTTATCAGTCAGGACCATGGCGCGGGGCGGGGCTCCGGGGTCGGTGGCTTTAACTTTTTCGACGGCTTTGGTGAGGCGTTCCAGCTTTTCCCTGTCGCGGGTGCGGTGGGGCAGGGGCTCACCGTAGCGGCGCAGGAGTTTGAGGTAGGGCGAGGATTTGGCAGGCCCGGCGGCGGCAGGATGGGTGCGGCGGAAGCTGGCGAGGTTTTGCTCCTTTTTGGCCAGCTGGGCGGTGTATTCGGCGTTGATGAGCATCTCGTCGCGGCTGCCGATGATCGGCTTCTCGGCGGGTTCCATGCTGCTGGCGAAGACGCCGTAGAGGGAATAATAATCCGCCGTGGGGATGGGGTCGAATTTGTGATCGTGGCAGCGGGCGCAGCCGACGGTGAGGCCCTGGGTGCCGCGGAAGACGACGTCGATGCGGTCGTCGATGATGTCAGGCTCGGCATTGAGAAAGCGGCGGCCAAGCGTGAGGAAGCCCATGGCGGCGAGTTCCTGGGGCTCCTTGGTGGCATCAATGGCTTTGTCAGCAGCGATCTGGCGGATCAGGAATTGATCGTAGGGCAGGTCTTCATTGAAGGAGCGCACCAGCCAATCCCGGTAGGTGTAGGCGTAGGGGTAGGAGCGGTCTTCCTGAAACACGTAGCCTTTGGTATCGGCATAGCGGGCGATGTCCATCCAGCGGCGGGCCTGGCGCTCGCCAAAGGCGGGGGAGGCGAGGAGCTGATCCACGAGGCGGGGAAAAGCGTCCGGCGAGGGATCGGCGGCGAAGGCCTGGACTTGTTCAAAGCGGGGCGGGAGGCCGGTGAGGTCGAGATAGGCGCGGCGGATGAGGGTAGCGCGGGGGGCTTCCGGGGAGAAGGTGAGGCTGTTTTTTTCCAGGCGGGCGAGCACATGCGCATCGAGTGGCTGGCGCACCCGGCCGACGGCCTGCACGGGCGGCGCAGGGGGCAGAAGGACGGGTTGGAACGCCCAGTGCTGCTTCCAATGTTCCGTGGCGGCAGCGGGGGCGGCTTCGTCCGGCCAGGGGAGTCCCTGCTGGACCCAATCGGTGAGGATGGCGATGGCTTCCGGGGAGAGTTTATCGGCCTTTTTCGGCATGGGCTCGGGGCCTTCGGCGTGATTGATGGCCTTGATGAGCTTGCTGGCTCCCGGGTTGTGGGGCTCGACGACCGCGCCGTAATCGCTGCCCCGCAGGATGGCGGCGCGGGAGTCGAGTCGCAGGCCGTTGTTTTGTTTTTCCGGGCCGTGGCAGGCATAGCAGTGTTCGGCAAGGAGAGGCCGGACCTTGGTTTCAAAGACCTGCAGCTGCTCCGGCGGGAAATCGGCGGCCAGAGCAGGCACGGCGGCCAGGCTGGCGAGGGCTGCGGGGAGGGGGAGCCAGGAGCGGGAAAGTAACATGAGGGGTATTCCTTCTTACGCAGGTTAGGAGGGCGGGTTTTCGCAGCGGGGCGAATGAGGCGGATTCCCGCAGGAGCATTTTTTTTGAACAAGCCAACCTGGACCACGGTCAGATGGCTTCGGCTGGTCATCATTGGTGTAACCAGCCCCATCGGGAGGTCGTCGGTGGAGAGAACAGGGTGGCAAATCAAACTGCTGCCTGATCTTAACCCTGAACCCTCCCGAAAATCAATGAAACGTCACCTACTATTCTCTGCACTATTGCTGATCCCTGCTTATTCCAAAGCGGAGGATGCTCCCGATGTGCCACCTCCAGCGCCCGCAGCCGTTCCTGCCGCACCCGTGGCTCCGGCTCCAACTGCTGCTGATACCCCTCCGGTTCGGGCGGGGGGCTTCCGCCACCGCATGATGGAAAAGTTTGATGCGGACAAGGACGGGAAGCTTTCCGAAACCGAACGCGCGGCGGCCAAGGCGGCTTTCAAGGAGAAAGGCGGGGAATTCCGGGCCAAGGTGCTGGAACGTTTTGATGCAGACAAGGATGGCAAGCTTTCCGAAACCGAGCGTGCCGCCGCCAAGGAGGCGATGAAGGAGAAAGGCGGCGAACTGCGCGCCAAGGTGCTGGAGAAATTTGATGCGGACAAGGACGGGAAGCTTTCTGACACCGAGCGCGCCGCAGCGAAAGCAGCCTGGGATGCCCGCCAGGCCAAAAAGGGTGCCAAAGGAAAAGCCTCTGCCGGGGACAAGGGCGAGGACAAGGCCAAGGAGCAGCACGCCCGCCTGCTGGAAAAATTTGACGGGGACAAAGATGGCCAACTTTCCGAGGCGGAGCGCGCCAAGGCCCGCGAAGCCCGGAACAAACGAACCGGAATTTGAACCTGATGTCTGTTCCCTGAATCCCCCAGGACCCCCTTTCAGCCCGGAACCGCTCCCCGCCGGACGGTTCCGGGCCTTGCCATTTTCTTCCCTGCACCCGTTCCATTAACCATCGCCCCAATACTCCACTCATGAAACCAATCGTCCTCCATGCCTCGTGGCTCGCCGTTGCGGCGGGTGCCTTCTACGCCGGCTCTGTCCTGCAAAAACCCAGCATCGATCCCGCCACGGGACGCACCCGCGTCGTGGCTGCCAGTGGGACTCCCACGGCAGCTGAGCGTGCCGGGACATTGAAATCTTCCGCGATTTCCCGGGATGCCTCCATCGCTGATTTCCTCAGCCGTTACGAGTTGGGCTCCGGCAAGCCGCTCACTCCGGAAAAAATGCGCCAGGCCATGTCCGAGGCCCTGCGGGAGACGGATCCAGTGAAGAGCACCATGCTGTTTGCCCGGCTCCTTGAGGAAATGACCCCGGAAAACGCCGCCGAAAGCATGGCCACCCTGCGCGAGAGCATCTCCGGATTTGAGATGATGCGCTACATGCCCCTGCTCGCCTATCAATGGGGCACGGTGGATTCCAAGACCGCTTTTGCTGAACTGGACAAGCAGGACGGCCGCATGGGCATGATGGGCAAGCCGATCATCCTCGCCGGTCTGGCCAGCAAGGACCCCGCTGCCGCCATCGCTTGGTTGGCAGAGCAAAAGGAACAGCCCGGCAAGGAATATTATACCCAATCCATCATCAATGGTCTGGCCAAGTCCGACCTGAAAGCCGCTGTCGACTTCGCCGCCAAGCAGGAAAAAGCTGAAGACCGCACGCGCTCGGCCCAGACCATCGCCGAAGAAAAAATCAAAGGCGGCATCGATGCTGCCGCCACCTGGGCCTCCAATCTCACGGATCCCGACATGAAAAAAGGAGCGATGCAGACCATCGCCAACCAAATGGCCCGCACCGATCTGGCCAAAGCGGCGGAATACGTCAAACAATATGCCAACGAAACCTGGGCCAGCGGAGCCGTCAGCGACGTGGCGGGCCGCATGGCGAGGAAGGACCCCCAGGAGGCGCTGGCCTTCGCCACCTCCATCTCGGGGCCGAATCAAGCCGTGGTTTATCGCCAAAGCATTGAAGCCTGGGTCCGCTCTGGCGATACAGGTTCCGAAGCCGCGAGCAAATATGTCAACGCCATGCCGGCGGGAGCCAACCGCGATGCCTCTGCCGCCGCTTTGGCGACGTCCATTTCACGGGAAGATCCCACCAGCGCGATCGCCTGGTCCTCGAACATCGCTGACCCTAAAGTGCGTGAGGAAACACTTGTCGAAGTGGCCCGCGACTACCGCCGGAGCGACCCCGAAGGCTACGCCGCCTGGCTCCCCGCCAGCGGACTTTCTACGGAAGCCCAGCAGCAGGTAAATGAGCGTGGCGGCGACCGGGGCGGCTGGCGCGGCGGTCCTCCCGGTGGCTTTGGTGGCTTCGGGGGTGGCCGTGGCCGCTGATGCCGGGTGGCAGCACCTCCCGGAACGCTCCTCACAGGGCGGAGAATGATGGTTTACCCCATCTTCTCCGCTCTTTTTTGTGCCCATGATGGGCATGGCCCGACCCCTGCCGCCCATTTGAAGTGCGCTTCGCGGTAGTTTTAAATGGCGGCCAGAGGCACGCCACTCCCAGTCTTTCCAAGTGGCGGCGGAAGCCCGATGCTCCCCTGCCGCAGCACCACCGTCGTTCCTCTCGGACTTGGAAAGATGCCGGACAGGTCATTGCCGGTAACGGGAGGCCTCCGGCAAACGCTGGATCGGTTTTTGGAGATCACAGGAGGCATCCTGCAAATGCCGGACAGCAATCCGCAGTTCACAAGTAGCATCCGGCAAACGCCGGACAGCAATCGGCAGTTCATAAGTAGCATCCGGCAAGCGCCGGACAGCAATCCGCAGCTCACAAGTAGCATCCGGCAAGTGCCGGACAGCAATCCGCAGTTCACCAGTGGCATCCGGCAAATGCCGGACAGGTGGTCTCAGCTTCAGGCTTAAGTCCTGAGGGACGCGCCAATGGATTTACGCTTCCAGCTTGAACTGCTGGAGGCGGCCCCAGGGGGCCCATGCCCCGTTTTTTGGTGCTTCCTGGTTCCGGGTGATGGCAAGGAGGAGGGTGGTGCCGTCCGGGCTGTAGCGGGCCTGGGTGATGCGGTGCTTGGTGTCGATGGAGTGGAGCAGGGAACCATCGGCGGCGGAGAAGAGGGCGGCATTCCAGGTGCCCTGGGCCTGGCGGCCGGCCATGAGGAAGTGGGTGCCATCCGGATGCCAGGCGAGGGATTCCATGAGACCGGTGCCGTGTTGGCCGTCTTTGATGTGATCCTGGAGCTGGCCGGATTTCCAATTCCAGCGGTGCCAGGTCATTTTGCCATTGCCGGCCATGGGGTCGCCCATGGGGCCCATGCCGCAACTGAGCAGGGTGGAGCCGTCGGGGGAAAAGGCGAGGTCGTAGATGCCGCCGCAGTAGTGGTGGGTTTTGGTGGTGCCCCAGGAGGTGTAGTCCGGGGTATTCCAGGTGGTCAGGGGTGAGCCGTCCTCGCCGGTGGGGAGGTGCCAGATGCTGATGTCGCCCATCATATTGGCGGCGGCGAGGTGCTGGCTGTCCGGGCTGAAGGCGCAGCTGAGGACCGGGGGGCCGAGGTGGAAGGCGGCGGTGGGATCGCCAGTGCGGGCGTCGTAGACCCTCACGGTGGGTTCGGCGGCGGGCGCGGGTTCGTATTTCCAACCCCCGGCAAGGTATTGCCCGGTGACGGTGGCGAGGTGGCGGCCATCCGGGGAAAGGGCGAGGGACCAGCTCCAAAAGGGATGGGCCTGGACGCTCCGGATGCAGCGGCGGGTGGCGGTGTCATGCCAGAGGAGTTGACCATCGTAGCCGGCGGTGATGACCGTCTTGCCATCCGGGAGGATGACGCAGCCGCTGGCGTAGGAGGCGTGTTTGGTGTCGAAGGCTTCGACTTTGCCCGTGGCGGTTTCGAGTTGATAAAGGGTGCCGTCCACGCAGGTGAGGTAGGCGTGGAGGCCATCCGGATGCAGGGCAAGGCCGAGGGCTCCGGTGGGAAGGGGATGGTCCTGGAGGCGGGTGAGTTTCATGGGCCTGGGTGAGGGAAGGGATTGGGCAGATCAGGCCAGAAGGTCAGGCGAGGAGTTCGCGGATGGGCGGCGCGTGGTTTTCGACGCGGTGGAAGGTGGGCATGTTTTGCAGGTCGTATTCGCCGTAGGGGTCGATGCCGAGGGCGCTGAAGATGGTGGCGAAGAGGTTTTGTTCGTTGTAGGGATTTTCGATGACATTCACGCCATCGGGGTCAGTGGCCCCGGTGACGACGCCGCGCTTCAGGCCGCAGCCGGTCATCATCATGCTCCAGGCATTGGGATAGTGATCGCGGCCGCGGGCGGGGTTGAGCCAGGGGGTGCGGCCGAATTCCCCCATGGCGATGACGAGGGTGCTATCAAGGAGGCCGCGCTCTTCGAGGTCGGTGATGAGGTGGTAAAGGACGCGGTCCAGCTCCGGGACCAGCATTTGGTGGATTTCGTGCTGGAAGACGTGGTTGTCCCAGTTCATGCCGTTGGCGACCATGACGAAGGGCGCACCTTTTTCCACAAGGTGCCGGGCCATGAGGCTGTGCTGGGCGAAGCTGCCCGGGCCGTAACGTTCGCGGTCGGCGGCGGGGAGTTTGTTGACGTCGAAGAGATCGGCGCTGGCGCTCATGCCTTTGAGGCGCTCGAAGGCGGCATTGTGGCTGCGGGCGAGGGGGCTGCGGCGGTCGCGTTCGTATTTGGAGGTGAGGAAGCGGCGGAGGGTTTCCCGGGATGCCCGGTCGGAGGCGGGGATGGCGTCGGTGGCGGTGTTGAGGAACTTGGTGTATTCGCCGCCGAGCCGGACGGGGGCGTGTTCCGCGCCCAGCCAACCGGCCCAGTTGCCGGCTTTGAAGGACTCAAACTCATTGCCGCCGGGGATGGGGTCGAGCAGGATAAAATTAGGCAGGGCGGAGTCGAGGGAGCCAATGGCCTGGGAAAGGGAGCTGCCGAGGGTGGGCCGGGTGAAGCCGGGGCGGTCGGGATTGCCGCGCTGGAGGAGGGAAATGGCCTGGAAGTGCTCGGTCTGGGTGGTTTTCATGCTCCGCACGATATTCAGCTGGTGCGCGATGCTGGCGCAGCGGGGCATGAGGGAGGAGAAGTGGATGCCGGGCAGGGTGGTGGGGATGCTGCCAAAGGGACCGCTGCCGGAGCGGCCGGGCTTGGGGTCCCAGGTTTCGAATTGACTGGGCGCGCCGCAGAGCCAGAGCAGGATGCAGTGTTTCTGGGCCTTTTTTGTCTCGGCAGCGAAGAGCGGATTGTGAAAGAGACCGGAGAAGCTGGTGGCGGTGGCGAGGGCACCAGCCGTGAGGCCTTTCAGAAAAAGACGGCGGTGAAGGTGGTGGTCGTGCGGGGTGCACTGACCAGCGGGCGGGGTAGGGCTGGTGCTCACGGGGTGGTTAGGAATTCGGTGCTGGTGAGGAGGGCCCAGAGGAGATCCCGGGTGGCGGCGGCGGGATCGCCGGACCGGGACGTCAGGAAAGCGGTGGCCTGGGTGGATTCATCGGCATCGGGGAGGCGCTGGTGGACGGTGAGGAAGGCGTCGCGGACGCGGGCGGCGGGATCCGGCAAGGCGGTGAGGCGGGCAGTGGTGTTGCCGGGCGCGGCGCTCAGGATTTGGGTGAGGGCGGGGGAGTCGGTGAAGAATTGAGCCTGCTGGAAGGAGGCGTTGGGCTCGCGCGGCATGACATCCGGCAAAGCGGCGATGAGGCTGCGGCGGAGGGTGTCATCGGCAGGCGGCAGACCCGCCGCGATGCGCCAGGATCGGGCGATTTGCTCGGCAGCGAGAGGGCGGCCAGGCGCCGCGGCGAAGGCATCAGGATCGGGCGCTGCCCCACTGGTTCCTGGCGGGCCAAGGGCGTAGGGGCGGCTGAGGATGATGCCCCGGATGAGCCGGCGGATGTCCTGGTGCTTGGTGAAATCCTGGGCCAGCCAGTCGAGCAGGGCAGGGTGGCTGGGGACATTGCGGGTGGTCATTTCATCAACCGGATGGACGATGCCACGGCCGAGGAAGATGGCCCAGGTGCGGTTCACAAAGGCCCGGGCGAGCAGGGGATTTTCGTGGGTGGCGGCGTCGGCGAGGGCTTCGCGACGGGAGAATTTGGGGATGCGGTTTTTCGCCGTGGGGTTTTGGTATTTGTCGTCGTCGTCCGTTTCCTTTTGTTCGCCGGCGGGCCAGGTTTCGGGCACGGTGTGGCCGGTGAGAAGGGTCACGGTGGCGGGTTGGGACTCTTTTTTGAGGTTGGTGAAATTGATGAATCCCCCCACGGCTGATTCGGCAACCTCCCGGGTGCCTTCGATGTTTTTGCTGCGGTTGAAGGCGGCGACGAGACCCCAGTAGTGGCCTTGTTTGATCTCCCGGGCGAGGGGGTGATCGTGGCACTGGGCGCAGTCGATGCGGGTGCCGTAGATGACCGGGCCCACGGCTTCGGCGATTTTCTGGTGCTGGTCTTTTTGCTCGTAGAGGAACCAGGAAGCGCCGGAGGTTTCCGGCGTGGTGGGCCGGGCCGTGATCAGATCGTGCACCGTGTCCGGCCAGGGGCGGTTGGTGGCGAAGGCGTTTTCCAGAAAGGCCCACCAGCCGTTGGTTTTGCGCTGGTCTTCGTGTTTGGCGCGGGTGCCGCTGCCGAGCAGGATGGCGTCCCAAAGCTCCCGCATGCGGACGGGGTAGTCCGGGGAGGCCAGGATTTCATCGGCCAGGGTGGCGCGGCGCGTGGCGGCAGGGAGGGCGAGAAAGGCGTCGAGTTCCGGGCCAGTCGGGATGCGGCCGGCGAGGTCGAGGTAAAGGCGGCGCGCCCATGTGGGGTCTTCCAGGGCCGGAGCGGGGGTCAGATGGCGCTGCTCCCAGGTTTCGGCAATGAGGGTATCGATGGCCTGGGCGACGGAGTCAAACTCCCGGGGCGGGGCCGGGGTGGGAGCGGCGGGGGCTTGGGCTTGGGCTTCGGGCTTGGCCGGAAGGGCCAGGATCCATTCCTTGATGAGGGCGATGTCCGCGTCGGGCAGCTGCTTTTTGGGCGGCATGTGGGGGTCCGCGTCCGCAGCGAGAT
>Ga0114967_10001619_pt1 | contig 18914 bp, 15 predicted proteins | sample M_130628_MF_Meta_FD_92639 | JGI IMG/M metagenome (GOLD analysis project Ga0114967, IMG submission 92639) | Freshwater microbial communities from Lake Montjoie, Canada to study carbon cycling - M_130628_MF_MetaG | ecosystem: Environmental > Aquatic > Freshwater > Lake | place: Lake Montjoie... | reverse complement strand
ATTCGTTGAAGAGCTCCCGCAGCAGCGGCACCCCCAGCACGATGCCAGTTTTGTCCACATTCCGCTTGGAGAGATAATCGGCCAACCGATGGAACGGCCCCAGATCGCTCACCAGCACCATCTTGCCCACCGCCGACAGCAGATCGACGCGTGTGAGAAAGTCGGCGTCCTCCACCTGCCCACGGTCGCGGAGGTTGTTCATCGTGATCTCCATGATCTCGACGATTGCCCCACGCTGTGGCACAGGCGCCGCTCCCGGAATCGGCGCGGCAGGCTCGGGCGTGGCTGTGTCCTGGGCAAACTGGGCGGCGGCCTGTGCGAGCATGTCGAGGTTGAGCCGGGTGACCGGGGCGAACCGGCCCCGCTCCACCAGCACCCGCTTCTTGCGGATCGCGTCGGACGCCAAGAGCGGCTTGCCATCCACATCAAAGAGCACCGCTGGAGTCGTGCCGATGCGCACCAGATGGAGGGCCATCAGCCGGTTGTCAACGCCGGCAAACACCGGCCCGCTCATCTGCACCCAGTCGATCTCCAGCCGATCGCGTCCCACATCCTCCATGAGCGCTTCGAGCAACTGCTTGGGATTCTTGGCTTGGTGGAAACAGGCATGGATCAGGTTGACGCCCAGCCGGCCCAGGGCATCCTGCTGGCGCGAGTTCCCCGGATCGAGCATCCGCACGTGCACCAGCACATCATTGGGCTCGCTGCGCGGGGCGTGCTGAAAGCGCATCCCAACCCAGGCGTGGCATTCGTTATTACCGGCATGGGACAGGGCCGCAGCGGTGTCGGCAAAGGCGAAAAACCGCGTCGTCGGGCCACGCGACTCATCGAGCCGCTCCCGCAACAGCGTGAACTCGTGGTTGAGCATCTCCTCGAGACGCTCGCGGGAAACATAACGGGTGGATTTGCCGTAGATCGCATCGCTCACCTTCATGTCGTAGGCCGACATCGACTTGGCAACCGTGCCCGCCGCTCCCCCCACCGAGAAAAACCAGCGTGCCACCTCCTGGCCGGCACCGATCTCGGCGAACGTGCCGTACACGCCGCTCTCGAGATTGATCGACAGTGCCCGCTGGGCAATTGGATCGACGGCCTGATTCATGCCAGAAACTCCTTGGGTTTGGGGGGACCTGCTGGGCGACAGATTGCCCAGCAGCCGACAGCGGCAGCCGATTCTACCGCCTCGAGTCGTATGCAGCGATCAAGAGTGACTCAGCCGGCTCCCGCCGCCCACTGTGGAATTCCCTGCCAAAGTCGTAGATTGAGAGGGAGAGGCAGTTGCCAGCGTGCATCGCGTCGGGCTGTCTGTCATGGAAGGTTGTTGGCCATGCCCGCCCGAGACCCCAATCCCCCAGTCGCTCACAGCATTCCCACCCCGCGCCCCGCTGAGGGGAGCACCCTGTTTGAGTCGTTCGATAGCTGGGCACAGCTGCTCAAGGCAGCTTCGCCGGCTGAATCAGAGGTCAGTGACACCCCGCCAGCCGCAGCCGACACCAGCGCCGAAGCCCCGATCTTTCATCCGCTCCAGAGGCGAGCGATGGGGCTTTTGCATATTGTGGACGATGGGCGCGAGACTGGCGAAACAATCCGCATCCGTGACGACTGGGTGGTGATCGGGCGCAGCGAGGGGAAGGTTGTGATCCCGCACGACACTGCGATGTCGGCCCGCCATGCGCGGATCGACCGGCTCCCTGACGGTTCCTGGCAGCTCAGCGACGAGGGGAGCGCCGCGGGGACACTCGTGCGGGCCGCCGCCGCCCGGCTGCGCCACGGATCGATTGTGCAACTCGGTGCCACCCGACTGCTGTTTGAAGTTGAAGCCACAGGCTCCGCCTGTCTGGTGGAGGTGCGCTCAAATCATCTGGGCCGTCGCCACGAGTGTGGGGGGAACACCACCATCGGTCGCGCCGGCGGAGCGGCAGCGATCACCATCGACGATCCATTCATCAGCCCCCTCCATGCCGAGATGCGGCTGACACCCCGCGGCTGGAAGATGATCAACCGCGGGCTCAATGGGCTGTGGGTGAAACTGGAGACGCCGGTGAAAATGGCTGGCCCGTCGCAATTTCTCTGCGGCGAACAGCGGTTTGTTTTTGAACCGCTGCTGGGATAGCTCGCTGGAGATAACAGCCGCCATTGGCTGGATGCGGCGGCAGCAGACCAAAAAACCCTTCGGAGTTTCCTCCGACCGCCACCCCGATTCATTCCACCAGCCAGTCGGGGAGCCTGCGCACTTTTCCCTCGGCATCGACGCACACCACCACAGTGGCTCCGGTGGCGATGATGACCCCTTCACGAATCACTTCATAGCCATGTTTGATGCTGGCCCCACCCATCTGCTCCACCCAGGTGCGCAGCGTGAGCAGATCGTCGTATGCGGCCGGGGCCCGGTAGCGGCAGGTGGCCTCGGAAACCACCATCATCAGCCCGGCATCCTCAAACTGCCGGTAGGTCGCCCCGCGGGCCCGCAGCATCTCGGTGCGGCCCATCTCAAAATAGGTGAAGTAATTGGCATGGTGCAGCCGCCGCTGCCCGTCGGTTTCCTGATACCGAACCCGAATTTCGATCTCATGGGATGCTCCAGACACAGGTTTTCGCCTCCTCGGGGGATGGTCGGGCCGGCGGGGAGTGCTCCCCGGCCTGCCGCAGGTTCGTTGACCGACTGACTGCGGAGACTCTATTCTCTGTCGGCGATTCTTTTCCAGCGCAGAAACAGGCGCTGTGTTGATTCCTACCTTCCGATGGAGCAGGCGAACGTGAGCATCGGCGACTCGAGTGACGGTGCGGGGGTTGGCTTCGCCACTGCCCGCGGACGCAACTGGCCAACGCTGCGACAGTTCACGGTCTTTCTGGAAAATCGGGTCGGCCAGCTGCTCGAAGTGGTGCGCCGGTTCGATGGGTCGAGAGTGCGGATCGTGGCGCTGTCGATCAACGATTCCGGCGAGTGCGCATTTGTGCGGTTTCTCGTCAGCCATCCGGATCAGGGTCGGGAGATTCTCGAGCGCGCTGGCCTGGCGATCATCGAAAGCGATCTGATCGGCGTGGAACTGTCTGACTGTCCACAGCCGCTTTTGCGTGTCTGCACAGCGCTTTTGCAGGCGGAGGTGAACATCATTCAGGCCTATCCAATTCTTGTGCGACCCCGCGGCAGGCCAGCGGTGGCGCTGATGGTCGACAACACCGACATGGGGTTGGAGACCCTCGGCAGCAAAGGCTTCACCATGATCACCGAAGGGGATCTCGACGAGGATTAGAACGCCTCTCACTCAAACATGCCGTCGGGCAGCCCCTGCACCTGTCGCACCACAATCTTCGCAATGGTGTCCCAAGCCACCGCGGTGAGCGTGACCGAACCGTCGACTGCCTGGCTGGCAAACACCCCGTGGGTGCCCCGCGACCAGTTCGTTTCAAACCACTCTGGCAGGATCACGCTCCCCCCGGTGAGATGCAGTTCGACGATGCCGCCATGCTCGCGTTCGACCCACAACCGGGCCACCAGCATGGCTGTGGGGTTTTCCTGTCCAGACTCACAAGAAGGGAGCGGGAATGTGGGGGGCTGGTATTCCTCGGCAGCGGAGGCGGCTGGAGATACTTCCAGCGTCTGATCCCGCTGCGGCTGGGGGCCCACAGATTCCGGTTGAGGGCCCACGGGTTCCGCGTCCGGTCTTCCTGCGGGCGCGATTGAATGCGTGATGGGGGGCTGCCCGACAGGTGGCGGCGCGGCGGGTTGCGAGGTGAGGGGAATCGTGACATCAACGCCGCACTTCGAGCAGGCACCACGTTTCCCTGCCAGCGTCCGCGGCACGAGGATGCGATGGCCACTGGGGCAGAAAAACGAGATTCCATCGCTCCCGCCGGCGGGGTTCTGGGGGGCGGGTTGGTCGGCCATGGCAGGACTCCCAGACAAGCCGAGAGGGCGGGGAGAAACAACCCTCGTATCCGGCAGTGGCTTTGAAGTGTAGCAGGCCTCGCAGCGAACCAGCGCGGCGAAAAGGGAGCCTGTGCTTGACGGCCGTGCCACCGCCTCTGACACTGCCCACGTGGCCCGCGAGGTCGCGCTGCGACTTCCGCCTCCCGCTGGCGGATTGGCAGCGCCTCCAGTGGCATTCCCAGTGAGTGGCCCCATGCCGATTCAGGTTCTCTGTTCCGCCTGCAAGGCGACGTTCCGCGTGAGCGACCAGTTTGCTGGGCGAACCGGTCCATGCCCGAAGTGCAAGGCGCCGATCACGATCCCAGCCGCTCCAATCAAGTCGGTCACGGTCCACGAACCAGAAGCACCTGTCACAACCTCCCTCGGCACCGGGCGGGCACCGGAAGCGCCCCTGAAGCGGATCGATGTGGTGGTTTCGCCTCTGGAATGGTTTGGCATGGCGGCAGGCGCCGTGGCGATCGTGGTGGCGGCAGGGTTGGCCCGATTGGCTTGTGGCCCCGGCCAACTGCCGACGTGGCTGCTCGGCCTGGGGGCGCTGGCCGTGGCCTGGCCCTGCGCGGGACTCGGCTACGCCGCGATGCGCGACAAAGAACTGGAGCCTTACAGCGGCAGCAACCTCTGGCTGCGGACGCTTGCCTGCGGGGCCGTCTATGCGCTGCTGTGGGGGGTCCACGGCATAATCCCCCCCGATCTCACTTCCGAGATGTGGCAGTGGCTCTTCATCGCCCCCATCTTCTTTTTCGTCGGGGCGCTGGCGAGCTTGGTAAGTTTTGATTTCGACTGGGGCACTGGCGCCATGCACTATGGCTTCTATGTTATGGTGACGGCCCTGCTACGCTGGCTGGCCGGCTATCCGCCGGTGTGATGTACACACTGTTGGTCGAAAACGCCAGGCGTCGGCATGTCGTACCACAATCTTCCAGAACTGCTCGCCCTCGACTCCGCTGTGCAGGGGGTGCGCATCCCGCCAGATGTGACTGTGCCGCTCACGCCGCGCGTGCGGGCGCTGCTCGACACCCCCTCCCTGCACCGGCTTTCAAGAGTCAGCCAGCTGGGATTGGTGGCGCTGGTCTATCCCGGGGCTGTCCATTCCCGGCTGGAGCATTCGCTGGGCGTGTATCGCCTCGCGCTTGAATTCCTGGCCCACCTCCGCCGCGACCAGCGGTTTGTGGCTGCCATCAGCGAAGACGACGCCGCTGCCTTCACCGTGGCGGCGCTTGCGCACGACATCGGCCACTGGCCCTTCTGCCACCCGATCGAAGACATGGGTCTGGCAGAACTGCCCCGGCACGAAACCCTGGTGGCGTCGCTGCTGAATCAGGGGGAGACGAGGGAGATTCTGATTTCCCAGTGGCGGCTCGATCCTGCCCGCATTGCCGCCCTGATCGACGGGACCGCCACCGACCGCGCCGGCCGACTGCTCCACTCGCTTCTCTCCGGCCCGATCGACGTCGACAAGATGGACTATCTCGCCCGCGACAGCCTCCACGCGGGCGTGCCTTACGGCCGGCACTTCGACCAGTCGCGACTGCTCTCGAGCCTCTGCCTCGACGAGGCCGGGGAGGCACTGGCCATCACCGATAAGGGGCGCACGGCAGCGGAGCTGATGGTGTTCGCCAGATATGTCATGTTCAGCGAGGTCTATTGGCACCACGCCGTGCGTGCCGCCACCTGCATGCTGCAACGCGTGGTGTGGTTGCTGCGCGACCAAATCGATGTGCCGCAGCTGATCCGGATGGATGATCGAACCTGCATCGGGTGGCTCCAGACGGCGTCCAGGGGAACTCCAACAGAACCGCTCGTGGAGGGCCTGTTTGGCGCCAGCCGGGGACTTCTCAAACGGGTGACGACGTTTGACGCCCTCAGCCACCCGGCCCTCCATCGGGCACTCGCCGGCCGCTCATATGCCGACAAGGCGCAGGTGTCAGCGCACCTCGCTGCCAGCCTGTCGGCGGCGCTGGGACGACCGATTCCGCCCGAGACGCTCATCGTCGACGCTCCCCCGGCAGAACGGGAGGTGGAGTTCAATCTGCAGGTCAGAGGCCGCCCAGCGCATCAGGAGGCAGCCCCCCTTTGGCATACCCTGGCGGAACTTTCCCCCGTGGTGCGCAGCCTCGCTCGGGAGCAATTCGACAACATCGTGAAGCGGGTGCGGCTCTTTGCCCCGGCCGATCTGGCTGGAGAGATCGCCGCCTTTCCCGCTCTGGAGGAACTCCTCCTCAAAGCCTCAACTGCCAACGGTCAGTCCAACCAGACTCAGTGAGACCGACCGACTCCGGCCGGAACCGCTGTTTTGAGGAACACCCCTGCAAATCAGGGTTATTGGCTTACTCCTGCACCACCGGTCCGCCGGGCAGTTTGCCCTGTTTGATGAGATCGCCAAACGTCACCGAATCGGGCTTGGCCGGATCGCTCGGCATCCCGGCCACCTTTTCCAGCGCCGCGCGAATCTTGGCCACATCCTTGGCGTCTTCCTTCTTGTCGAGCAGATCGGCCAAGGCGTGGCCGTAGCCGTTGCGGTCCTTCTTGCTCTTGCCGACATGACAGACGTTGCACTTGGCCGTCTCCACTTCGGTAGCCAGTGCTTTCTCCGCAGGATCGGCGCTGTCTGCCTTCACGTACACAGCCTTGAATTCATCGGCAAACTGCTTGATCGCATATGCCGGCCGCGCTGCGGCACCAGCCATCACGGCCACTGCCACGCCTGCCAGAATCGCACCGGTATTGCTGCGAACCCACACGCTGCCTGACATCATCATGCTGTCTCCCTGACTGCCCGTAAAAAAGCCACGAACCAACGGCCACCGGCCATGCTTCCAACCCTGATGCCGCCGCTTTGCCTCAAAGTCTTTCGGCATCCCAACTGGGGAAACTTGGCCCTCGACCAACGTGGGTTCATTTTACTAGAACCAGAACGCTGCTGAGGTGTCAAGAAATGGGATGCAGCGGCCGGTTTTTGCCGTCGCTCATCAGCCCTCTCAGCTCAGGGCTCCCCAAATTCCCACTCGGCCCCCTCTGCCCAGCCGGCGATGCCCGGCACATGCTCAAGCCCCTGCGCGGTGGCGTGGATGTCGATCTCCTCCCGTTCGGCCAGCGCATCGATCCTGCGAAACAGCGCGCTCCCCTCGTAGCGACTGCCGCCGTCGAGCCATTCGATCGCCCCGCGGTAGCCATCCGGAGCCCCCATCCCCGACTGCTCCAAAAAGGCCCGGCCAGGAGGGGTGAGAAATCGGCAGTCTCCAGCAAAGGCATGGAGTTGCGGGGGCAGCGGCCGCTCGGGGGAATCGCTCAACCAAACAAAACCCTCGCGGCAGGCAAACAGCCCACCGCGCAGGGCCAACCGGATCGACGCTCCCCGCGACGCGGTCCACAGCGCCCCATTGGCAATCAGAAACCGCTGCCCGACCACGCACCGTCCGCCCGACCAGACGACATCCACCACCCCGCCCGCTGAGGCATCGAGAAAGCCCCCGTAGCCACTGACGTTCATCCGGTCCAAGCGCATGCCATAGCGAGGCCCCGCTGCCCGCACATCCCCGGCGCCGGGCTGCCCCAGCAGCTTGATGATCGTCGCCTCATCGTCGCCTGCCGGAGGGCTTCTCGGACGAGCCCCGGGCAGCGGCCCCTGGCGGCGCATCTCCAGTTCACCATTCGCACACTCAATCACGCCCCCCGCCGCCAAGGCCAGCATGACTGCCGGCCGGGGTGGCGTGGCGGGAACATCCATCCTGAGGTGAATGCCCTGGAAGGTGAGCGTGCCCGACTCAATCGTGCAGGCGGCCACGGCGTCTGCGACGGCCGCCCCTGTCTCAGCAAGGTCAGGAACATAGCGAACCACGGGCGTCCATCCTGCGGCGGCCCGGAGCGTGACGTTCTTTCCCTGCACCACGCAGGGCGATCCCCACGGGATGCTGTCGCCTGCCAATTCGATCACTTCGCCGTCGGCCGCCTGCTGCAGGGCCTCCGCACATGAACCAACTTCGCCCGGCTGCTCCGGCACCTCCACCACGCGCCACACCCGCCTGCCGTCGACACCCTCGACCGCGGCGGCCTGCTCCTGGGGCACAGCCGGCTCCTCCTGCCCCTCGGCCCCCCCCACCACCGCTTGGCGGCTCCTCACGGCGGCCCCCTGCAGCCGCTGCCAGACAGACATCCCCCACATTCCGAGCACGACGGCGGCCAAGCCGAGCAGTGGCACCAGCCACGGCCAGGGGGACCGCCGCGGCCGGGCCACGGGCTCTCCCTCGACAGCCGTCTCCACCTTCAGATCGGCGATATCGAACCCCAGTTCATGGGCCACCCCTCGCAGGTCGGCCACCAAGCCAGCGGGCCGCTGGTAGCGGTCGGCCGGTTGCTTCGCCATCAACCGGGCCACCACCCCCGCCAGCCGCTCAGGCACATCGGGCCGCAGCGCACAGACATCGGGCGGCTCCCCCTGCTGGTGCTGCAGGAGCTTCTGCACCACCGTTCCCTCGGAGAAGGGCGCCCGGCCGGCGAGCATGAAAAACAGCGTGCAGCCGAGCGAATAGAGATCGCTGCGCACATCGGCGTCGCGGGGATCGCGGGCCTGCTCCGGCGAGATGTAGTCAAATGTGCCGAGCGTCATGCCGCTGACGGTGAGATCCTCTCGCCCTGCCACTGCCTGCATGCGCGCCAGCCCCATATCGACGACCCTGGCACGGCCGGCCGGCGTGATGATGATGTTCGAGGGCTTGATGTCGCGGTGGACGACGTCGCGCTGGGAGGCATGCTCGAGCGCGTCGGCCACCTGCGCGGTGAACTGGATCGCCAGCGGCACCTCCAGCGGCCCATGGGCGGCGACAAACTCGCGGAGGTTGGTCCCTTCGATGAACTCGAAGACGATGAAATGCCAGCCCTTCTCCGTACCCACCGCATAGACGCGGCCGATGTTCTCGTGGTCGAGCCGGGCCGCAGACTGGGCCTCGTTGCGAAACCTGCGCAGCAGTTCAGCGTCGGACGACTGCTGCTGCGAAAGCACCTTGACGGCCACAACCCGATCGAGCGTGGTGTCGACCGCCCGGAACACCGCCCCCATGCCCCCGCCCCCCACAAACCGCTCCAGAGTGTAGGGGCCCAGGCTCTGCCCCTCGAGGGCCCGCCCAATCGCATTGACCGAGCTGATCTGCGTTCCAACCCCTTCCGGCCGTGCCGATACAACCGTGGCCTCAGCCCGGTCGTTCCCCGGGAGAGCCCGCGAAGGAGCCTCCGGAGTGGCCTTGGATGGAGGGGATGAGGAATCCATGCAACGGGATCCGGATAGGATACAAGGACTGGTTTCGATTGTAGTCCCCAGCGGCAACCGGCACCGGTATGCCAGCACCGCCCGCACAAAACCACGGCTGAACGCCTTATGATCCGCTCAACTCTCGTGACCTGTCTTGTGGCCTGCCTGCTGGCGATTCCATCTCGAATCGCGACTGCAGCCGCCGACGAAGCGACCCCCGCGGCGGCGATCCATGTGCATGATGGCTTTGCCGTGGAACGGATCTATTCGGTGCCCCGCGAACAGGGATCGTGGGTGGCGATGTGCTTCGACAGCAAGGGACGCATCTACGCGTCTGACCAGGGCATGCGGCTCTTTCGCATCACACCACCGCCGGCCGGTTCGGCCGCCCCAGCCACGGTCGAGGTGGTGTCGGATGAGTGGGGCTTTTCCCAAGGCATGGCCTTCATTCAGGGTCGCCTCTACCTGATCCAGCATGGCGATCGCGCCCCGGAAAACCCTACCCCCGACCGGCTCCTGCGCATCAGCGACACCGATGGTGACGACCGTCTCGACTCCGCGGAGACACTCCACGAATTTCCGCTGGTGACCGGGGACGCCGCCAACTGGGTGGAACACAGCCTGCATGCAGTCGTGCCGGCCCACGATGGCCGCTCCATTGTGATCATCAGCGGTGACCGCAACGGCCTCCCCTGCAGCGCGGGCTGCACACCCAAGCATTGGAACCGCGACAGCTGGGATCATGGCTTCACTCCAGAGCCGTATTCGGGCGGGTGGGTGGTGCGGGCCGATCTCGACGGTGGGAACATGGAATATCTCTGCATGGGACTGCGCAACGCCTACGACATGGCCTTCAACCGCCATGGCGATCTGTTCACGTTCGACAGCGATCTGGAAAACGATTTTGGTCTGCCGAACTACCGCCCCACGGCGATCCGACAGATCGTCAGCGGCGCCGATGCCGGCTGGGGTGGGCGGGCCGGCGAGATGCTCTGGAGCTGGACGCCCGCCTGGGAAGAGATCCAACCACCCCTGAAAAATATCGGCCCCGGTTCCCCCACGGGGGTCTGCTTCGGCTCCGGCGCGAGGTTTCCCGCCCGCTATCAGCAGGCGCTCTATGCTTGTGACTGGAGCTATGGCCGGATGTTCGCCGTCCATCTCCGGCCCGAGGGGGCCAGCTACACAGCCGATTCCGAACCCTTCCTGAGCGCCCAGGGGCTTCCCATCGCCGACGTGGCGGTATCGCCCGCCGATGGAGCGCTTTATTTTCTCATTGGTGGCCGTGGCACGCAGTCGGGCCTCTACCGCGTTGTCTACACCGGCGGCGAATCGACCGCACCCGCCGCCGACGAACCGCTCCCTGATGCAACGGCCGCAGCCCAACGCTTGCGCCGCCAACTGGAGCGATTTCACGGCCGGGCTGATCCGGCTGCGATTGAAGAAGTTTGGCCGCAGCTGGGCCATGCCGATCGGGCGATCCGGGGGGCGGCCCGCGCAGCGATTGAATGGCAACCGGTGGCTCAATGGAAAGATCGCGCCCTCAGCGAATCCGATCCGCGCACGGCCCTGCAGGCGCTGCTGGCGCTCGCCCGCTCCACAGATGGCGATCCATCGGTGCAGCCGCTGGTGCTTGAGGCGCTGGAGCGGTTGGATATCAAGTCGCTCCCTCCCGACGAACAGTGCTGGTATCTGCGCATCCTCACCGTCTCGGCCAGTCGCCACGGCCGGTATGCGCCCGCCGTGGCCGCGCGGCTATTGGCAAGGCTTGAACCGCTCCTGCCGTCGCCTGATGCGAGAGTCAATGAGGCCATCGTGGCGCTGGCCGCGGCGTTCAACAGCCACACGTTCCAGATCCCGACGCTCGACCTTCTGGAGCACAGCCGGACGCAAGAGGAACAGGTGGCCTACACGCAGGCGCTGGTCAAGTCGGCGGCGAGTGCCGCCTGGACGCCCGAGCTGCGCGAACGTTTTTTCAAGATTGCCACAGAGCGGCTACCGCAGTGGAAGGGAGGCGCCACAGCCCGGGGGATGCGCGACCACCTGCTCCACATTGTGGTGGCCATGCTCACCGATGCGCAGCGTGCGGCGTTTGCCGACCAAATCGCCGCCGCCCGACAGCCGAGCCCGGCCGTGCCGGCGATCAACCGACCGCTGGTGAAACAGTGGAGCATGGACGATCTGGTGCCGGGCCTCGACGCCGCCCTGGCCCAGCCGCGGGATCTCGACCGGGGACGCCGGCTGTTCAGCGCCGCCGCCTGCATCGCCTGCCACGGCTTTCAAGGGGAAGGAGGCCTGGGGGGCCCCGATCTCACCACCGCCGGCAACCGCTACACCCCCCGCGATCTGCTGGAGAACATCCTCCTTCCGAGCAAAGTGATCAACGAGCAGTATGGGCTGCTCGTCTACACCAAAACCGACGGCACGACGCTGATCGGCCGGACCGTCAACATGGCAGGCGACACCCTGATGGTCGCGACCAATCCCAACGATCCCGGCGGCAGCGAGGTGCGGTTTACGCTGAACGAGTTGGAAAGCACGACGCCATCGCAGGTGTCGTTCATGCCACACAACCTCCTCGACACGCTCTCGCAGGAGGAGATTTACGATCTCCTCGCCTACCTCCGCGGGAGGTAGACTTATCCCCTTGGAGCGGGCAGACGCTGTCGCCCCTCATTCCTCTCTTCCGCAGGAAAAAAACCATGGCCGATCTCGAAACCGATGATCCCCGCATCCTGGGACCCGTTGCCAATTGGTCGCTGGCGGTCGGGGGTGTCCTCGCGCTGTTGGGAGTGCTGTCGCTGGCCGCCCCCTGGGCCGCAGCCACAGTGATCGATGCCTTCTGCGGGGTCACGCTCGTCGCGGCGGGCATCGCGCAGGTCGCGCTGGCGGCGGGCACATTCACCCGTCGCGGCTTCTGGCTGACGCTCCTGTGCGGCGCGCTGTCGATCATGGGGGGCGCTGCCATGCTGGTGCTGCCGAAGGCGGGGATCGAGGCACTGGTGGTGTTTCTGGGCTTGATCCTGTTGCTTGAAGCCGCCGCCAAGCTCACCGCTGCCACCACCATGCGAAGTGAACTCGGGCGGGAATTTCCCTGGGGCTGGCTGCTGTTCGACGGACTGGTCACCGGAGTGCTGGCAGGCTTGCTGCTGACGACCAAGCCCGCCGCTGCCGGCATTCTGCTCGGCGTCTTTGTCGGGGTGAACCTGCTCTCCAGTGGCCTGCTGTTTGCCACTACCGGCTTGTGGTTGCGGCGGGAAGGGGCCCACCTGCACGGGTGAGCCAGAGAAATCGCCACAGAAAAAAGAGCCCCGTCAGCACCATCCAGGGGAGATACCCGGCCCACACTCCAGCGGCGCCCCAGCCGAAGTGGAAGGCCAGCAGATAGACCGTCGGCAGGCTCAGGCCCCAGTAACAGATGAGGTTGGCCACCAGCGGCACGCGGTTGTCCATCAAGCCGCGCAGCGCCCCTAGGCTCACCGACTGGATCCCGTCAGAAATCTGATAGATGCCCGCGATCGCCACCAGCGTGCTGGCCAGGCGGGCCACCTCTTCATCGTCGGTGAAACAGCGGGCCAGCCACCCGCCGCTGGTGGTGTAGACCAGCGCGCAGGCCGCCATCAGCCCGGCCCCCAGTGCCACGCCGGCAATGCCTGTGCGCCGCGCCGTGGCGAGGTCCCCTGCGCCAGCCGCTTGCGCCACGCGCACCCCCGTCGCCATGGAAAGCGACACGGGAATCATCCATGCCAACGAGGCGATTCCGATGGTCACCTGATTGGCCGCCAGCGCCATCGTGCCGGCCCACCCAAGCATGAGCGAGCCGGCGGCGAACGACCCTCCCTCCACGACATCCTGCGCCGCCACCGGCAATCCCTGCCGGAACAGCTGGCCGGTCAGCGCGAACACACTGCGGCCGACGGACACGCTCCAAAACGGCCGCATGCGCCGATCGAGACAGATCCAGGCCGCCAGTGCCGCGGCATGGAGCCAGCGGGCAGCGAGCGTCGCCCACCCAGCCCCCTCCAGCCCCAGGGCCGGGCAGCCCCAGTGACCAAAGATGAGCAGCCAGTTGAGCCCGGCGTTGAAGGCTACGGCTGCCCCCATGAACCCCAGCACCGGCCAGGGACGGTCAACCGCTTCAGCAACCTGGCCGAGCACCACGGCGATCAGGGCCGCCGGCAGCGAACAGGCGATCAGCAGCAGATAGCCCCGGCACGATGCGGCCACCTCGGCCGGTTGCCCGAGCTGGCCCAGAAACGGAGTCACGGCGGCCAGCGCCAAGCTGATAGCCAGTCCGATCACAAACGCCAGCAAAACCCCCGCCCGCATCGTGCGGGCCGCCTCGGCGGTGGCACCAGCTCCGAAGGCTCCGGCGATCCGCGGCGAAACCGCCCCGAGGGCACCGTAGGCGAAGTAGAGGACGAACATCACAAAATTGCCTGCCAGCGCCGCGCCAGCCAGCGGCACCGGGCCGACGTGGCCGATCATGACTGTATCAGTCAGTTGCAAAAGCACCTGCCCCGCCTGTCCGAGCAGCATCGGCGCTGCCAACCAGAGCAGGGGCTGCAGCACAGGCACGGCGCTCGGCGAGCGCCCCGTGTCTCCGCCGCCAAGCGGCGAGGGGTAACGGAGGCCGGTGGGTTGCTCGTCGGGCTGAACCATATGCTTGAATAGTGCTGCAAGGCTCGTTGCTACCGTGGCCCGCCTCCGGGCAGGGGCCGCAATCCAGCCGAGGAAGGTGCGAACAGATGATATAGTTCTGCGTCCCATCCGTTTTCCCCGACAGGTGTTTTTGGGCCATGAGCAGTCCACCAATGCTGATCCTCCTCCTCCCACTGACGCTGTGTGTGCTGATGGTGGGGGCGGTCGTGCTGGGCCGCAGAATCGCCATCTGGCAGATCGCCACACTCGGCAGGAAATCGGAAGAGGGGATTTCTGCGATCGATGGTGCGGTGCTCGGTCTGTTGGGGCTGCTGCTGGCGTTTGCCTTCGGAATGGCGGGCGATCACCTGCAGACGCGGCGGAATCTCATCGTCAATGAGGCCAATGCGATCGGCACCGCCTGGCTGCGGATCGACTGCTTGCCAGTGGCCGACCAGCCGCCGATGCGGGAGCATTTCCGCCAGTATCTCGAGGCCCGCCTGCGGCAGACGCCCGGGCGGCTCTCCACGGCCGAGCAACCGACGCTGGCCGCTGTGACATCCAACCTCCGGGCCGCCATCTGGCAGCGGGCCGTGGCCGCCCAACCCGGCTGCGTCACACCTCAGACAGGCGCGCTGGTGATCGAGGCGCTCAACACGATGTTTGATGCCGCCACCAGCCGCCTCGCGGCGGCCAACAACCATCTCCCGCTCCCGATCGTGTGGGTGCTGATGGGAGTGGCTGTGGTGGCCTCGTTGCTCGCCGGCATCGCGATGGGGGGTGCACCGCAGGTCAACTGGACCACCACCCTGATTTTCGCTCTGGCCGTCTCGCTGACTGTCTGGGCCATCATCGATCTGGAACTGCCCCGCTACGGTCTGATCCGCGTCGATGCCTACGACCGGCTGCTCGAGGATCTGCAGGCCGATTTTGAACGGGCCGGCTGACCGACACGAACCCCCGTCGCCGCATATGTCCGGCTCTCCGTTGGCCCCATCCATCATTGAAATGGCGGCCCATGAATCCAGAGCACCAGCGACTGCCGGCGTCCACGGGTCACCCGATTGACACGGTGCAGCAGATAGGATGGAAAGAGCACGACCGTGCCCTGAGATCGCTCTGTTTCATGGACGGTGCGATTGAGGAGAAACTGCAACTCTCCCCCTTCATAGTCGCTGGGATCAGAGAGCTGGATCGTCATTGACAGCTTGCGGGTTGAGGATTCCACTCCCCCCACATCCATATGCCAGTCGTAGTGTCCCTCGTAGTCGGCATCGTATTCGGTGAACTGGATATCCTCGAGGAGATTGGTCAGGTGAAACTGCCACATCTGCTCGTTGGCATCCCGCACAAACGCCACCAGTTTTTGATACAGCCACTCCGTGTCGGGGCGGCGGGGAATCCAGGAGATGCGTGACGAGCGATAGCTGGCGTCGATCACGCCACTGACATTCCCCGCCCGCATGCCCCGCGGCACGACGAGGGACCGGATGCGTTCGATCTCATCGGGCGAGAAAGCTGCCCGATAGAAGTAGTAATTGGCAATCCCGGGCCGGGATTGAAGCAGGTTGAGCGGAGGAGCCGAAAACACTTCCTGACTGACGGCACTACGTGTGGCTGTCGACGTTGATTTGCCCGCCATGATCGCGCTCCCAAGGGAGTTGAAAAAACCTTTTTGATGAAGACGAAAGAGATCCCCTATCAGCAAATATTCTGGCTGAAAAAAAGTCAATATGGCGTGCCGCCACCGATCCCCGCGAGACCCCTTCCCGTGACGCCCAGCCCCCTTTCGCCCCCCTCCACCCCAGCCGGCTGGCTGGTCTATATGCTGCGCTGCCGCGACGGTTCGCTCTATACCGGCATCACTAACAACTTGCCAAAGCGGCTGCTGGCCCATGCCGCCGGGCGGGCCTCTCGCTACACCCGCAGCCGGCTGCCGGTCGAGACCGTTTACCAGGAGGCCCAGCCCTCCCGGTCGGTGGCGTTGCGGCGGGAAGCAGCCATTAAGCGGCTTAACCGGCGGCAGAAGGATCGGTTGCTCGAGCCGCCACACGCTCAAGCGTAGATCGCAAGCGGGGAGCGTTTCGGGTATTCTTCCGAGCTGTTCTTCCTCGCCAGATTCCACGGTTCCGGAGATATTCCCCCATGCCCGACTTCCTTTCTGAAACACAAGGCTGCGACCTGTTGGCCCGTCTGTTCCGGTCGCGGGGGTATTCGATCGTGAGAAACATCCCATTCCGCGAATACGGCGTGGAATTCCACATCGACGGCTGGGATGCGGTTGCCCGCGTCGGCTTTGAGTTTCTCTCCAGCGAGGACGAAGACCACGATGATCTTTCGCTGGCGGAGTACAAGGCGCTGATGATGGCCCAACAGCGCGGGGAACTGTCGCTGTTTGTCATCGATGAGGTCGAACCCCTTTCCGCAGCCGATCTCGCCGCCACCGTGAACGACTTTCTGGACGAAATCGCCCGGGGAGCCAAGGCACGCCGGGAGAGGCCGCCGGCGGCGCGAAAAACGCCCGCTCAGAAGCCGGCCCGGGCCAAGACACCAGCCCCTGCTCGCCGCAAGGCTGTGGCCGCCAAGCCTGCCCGCACTCAAGCGAAGCCCAAGGCCAAGACTGGCCCCAAGAACGGCCGCACCAAACGCTGATTCAGGAACGCACGTTCCAATCAGGCGGTTCCCGACTCATCCACTGCGTGGATGGCTTCCATCTCTCAATCTCCCTTTTTCTGCAGGAACCTCTCGGCATGACTCCCACCACCAAACGCTGGCTGTTTGTCATGCTCATTGCTCTGGTAGCCGTGGCATGTGCGGTGGTGGTGCTGCCCCGCTTCTACAGTGCCCGCCGTGCCCAGCAGGTGGCAAAACTGGCCACCAAGGCCCGCGAAAGCCTCGCCGCCGGTGAGACCGCAGAGGCGGCAAGACTCTTTGCCACCTATCTCAGGCAAGCGCCAAGCGACACCGCTGCCCAGGCGCAATATGCCGCAGCGCTGGCGGCCCCCGCCTTCAAAGCAGGCAGTAGCGAGGAGCAGCGGCAGGAGGTCGTCGATGCGATCCGCACTGCAATCGCTATCCATCCAAAGTCGCTGCCACTGCGCCGCTCGCTGGCGGTGGTTCTGCTTGAGATGCGCAGCTTCGAATCCGCCCGGCGGGAACTCGGCCTGCTGCGAACAGCGGCCGCGGCCCTCCCGGCCGCAGGTCTCGCTGCCAGCGGAATCGATCTCGATGAAATCAGTCTCCTCGAGGCCCGGGCCTGCTTTGCCAACAACAACATCCCGGAAGCGACCGCTCTGGCCGCCGGCTTGGCGGGCTTCGATCCCGCTGGCAAAACATTCGATCCCCAGCGGAAACCCGGGCGCTTCGTCGCCGACGCTTCACTCATTTTGGCCACGATCCTCGCCGACAAACAGCAGGATCTCCCGGCGGCCCAGCAGGTGCTTAAGCAACTGGAGGAAACGGCTCCACAAGACCGCCTGGCCTGGCTGGGACAGGCCCGCTGGTATGCCGGTCACTCCGATCCGACCCGGGCCGAGCAGTCGATCAATCGGGCGCTCGATATCGCTCCCCAAGACCGCGAATTGCTTTCAACAGCCGTGGCCATCGCCAAGGCCAGCCGCCGCTGGGATGAGGCGACTCGGCGCGCGGGGCAACTCCGCGAACTGTTTCCCGCATCACCCGATGGCGATATGAGCTTGGCTGAGGTGGCAATTGAGCAAGGCAAGCCGCTGGAAGCCCTTGAGGTTCTGCAGCAGGCTGCAGGACGCCTGCCAGAAAACCCTGTCGTGTTGTTCTCGCTGGGAAATATCCAGATCGAGACGAAACGACTGACTGACGCCGATGAGACGATTGCTCGCCTCTCAAAAAACGGTGGAAGGACCAATCCCGCAATCGAACTCTTGGCGGCGCGTCTGCTGGTCGCCCGGCAGCAATGGCAGCCAGCCGTGGAGAAGCTGGAGGCCCTGCGACTGGTGCTCGGTGAGTCGGCACCGCTGCGAAAACAGGTCAACTTCCTCCTGGCGGAATGCCATGGACGCATGGGGAAGGTGGATCTTCAGGTCGAGGCCAGACAGCGCGCCCTCGACCATACCCCTGGCTCTTCTGAAGCGCGGGCCTCGGCCGCAATTGGCTTGGCCGCCGCCGGGAAAGCCGCGGAGGCGCTGGCTGAATTCGAGGCGATTGCCACCGACCTCGGCCCCGAGCAACTGGCGCGGCAACCGCAGGTCTGGCAGCCGCTCCTGCAGTTGCGTGCCAACCAGCAACTCCAACTGCCGGCGGAGAACCGCGACTGGTCGCAAGTGGTGTCACTGATCGATACCGTCGAGGCCGCGGAGATCATGCCAGCCTGGCAGGTGTCGCTCCTGCGGTATGACCAACTCCTCACGGCAGGAGATGCTGCTGCCGCCTCAGCCCTGCTCGATCGGATGATCGATGCTCATGCCGCACAGCCGGAACTCTGGGACCGCCTTCTGGCCTCAACACTCCGCCGCGAGGGAACAGCCGCAGCCCTCCAACTGTGGGGCCGGGTGCCGCCGGAAACGGCCACTGATCCGCGGCTGCTCGTGTGGCGTGCCAGGTTGGCGGCGCGGACGCCGGTCGAAGAGCGTTCCACGCTGCTTGCAGACCTTGAGGCGAAGGCGGCGGCCCTGTCGCCGGAGGATGCGTCGCGGCTGCTGGCGGCGGTCGCCACCACCCGGCTCACCAGCGGGGACCAGCCCGGAGCCGAACACGCGCTGGAATTGCTGCTGGCAGCCAAGCCGGACGATCTTCCGGCGCGCACGATCCTCTTCGAATTGGCGTGCGACCAGCGCGATCTGCCGAAGGCCACCCGCGCGGCAGACGAAATCGCCCGTATCTGCGGACCCCAGAGCGCACAGGCCCGCGCGACCGAAGCAGCCAAGCTGCTGCTGGCCGTCTACCTCCACAGAACGCCAGCCACCCCCACGACTCCAACACCCCCGGCTGCAGCGCAGGAAACAGAGAACGACTCTGCGAACGATTCTGCCCAGCTCACCGCAGCAGAAAGTCTGCTGGCCGGGGCGGAGAAGGAGAGGCCCGACTGGCCGGTGGTTCAGCGGCTGTGGGCCGATCTGGAGCTGT